>Ga0209410_1001098_pt1 | contig 13099 bp, 16 predicted proteins | sample Mar14436cmmetaG_FD_184135 | JGI IMG/M metagenome (GOLD analysis project Ga0209410, IMG submission 184135) | Marine hydrothermal vent microbial communities from Guaymas Basin, Gulf of California to study Microbial Dark Matter (Phase II) - Marker... ... | reverse complement strand
GCTCGTGGTCGTCGGATGCCTGGCACAGAGGTACAAGAAGGAGCTCGAGGAGGAGCTTCCCGAGGCGGACCTGATATTGGGGTTGGAGGAGGAGAAGTTTATAGCCCTCCACATAGATGGACTCCTTGGAAGGACTCCGTCCGCACCCTCCTGGGACGGAAGGTACAGGCTCACCCCAAAGCACACGGCCTATCTTAAGCTCTCCGAGGGATGCGACAACAGGTGCACATATTGCGCCATACCCCTCATAAGGGGCCCAACAAGGAGCGTGCCCCTTGAGGAGGTCCTGAAGGAGGCGAGGAAGCTCGCAGATGGAGGGGCGAGGGAGCTGATACTCGTAGCCCAGGACGTTGCGAACTACGGTGCGGACATATACGGAAGGCCGCATCTGGTGGAGGTCCTCGAGGAACTACATAAGATAGAGGGGATCAAGTGGATAAGGCTCCTCTACGCACATCCTGCGCACGTGGACGAAGGGCTCGTAAGGGCCTTCCGTGAGCTTCCCAAGCTCGTGCCTTATCTGGATATGCCCGTACAACACATATCGGACAGGATTCTAAGGAGGATGGGAAGGAGGGTCACGGGAGGCAGGATAAGGGAGCTTATAGCCGCCCTGAGGGAGGACCCTGACTTCTGCATAAGGACGACCGTGCTCGTAGGGTTCCCAGGGGAGACCGAGGAGGAATTCCGTGAGCTTCTGAAATTTATAGAGGAGGCAGAGTTCGACAGGCTCGGTGCCTTCGCATACTCTAAGGAGGAGGGTACTCCCGCCGCCTCCCTCCCAGACCAGATCCCGGACGAGGTCAGGAACGGTAGGCTCGAGGAAGTTATGAGATTGCAACAGGAAGTGTCGCTGAGGCGTAACAGGAGGTGGGTCGGAAGGACCTTGGAGGTCCTGGTCGAGGGGGAGGGCGTGGGCAGGTCGTTCAGGGACGCTCTCGAGGTGGACGGGGTCGTGTACTTCGATGGGGAGGCGGAGGTCGGAAAGTTCGTGGAGGTCAGGATAGAGGATGTGGACCCGTACGATCTTTACGGCGTGAGGGAGGCGAGATGCTAAAGCCTAGAAGGAGGCTGACCAAGAAGGAGGTCAAGCAGGACAAGTTCGTCACGACCGTCCTCAAGCTCTGGGCATTGACAAGGGAGAGGTACAAGGAGATGGGGGCCGGAGTCCTGGGGGTCCTGGCCCTCATAGCCATCTTAAACATGTGGGCAGGCCATCAGAGGCGCCGAGAGGCCCAGGCCTGGGAGCTTCTGGCGGAGGCCCAGGCAGCATGGGTCCAGGGGGACACGTCCGGAGCATCCGGCACCTACGAGGAGGTGATGGAGAGGTTCTGGGGGACCAAGGCCGCTGCCAGGGCCTGCTTAGCCCTCGGGGACATAGCCCTCTCAAAGGGCCTTTACGACGAGGCCGAGGAAGCGTACAGGAGGTGCCTCAGGAAGTACGGGAAGGACGATGTCCTCGCCTTCGCAGCTACATCCGGGATAGGCGTCTGTTTAGAGGACAGGGGGAGGTACGAAGAGGCGGCGGACCTCTACAGGGAGTTCGCAAGGAGGCATCCCGAATCTCCGCTCTCTCCCGAGGTCCTATGGAAGGCGGCCTGGTGCCTGGAGCAGGCCGGGAAGCTCGAAGAGGCCAAGGAGGTGTTAAGAGGGCTCTTAGCCAAGTACCCCGACGCCCCCAACCGATATAAAGTCAGAAGGAGGCTTAAGACCCTTGAGGGCCTCGGTTAGGAGGTAAGATGGCGGTCCTGGACTTCGAAAGGCCCATAGTGGAGCTCGAGGAGAAGCTCGAGGGCCTGAGGAGGTACGCTGAGCAGGAGGGGGTGGACCTATCCGACCAGATAGCGAGGCTCGAGAGGGAGCTCGAAAGGCTGAGGGAGGAGGTGTTCTCCAAGCTCACCCCCTGGCAGAAGGTCCAGCTCGCCCGCCATCCCGACAGGCCCTACGCCCTTGACTACATAAACATGATGACGACCGACTTCCTGGAACTCCACGGGGACAGGTACTTCGGGGACGATCCTGCGGTCGTAGGTGGGCTGGCCAAGCTCGGGGGAAGGTCCGTGGTCGTCGTGGGGCAACAAAAAGGAAGGGGCACCAAGGAGAACATAGCCAGGCGCTTCGGCATGCCGAACCCCGAGGGGTACAGGAAGGCCCTGAGGCTCATGAAGCTCGGGGCGAAGTTCGGCCTTCCCGTGATATCGCTCGTGGACACGCCGGGAGCCTATCCGGGGATAGATGCCGAGGAGAGGGGGCAAGCTGAGGCCATAGCGAGAAACCTCTACGAGATGGCAGTGCTACCTACGCCGATAGTGGTAGTGATAATAGGCGAGGGAGGTTCTGGAGGTGCCCTCGGAATGGGCGTAGGCGATAGGATCCTCATGATGGAGAACGCATGGTACTCGGTGATAGCTCCCGAATCTTGCTCCTCCATCCTCTGGAGGTCGCACGAGAAGAAGGAGGAGGCTGCCGAGGCCTTGAAACTTACCGCCCAGGACCTTCTGAAGCTCGGCGTCGTCGACAGGGTGGTCCCCGAGCCCTTGGGAGGCGCTCACAGGGACCCCGAGGGAGCTGCCCGCACCTTGAAGGAGGTCCTCGTGGAGGAGCTCGACGCCCTCGCAGATTTGCCCCCCGAGGAGCTCATAAGGAGGAGGAGGGAGAAGTTCTACAGGATGGGAGTGTGGGAAGAGTAGAGGACATGAGGGCCGAGACGGAAATCCTCGTCAGGTACGCCGAGGTGGACAGGATGGACTTCGTCCATTCCTCAAGGTACTTGGAGTGGTTCGAGATAGGAAGGACCGAGCTTCTGAGGGCCATCGGCCTCCCTTACAGGGAGTTGGAGGACGAAGGGGTGTTTCTCCCCGTCGTGGAGGCCCACGTCGAGTACATCAAACCCGTGAGGTACGACGACAGGCTCAGGATAGTCACGAGGGGAAGCGTAGAGGGAGCCAGGCTCAGGATGGAGTACGAGGTTTTGAGGGACGGCGAGTTGGTGGCAAAGGGGTACACCGTACACGCCTGCCTCAACAGGGAGCGCAGGCCCATAAGGCCGCCGAAGGAACTAAGGGAAGCTCTCAAAGGAGGGTGAGATGTTGGACAAGGAGCTTTTGGAGATATTGGCATGTCCTAAGTGTAAGGGAGATTTGGAATATAGGCCGGAGGAGAACGTGCTCATATGCTGGAACTGTAAACTTCGTTATAGGATCGAGGACGACATCCCCATAATGCTCATAGATGAAGCCGAGCCGATAGAGGAGGGAGGTGCGCATGGAGTGCACGGCCAAGGTGGTGAGGGAGCGTAAGGAGTACGGAAAGTTCCCCGGCGACGAGACAAAGACCTACGTGCTCATATACTGCCCCATCATGGGCGAAATAGTGCTCTCAGGAAAGCAGGCGGAAATGGCCGTAAGGAAGCTGAGGAAGATGGAGGAAGAAAAATGAGGATAAGGCCCTACATCCCCGAGGACAGGGACGCCCTCGTCAGGATAACCTTGATATGTTTCGATGGGGTATCCATAGACCAGAACATAGAGAAGAAGTTCGGGAAGGTGGGAGGAAGGGACTGGAAGTTCAGGAAGGCACGTCACATAATCCAGGACATAGAGGCCAACCCCGAGGGAATATTCGTGGCGGAGGAGGATGGAGAACCCGTCGGCTACATAACCACCCGCCCTGACCACGAGACCAAGATAGGCTGGATACCCAACCTCGCTGTCCTTCCGGAGCACAGGAGGAAGGGCATAGGTAAGGCCCTCATGGATAGGGCCTTGGACTATCTGAAGGAAAAAGGGATGGAGATGGCGAAGATAGAGACCCTGGAACAGAACGAGGTAGGAAAGAGGTTCTATCCCAAGGTGGGGTTCGTGGAGGTCGCAAGGCAGATACACTACGTTATGCCCCTGGGGGAGAGATGATCGAGGGGGTCAGGGAGAAGGTGAGGGAGCTCTCCGAAGAGATAGTATCCCTATGCCGGGACCTCGTGAGGATAAACACCGTGAACCCATACAGTGGCGACCCCGAGCCCGGAGGGGAGCTCGAAGGCCAGAGGTTCCTGGAGCCCATCCTTAGGGACTTAGGTGCCGAGACCAGGACCTTCCAGCCCCCCGAGGGGATATATTCCAAGATGGGGGTGTTGGGCCCCGAGGATAGGGTCTTCGTGGACAGGCCGAACCTGGTCGGGGTCTGGGACTTCGGCGAAGGTCCCACCCTGGTCATAAACGGCCATATGGACACTGTGGCCGTATCCGGCATGACCGTACCCCCCTTCTCCGCCGAGGTCAGGGACGGTAAGATATGGGGAAGGGGGACGAGCGACTGCAAGGGCGGGCTCACGGTAGGGCTCATGGCCGTAAGGGCGGTATTGGAGTCAGGGATTAAGCTCAGGGGAAGGATAGTATACGAAAGCGTCGTGGACGAGGAGTCCAACGGGAGCGGGGCCGGGACCTTAGCCTGCATATACGAGGGTTACAAGGGGGACGAGGCGATAGTCGTGGACGGGAACGACCTTGCGATAACGACAGGATGCGGGGGATGCCTCACGGCGGACTTAGAGGTGGAGGGCAGGGAGGCACATTCTGCCAGCGGCCTCGGGGTGAGCGCCATAGAGAAGGCCCTCGTGGTCAAGCGGGGGATAGATGCATTCTCGGAGGAGAGGAGGAAGGAACATCCCGATGCTGTGGTCAACCTCGGGATATTCAGGTCGGGGGTGCATCCTGCCGTGGTCCCTGGGAGGGCTTACCTGAGCCTGAACATCGTGTACAAGGTAGAGGAAGCCGAAGAGGCCGAGAAGAAAGGGTTCGGATGGGGAGGAAGGCCCATAATGAGGAGGTTCGAGGAACTCGTGTGGAGGGCCGAGGCCGGGGACCCTTGGCTCTCGGAGCATCCTTCCAACATAACATGGGTCAAGGACCTGCTTCCCTACAGGACCGACCCGGAGGAGCCTCTCGTGAGGGGGTTGGCAGATGCCTTCGGGGAGGTCTTAGGAAGGGAACCTGTGGTGAGGGAGATACCAGCCTGGGGGGATGCGGCTTACCTTGCGAGGCTGGGAGGGATGCCCACTGTGATGTTCGGGCCCGGAAAAGGGGATAAATGCCACTCCCCGGACGAATACGTGGAGATAGAGGACCTTATAGCCGCCACAGAGGTCTTAGCGGTGTACTTGGCCCGGAGGCTGGAGGAAACCTCCTGACATAGAAGAGGATGAGGTGAAAGTGGAATATGACCCTGAAAGGGACCTGCTGTATATTTATTTCGGGCGAGAAGGGCACAAAGCAGTGCGGACGGAAACCATAGTGCCAGGGGTTATGGCGGATTTCGACAGAGAAGGGAAGTTGATAGGCATAGAAGTTCTGGACGCTTCGGAGGTAATGGAACAAAAGGTCGGATTTGAGGTAAAGCTCCTTCCTGCGGTTGCGTAGACAGGAGACCTCTTGACATAGGGCTTGATTTTCGTTATCCTTAAGCTTCGGAAGAGGCGGATGGGATGGGAATCCTGTCCGCCTTCTCTTGTGTATCTGATTTTGGAGCAAGAATGATACTGTTCACCTTCTGGATTGTAGGAGCCGTGCTCTGCTCCCATGCGAAGGCTCCGGACTGGGCGAAGGGAAGCGTGCCGGAGGGGAGGTGCTTCGCTTACTTCAAGGGCATAGGGGAAGCTTCTTCCCCTTCAGAGGCCCGCAGGAGGGCCTTAGAGGCAGCCCTGGTCGAGGTCGCCATGAACCGGGAGGTAGTCGTGGACGCCCGGACGAGGAGCATCATATCCGAGAGGGGTGGGAAGGTGTACGAGGAGTTCGTCCGTGAGGTCCTAACATCGGGGAAGAGCCAGCTGATCCAGGGGTTGAAGATAGTAGAAGAGTATACGGAACCGAAGGGTGACAGCGAGGTATGGTACCTCCTGGTCATGGTGCCGAAGGTGCTCGATTGGAGCAGGTGTATGGAGAAGGTCAAAGGATACGGCTTAAGACCCTTGTGGCGTTCGGCCCTGGTCCCGGGATGGGGACAGATTTATAAGGGACACAAAGCAAAGGGCAAGTTCCTTATGATAGCGACCTTGGTTTCGGCCTCCGTGAGCATATCCGCATATGCGGCCGCCGAGAGGGAAGGCAGCCTGGCCCTTTCCTCCCGTAGGGAAGCGGACAGGAAGTACCACAGAGACATGGAGGACATCTTCCGCTCTGTAAGTATATTATCCGGTATAGCAGCAGGTGGGCTGTACGTATACAGCCTCGTAGATGCTGCTGCAACGCCCGGCAAGAAGATATATGCCCTAGTTCCTCCCTCCGGGCCGGGACTCGGCATAGGCGTAGAGATAAGGTGGTGAAGGGGACAGGAGGAAGATATGAAGCTGACATTTCGGCTCATCGGATGGGGCTTGCTCTTAGGTTTTTCCTTAAGTAGTTCCTGTCAAAGGCAGCTTACGGGCGACATCGTGGGTAAGGTCACAGATAGCATCACGGGGGAGCCCGTGCCCAATGTCCAAGTATACACTGAACCCCCTACTCAGGTGGTGAGCACCGACCAGAATGGGGAGTTCTCCATACCCGATGTCCCGGAGGGGGAGTACGAGGTCCGTTATCACAAGGACGGATACCAGGACGACTCCAAGAAGGTGGTTGTAAAGGCCGGCCAGGTGGTCCGTGCGGATCTCTCGCTTAAGCCTTTGAAGGGTCTTGTCTACGGGACAGTTATGGACGCTGAGACCAGCGAGCCCATACCCGGTGCCTCGGTGACCACAGTACCTCCCACCGTCTCCGTCACTACCGATGCAGAAGGGAACTACAGGATAGGGCCGATAGGGATCGGCTCGTACACCGTCAAGGTCTCCAAGGAGGGATACGAGGACATGGGGCTACAGGTCACCTTAGAGCCTGGGGACCAGAAGAGGCTCGACTTCCATATGAAGCCCTACATCCCCCCTCAGGTGGAAATCCTCTCGCCCGAGGAGGGGGCCGTGGTACCCTCATCCGACGTCACGGTCAGGTGGAGGGGAAACGAGGTCGTGGAAGTGTTCAAGTACCGATTGCTTCCCGACCCCCGGTATGAGGAATGGACCGAGACAACTGAACGAAGCGCAACCTTTGAGCGTTTAGACGAAAGCGGCGAAGAGCCTTATACTTTTGAGATCAAAGCCATAGATAGCAAAGGGGAGGAATCTTCCATCGTCCGCAGGAGGTTCGGGGTGGACGCCATACACGGTCCTGCCCTGTGGATAAAGCCAAGGGCCGTGTCAGTGGAAGATTTCACCGTCAACCCCGAGTTTGAGGTCTATGTGATGGCCGAGGATGTGGTGGACCTATTGGGTGGGCACATAGTCGTGGAGTTCGATAAGGAAAGGATGAAGCTGAGGGAGGATGGGGTAAGGCCGGGGGATTTCCTCCTGACTAAGTATCCGGACGGAAGAAGTTTGACAGGTCACAGCACCCTCCTGAGCCAGAAGTCACCAGAAAGCACACCAGCCTTCCTAAGAAGCTGGGAAGGCTTCAAAGAAAGAAGATACTCATGGCACCTCTCAAGAGAGGCATCAAGGTCAGGCTCAGGCTCGTTGGCCAGAACCTCTCCCTTGAGATGACGCCAGAGATGATCAACAGGATTAAGCTCTGGACAGGCGACAGGAAGCCACCTTATCTCAATCCCAAGTTCCCTGGCCAGGGATTGGCTCGCCTTGGCCCTGTGCTGAGAGGCCCTGTCCAGAAACAGCACTATCCTCCATCCCCTCCACTTGGCTTTTATCTTCCTGAGAAATACTCCAAACTCTTCGCTGTCCCATCTGCTGGAGTCATGAAGGAGAAGAGAGCCTTGCTTGACACCAAGAACTCCATAGAGAATCCTTCTGTCTCTATCTCCGGTTATGGGCACACAGGCCTGATGACCCTCCAAAGCCCAGCAGGCCCTCAAGGGGGGAGTCTTGGTCAGAATAACCTCATCTTCGAAGAGTATCACAGTCCTCTTTCTCCCCCTAAGTCCTCTCTGAAGCCCCCTTTTGCCTGCCTCCAGAAGGCAGACCTGCGGGAAAGGACATACCTTGGACGCTTGTATCTGTATCCAAGGTCCCTGAGGGCCCTACGGATAGTCCTTGGACTGACTTCAATTCCCTGCTTGCTCATGTGTATCTCAAGCAAGCGAGTTGTCCATACAGGAAGGAGGTATCCCAAATCCCTCGGGTCCTTGTCAATAACTTCAAGTATGACCTCCTTGGCTGCGTCACGCTTTCTGGGAGGTCTTCCAGAGCGTGGAAGGTCGCAAAGATTCCCCGAGGTCTTGAAGCGTTCTATCCAGTTGTAGATTGTCTGGCGGCTCACATGCTGACGGGAGGCGACAGATGTCACACTTTCTCCCTGACAAAGCCACAAAAGTGCCTGAGCACGCTTAAACTCGTTGGCATCCTTGGAGTGCTTGATCGTCCAGAGCAACTTCTCTTGCTCTTCTTGGGAAAGTTCTACAAGCGCCATGTTGCCCTCCTTTGTGAGAAGTTTTGATCACAAAGGTAAGGACAACTGACGCTCTTGTCAAGGCTCTTCTGACCGAATACTTAACACCGACGAGGGACATCTCCTCCTTTTCCACACCGACATCCTGAAGGCCAACCTGGACGGCAGGGTAGAGGTGGACATAGTTGCCCTAAGGAAGGACAGACCCCCAGAGGTCTCCGGAAGCGGTCCCATCCTAAGGCTCAAGTTCTATGCGATCAGGGCGGGTAATACAGAGATAGAGCTCAGCACAGGCAATATCCTGAGGGATGTGGGGAACCGTGATATAGGACTTGTAGGTAGGTATAAGTCCAGGGTTACCATAAAGTGAACCATCCACGCTCTCTGATATTCGACTCAAGTTCGCTTGTAACGGCAAGCAAGTTTTACATTAATGGAGTCCTCGTCATAGATTATATTTTGAAGGGCTTTCGGGTCCTCATCCCAGAGGAGGTCAAAAAGGAAACGGTAGATGCAGGAGTGCTCAAAGGCTATGCCGATGCGTACGAGATCGAAAGGAGAATCGCAACCCATTCGATATCCGTTGTTCCGACATCCCGGCTTGATGCCGTATTTGAGGAGGTTTTAGACGATTACGCTGTTGAAAAAGGTGACCGTGAGGTACTCCGATTATGTAGGCAAGCTCCGGACTATGACTATGTGGTGATAGATGATCATACTTTGTATATCATAGCTCATCGTCTTGAGATGAGAGTACTTTTCCTGCCAGATGTGATCTACGAGATGGCAAAGATGGAGATAGTTGATATCAAAAAGGCGTTGAAGATGTTGTTGAAGATCAAACCTCGCTATCGGAGGGGGTTCATAGAGCATACTTTAAAGAAGATTCGGGGGGTGATTTGAGATGGCCCAGAAGGTGTCCTTGGCGATAGATGGCCCTGTTTTAAAGTACATCGAGGCCAGAAGGCGAGCCCACAGGAGCAGAGCTTCTGTGGTGAGGGAGTTGATACAGAAGGGGTATGAGGCTAACTTAGAGCAGTTGTATCGGCAGTATCAGAATGGGGAGATAACTTTGAGAAACATGGCGGCGGAGCTAGGGTTGGAATACAGGGAGCTTTATGCTTTGTTGGAGGAGAAGGGGTTACCATTTTAGCTCCTCTTCCCGGTGCAAGCGATTGAGAGATGGATGAGAGCGGTCGAAGTGCTCATCTTGCTCATAAGGCTGCACAAGGGGAGGTGATTGTGATGTACTGTCTTTCATTTTTATCAATGCCAAAGGGGAGCACTACCTGGGGTGCACTTTATGCCAGTACAATCCTAATGAAGAGGAGGTGAAGAAAATGCCGTATATTACGACATCGGAGACGACATACGATAGAGCTTTAATTATGGCTCTGCTTTTAGTGTTTGTTTTAACCTTAGCTGTAAGTACTACCCAAGCAGGGCCAGGTAGGAATGCGCTGAGTTTTGATGGAGATGGAGATTATGTAAAGTTACCTACAGGTATTTTTGAGTCTTTAGACAATGCGACTGTGGAGGGTTGGGTAAAATGGAATAAGTTTAATTACTGGTCCAGGTTTTTTGATTTTGGTGTCGAAAGGAAAACAATGCTTGTCGCTAATGAGGCAACCTCCTCCAACCTTATATATGAAATCTATGATAACCAACGACGTAATCATCGGATAACAGCAAACCATGTCTTAAAGTTGGGTAAATGGTATCACATCGCAGCTGTATCAGGGGCAGGAGGAATGAAGCTATATCTTAATGGGAAACTAGTTGGGACCAATCCTTATGAAGGAAGCTTCTCCAGTATAGAGAATAATACAAATAACTACATAGGAAAGTCAAATTGGAAGGTAGATGCATATTTCAAAGGAGAAATAGATGAACTTCGTATATGGAACTTCCCTCGTACAGAAGAAGAAATCAAGAGGGATATGTATAGGGAACTGACTGGTAATGAGGAAGGCTTAGTCGCCCTATATCACTTCAATGAAGAAAGTGGAGATATTGTATATGATTCCACTCCGAATCATAACGACGGTAGATTAGTAGGAGATGCAAAATTTATCCCTTCTACAGCGCCTGTTGGTCTTTTCACTCATCAGGTCAAACTCCAAATTATAGGGACACAAAGTGGTAACGTTCCTATTTCCTACATTCTCTTTGACCCTGAAAATGATGTGCTCAGCATCCTATGCGAATACTCCACCGACGGAGGCAAGACCTGGCATCCTGCAACGGTGACAGGGAGGACCGAAAGTATAACGAGCGACGAGTATGAGGGAACTGTCGTATGGAATTCGACGGAGAACCTCCCGGAGTTTGACGGTCAGGTCCGGTTCAGGATTACTCCCAGCGATATAGAGGGGCCAGGACATCCGGGGGAAACAGGAGATTTCCATTTGCTTAACAGTGTAGCCCATGCCCCGAACGTCTCCATAGATGGGGTAAGCGGATACGACACTGTACCCAGCGGTGTAGTTATTATAAATTACACGGCGACTGATCCGGATGGTAATCTGCTTACCACCACAGGTTGGCAGTTCAGCACGGACGGAAGGACCTGGCTGGATATTGAAGAAGCACAGATAGGGAACAACAAACTAAAGCGGCCAGGTTCTTCGTCCATAACTTGGGATACACAGAACGGGACGAATAACTTGGACGGGAAGACCTTATCCAAGGTCTGGTTTAGGATGAGGGTGACGGACGGGACATTTTTTTCGTCATATGCAACTTCTAATCCTTTTCCTGTGGATAACAACGATCGGCCAATTGTAAGCAGGATATTAGATACTACTAAGAAAGGGATTATGCTCTATACACGGCATAATACTATCGGCCACGCTTGGAATCACCGAGATTTCCTTAAGCTTATCGCCGCATCTGATTTCGAATATGGCCATGGAGTTGTGCCTACTATTAACCATAGTAAAAATCCATTTGGGTCTAGCGATTCATATATAAGTATTTATAAAGGATGGATATTCATACCAGAAGAGGGAGACTATTGGTTTGCTACGGATTCAGATGATGCATCGGAATTATTGATTGATGGACAGGTCGTTGCTACATTTTATGGTGTACATGGGCCTGAGAATGGCTGGAGTCACAATGGAAAAATCTATCTAACGCCTGGCTATCATAGAATTGAATATCATCATGAAGATTGTCTTGGGGGACAAACAGCAAGGGCTGCTTGGAAAAAGCCTGGTGACAAGTCCTTCGAATACATCCCTGAGGAGTATCTATCTACAGAAATAGAACGATTTGAAGATGTTGTTATAATATGTTACTTACAAGACAGCGAAAATGATTCGTTGTCTATAGAGGTAGACTTTTCCACCGATCAAGGTCTTACTTGGAGAACAGCTACTGTCGAGGGCGATACTAGAGGTATCACTACATACAAGAATGAACTAATTTGGCTTGCTACGAAAGACATTTCTGATGGCTCTGATCTTGAGAACGTCTGGTTTCGCATTACTCCAAGCGATGCTCATGTAGGTACCCCTGATACACTGAAGTTCATCCACATAGACTACAATGAACCACCTTCTGTGGATGTGAAGGACATTTACGCCACGATGTCGGGCGATGTGGAGATTTCCTATACTTTGTCGGACCCGGAGGGTGACCTTCTGCGCATTGTGTGCGAATACTCGCTCGACGAGGGTAAGACCTGGAAGTCTGCAACGGTAGAAGGGGATACCACAGGGATAGGGAGTTCCGCATATACCGGCACGGTCGTCTGGAAATCTAAGGCCGATGAGCCAAGCATTATCACAGCTAATGCAAGGTTCAGGATAACTCCTTGGGACAACGATCCCGGTCAATCCGATGAGACGAAAAACTTCCAGCTGGTCAACAACGCCCCACCTGCTGTATCTATAAATCCATTACAGGGGACACAGAGTGGGGACATTCCCATCCCTTTTACTTGGTCCGATCCTGAAGGGGACGATATCTCAGTCTCAGCAGAATATTCGGAGGACGGTGGCAACACATGGAACAAGGCTACAGCAACAGATTCCATCTTGACGGACAGCACAGGAGTGCTCATATGGCGGTCTCGTGATGACTTACCCCATAAGGATATTCCCGAAGTTCTGGTACGCCTTATTCCTTCGGATGTTGATAATCCCGTAGGAATTCAGGATACCATCGTGTTCCATTTAGATAATTTGCCACTTACATCAATTACAGCTTATGGTATAGCGGGCGATAGTACTATTATCATCTCCTTCGATGAACCTGTGTATTATTCGGATGTGGCATCGGTTGGAAGCTACTCTTTAAGCGGTGGCTTAAAGGTTTCACAAATTTCCAAGGGACTTTTCGGACTAACAGTTTTTGAAGACAACTTTGACGATGGCGATGCAGATGGATGGACGGTGGTAGATGAGGGAACAAGAGAGGGGCCGTCCCGTTGGGTTGTTGAGAATGGACAATATGTGCAGAAGAGCAACATCTATGGTCTTGAACCTCCTTGGGAGGGGACATATTCATATGCTGGAGATGATGCTTGGGGTGACTATATGTTTGAAGTGCACCCCATATTTTGGACAAAAATTCGGCTCATAAATGCAACACCTTCTCCTCAAACTCAGCAGGAGTGAGATACCCCAAAGCAGAATGAACTCTCCTGCGCATGTAGACATCTTCGATAA
>Ga0209410_1001097_pt1 | contig 13117 bp, 12 predicted proteins | sample Mar14436cmmetaG_FD_184135 | JGI IMG/M metagenome (GOLD analysis project Ga0209410, IMG submission 184135) | Marine hydrothermal vent microbial communities from Guaymas Basin, Gulf of California to study Microbial Dark Matter (Phase II) - Marker... ... | reverse complement strand
CCTGAAGTGGAAGCACATATTATGAATGACATTATTTATCCTACTATTAAAGGCATGGCAGCAGAAGGTTCTCCATATAAAGGGGTTCTTTATGCAGGTTTAATTATTAAAAATGGAAAGGCAAAGGTGCTTGAATTTAATTGTCGTTTTGGTGATCCAGAAGCCCAGCCTATTTTAATGCGGTTAAAAAGTGATTTGGTAGAGGTCTTAAATGCAGTAGTAGATGGTAACTTAAAAGAAAAAACATTAGAGATTAATTCATCTCCTGCTGTATGTGTGGTGATGGCTTCAGGTGGTTATCCGGGTAGTTATGAAAAAGGGAAGATCATTTCTGGTCTTGAAACTGTAGAAAAGATGGAAGATGTGGTAGTTTTTCATGCCGGTACAACTTATAAAGATGGCAATTTTTATACAAGTGGTGGTAGGGTATTAGGAATAACAGCAAAAGGTAAAACATTGCCTTCAGCTATTGCTCATGCATATGAAGCAGTAAAACATATTCATTTTGAAGCAGTCCATTATAGAAAAGATATTGGCTTTAAGGCATTAAAACATCTGGGCAGATTTGTAGGTATAGTAATGGGTAGTATTTCTGATAAAGAAATTATGCTTGAGACAAAAAATATATTGCAAGAATTGCTTATTCCTTGTGAAATGACTGTAGCTTCTGCTCATCGCAGTCCGCAACGTACTATTAATTATGCTAAAACTGCAAAAGAAAAGGGGATAAAAGTAATCATTGCAGCTGCAGGCTATGCTAATCATCTAGCAGGAGTAATAGCTGCTCATACTACTTTACCAGTAATTGCTGTACCATTATCTGCACCACCATTTAATGGTTTAGATGCACTTTTTTCTTCAGTGCAAATGCCTGCTGGTGTGCCAGTAGCAGTAGTAAGTGTAGGAAAAAATGGAGCAAAAAATGCTGCTATTTTAGCAGCACAAATCCTGGCATTAAATGATCCTGAATTGCAAAGCACACTTGAAAAAATGAAAAATAAGATGGCAGAGGAAGTAGAAATGGCAGCAAAAGAGATTTGAAGTGTATATAGGTGGATTTGAAAAATTTAGTCTTTCTGATTATCCAGGAAAAATATGCAGTGTTATTTTTACTGTTGGTTGCAATTTTCGTTGCGCATATTGTTATAATCTCCCTCTCATATTAAAAGAATATTTTCCACCTCCTATTCCTTTTTCTGAAATTGAATCTTATCTTAAAAAAAGAAAAGGATTTATTGATGCAGTAGTCTTTAGTGGAGGAGAGCCTACAATACAGCCTGATTTAATAGAATATATGAAAAAGATAAAAGAAATGAATTTTTTAATAAAACTTGATACAAATGGTGCTTTACCAGAGGTAATTGTTAAATGCATTGAAAAAAAAGCAATAGATTATATTGCTATGGATATAAAGGCACCATTAGAAAGATATGAAGAAGTGGTAGGAGTAAAAGTAGATATAAAAAAAATTCTTGAATCTATAAGGATTATAAAAAAATTTCCTAATTATGAATTTCGCACAACACTTTATCCTGCTTTAAGTAAAGAAGATTTTGAAAAAATTTTTAAGCTTATTGAAGGGGCAAAAAGATATTATTTGCAAGTATGTCGTTTAGAAAACACTCTTAAAGATTGTTCACATTTGCATCCATTATCTCGCTCTGAAATTGCCTTTTTAAAAGAAAAAGCAAAAAAATTTGTTAAATTCTGTGAGGTAAGAGAATAATGCTTAAAAGCATTATAAAAAGAGATGGAAGAATAGAACCCTTTAATCCAGAAAAGATTACTCAGGCAATTTATAAGGCTATAAAAGCAGTAGGCAAAGATGATTATTTGCTTGCTCAAAAATTAGCTAAACAAGTCATTGAGATACTTGAAAAACAATATGATGAGAAAAAATTACCAGAAGTAGAGGAAATCCAAGATATTGTAGAGTTTGTTCTTGTAGATAACCGCTTATATGAGATTGCTAAGGCTTATATTATTTATCGTCATCAACATCATCAATTAAGAGAGATAAGGAAACTTTTAGACCCAATAAAATTAATCCAAGAGTATTTAACACAATCTGATTGGCTTGTTAGGGAAAATTCCAATATGGCTTTTTCATTACAAGGATTAAATAGCTATATTTTAAGGAAAACTATTTCAGAATATTGGCTTATTCAGATTTATCCAAAAGAGATTGCCTCTGCCCATCATCAGGGTGATTTTCATATCCATGATTTAGATTTTCTTGGTGCATATTGTTGTGGCTGGGATTTAAAAGATTTATTAATGATTGGATTTGGTGGAGTTACAGGAAAAGTAGAATCTAAACCAGCTAAACACTTCCGCACTGCTTTAGGTCAGATAGTTAATTTCTTTTTTACTTTGCAAGGAGAAACTGCTGGTGCACAGGCATTTTCAAATTTTGATACCTACCTTGCCCCATTTATCAGATACGATGGCTTAAATTACAAACAAGTTAAACAGGCATTGCAAGAGTTTTTATTTAATATGAATATTCCCACACGCACAGGTTTTCAAACCCCCTTTACAAATATTACTTTGGATCTAAAAGTGCCAGATTTTATGAAAAATGAAGCTGTCATTATTGGTGGAGAATTAAAAAATGTTACTTATGGAGAATTTCAAAAAGAAATGGATATATTTAATCAGGCATTTGCTGAAGTAATGACTGAGGGGGATGCAAAAGGAAGACCTTTTACCTTTCCTATTCCTACATACAACATTACAAAAGATTTTGAATGGGAAAATGAGCATTATAAATCTATTTGGGAGATGACAAGACGTTATGGTATCCCTTATTTTGCCAATTTTGTTAATACTGATATGCGCCCAGAGGATGCAAGGAGCATGTGTTGTCGTTTAAGACTTGACTTAAATGAACTTAAAAAAAGAGGTGGAGCTTTGTTTGGATCACATCCTTTAACAGGTTCAATTGGCGTAATCACAATTAATATGCCAAGAATTGGCTATCTTTCAAAGACAGAAAAAGAATTTTTTGACCGCCTTGAAGACATTATGTTTATGGCAAAGGAGGCATTAGAGATAAAGAGAAAGGTCATAGAAAGATTTACTGAAATGGGACTTTATCCTTATTCTCGCCATTATTTAAGGGATATAAAAAAACGTTTTGGAAATTATTGGAAAAATCATTTTTCTACTATTGGCATTTTGGGTATGAATGAAGCATTGCTTAATTTTAAACCTTTTCGCTGCACAATTGCTGATAAAAAAGGGATTGCTTTTACTATTAAAGTACTTGATTTTATAAGAGAAAAATTGCTTAAGTTTCAAGCTGAAACAGGAAACAGTTATAACTTAGAAGCTACTCCAGCAGAAAGTACTTGCCATCGTTTAGCCCTTTTGGATAAAGAACAATTCCCTGATATTATTACTCAAGGTGAAGGAAGTGGCGTTTATTATACAAATTCTACTCAATTACCAGTAAATTATACTGACGATGTATTTGAAGTTTTGGAACTACAAGATGAAATTCAAAGTAAATATACAGGAGGAACAGTATTGCATATATTTTTAGGAGAATCATTACCTGATGTTGATTCAGTGAAACAATTGATAAAAAAAGTTGTAGAAAATTATAAATTGCCTTACTTTACCATCACTCCTACATTTTCTATCTGTCCAAGATGTGGCTATTTGAAAGGAAAATTTGATAAATGCCCAAATTGTAGTGCTGTTTGTGAAGTTTTTTCTCGAAGTGTAGGCTATTTAAGACCAGTAAGTCAATGGAACAAAGGTAAACAAACAGAATTCAAGATGCGGAAGACTTACAAAATCATTTAAATTAATTCTATGAGAGAACGTTACTATTCTTTAAATTCATTTTTTAAAAAAGTATTTGGTTGTCGTGTCCATAAAATCCCTCTTGATGCAGGGCTTACCTGCCCTACACGAAATGGTACAAAAGGAAAGGGAGGATGTATTTACTGCAATCCTTATGGTTCTGGTACTGGAGCCTATGCAAGAGGTATACCTATTAGTGAGCAAATAAAACAATGGAAACTTTTTTTAAAAAAAAGGTTTAAAGCAAAAAAATTTATTGCCTATCTTCAATCCTTTTGCAACACTTATGCACCAATTTATAAGCTTAAAACCATTTATGATGAAGCAGTTTCTGACCCTGACATAATTGGACTTGCTATTGGTACAAGACCTGATTGTGTGGATGATGAAATTTTAAAATTGATCCAAAGTTATACAGATAAATATCATGTTTGGATAGAATATGGATTGCAATCTATTCATAATCGTACATTAGAATTTATTCGACGTGGACACACTTATGAAGATTTCTTAAAAGCAATAGAGATAACAACAGGAAGAAATATACTTATCTGTGTCCATATTATTTTAGGACTCCCTGGGGAATCAAAAGAGGATATGTTAGCAACAGTAGATGCTTTATCTAAGCTTCCAATACATGGTATTAAATTTCATCATCTTTATATAGTAAAAGGTACACTTATGGAAAAATTATACCGTGAAGGAAAATATAGACCTCTTGAGCAAAAAGAATTTATTGAAATTTTGGTTTCTTGTCTTGAAAGACTCAGAAAAGATATTGTTGTCCAAAGACTTATGGGTGATCCAAGACCAGAAGAGCTTGTTGCTCCAGATTGGTCATTGAGAAAAAGAGAAACACTTAATTTAATTAAAAGTACATTAGAGGAAAAAGATACATATCAAGGCAAATTTTTTGATGGTTAAAAAAACAAGACAAAAGATTTTAAAATTCTTAAAAGAAAATCCTAAATATGTTTCTGGCGAATTTTTAAGTAAAAAATTGGGTATTTCAAGAGTTTCTGTCTGGAAACATATTCGCAACTTACAACAGGATGGTTATATAATAGATGCTTCACAAAAAGGTTATCGTTTAATCTCTTCTCCTGATTTATTACTTCCTTATGAGTTTCCTGGCTGGGAAGAAAAAATTTTCCATTTCAATGAACTTGATTCAACTATGAATATTGCTAGAAAAATGGCTAAAGAGGGAGCAAAGGAGTGGACAATCATAATTGCAGAAACTCAAACTCAGGGTAAAGGAAGATTGGGCAGGAAATGGCTTTCTTCAAAAGGTGGAATTTATTTTACTGTTATTTTAAGACCAAAAATTACTCCTTTATATGCTCCAAGAATAAATTTGATGGCTTCAATAGCTGTAGCAAGGACAATCAGAAAGCTTTTTAATTTAAAGGCAGAATTGAAATGGCCTAATGATGTTTTAGTTAATGGTAAAAAGATATGTGGTATTTTAGCTGAGATGGATGCAGAGATAGATAAAATAAATTATGTTAATTTGGGAATAGGTATAAATGTAAATAACATTATCTCTAAACAAGAAGAAACGGCAATTTCTCTAAAAGAAATATTAGGAAAAGAAGTTGATAGAAAAAGTTTTTTCTATTCTTTGTTGAAAGAGTTAAAAGAGACTCAAGCTTTATTAAATAAAGCTGATTTATTAGAAGAATGGAAAAGGCTTTCTGCTACTTTAAATAAGATAGTGAAAGTTATAACAATAAATGGAGAAATAATAGGTAAGGCAATAGATATTGATGCCTATGGTGCTCTTTTAATAAAAACTTCAGAAGGATCTTTAAAAAGTATTTTTGCTGGAGATTGCATTCATTTGAGATGAACCCTTTGGAAGCTGCAAGACATTATATGCGCCTTGGTTATACATGAAGTCAGGCAGTCATTAAGGCTAGTTTAGCTTTTGATAAAAAAACAATGCATTTAATTTTAAGTGCAAGTGGTGGATTTGGAGGTGGATTGGCTGGTATGCGTTTGACTTGTGGGGCGCTTTTAGGTGGTGCACTTGCTTTAGGATTTTTATTACCATATCCAGAAAATCTTATAGCTGTACGTATCTTAAAAAGAAATTTTGAATTAGAGTTTGGCTATACCTTTTGCAAAGACTTAATAGGTTCTTTAAATTGGCATCCTTATGAATTAAAAAAATTTATTAAAAGAAAAAGAATCTGTCTTGAAATAGTGGGGAAAACTACACTTTGGGTAAAGAATTTATCAATAAATAAACCAAAAAATTTAACTATATCTCCTAGCTGCTATTTACCTCAAAAATTGCCATATTTTTTGCAAAGAGCTGCTAAGGTCTTTGAGGGTGGTCTTGCTTATACATTTGATATTTGTGGTATTGTTATATTAAAAATTATGTATGTAAGTCTTTTAGAAAACAAATGGCCAATCCCCTTGCAAAATGTTTTCTCTATGATTAAATCTCATAAAATTGCTGTTGATTTCAAAAAGAAAACAGGAAGCTTATTTTGTAAAGATATAAAAGGATGCTTTTCTATCTATTAAAGCGTCTCCTTTTTATGATCCCTTTATTTTTAGGTATCACACTTATCTCTTTTATTGTGATCCATCTTGCTCCAGGCAGTCCTGTGGATATTTATACTGAATTTAATCCAAAGGTTTCTCCAGAATTTCAAGAAAAATTAAAAAAGCTGTATGGCTTAGATAAACCACTTTATGAACAATACTGGCTTTGGTTAAAAAGGTTACTTAAGCTAGATTTTGGTCGTAGTTTTTCTCCTGATGGAAGACCTGTTTGGGAGAAAATCAAAGAGCGTCTTCCTATAACCATTACCATTAATCTACTTTCTATGTTTCTTATCTTTATTGTTGCTATTCCATTAGGAGTAATAGCTGCTGTCAAACATGGCCGCCTTTTTGACAAAATAACAACAGTAATTGTATTTATTGGATATGCTACACCTGGATTTTGGCTTGCACTTTTACTTATGATGCTCTTTGGCATCAAATTAGGATGGCTACCGCTTTCAGGTCTTAAATCTTTAAACTATGAGACACTAAACCCTTTTAGCAAGTTTTTAGATCTAACTAAACATTTAATCTTACCTGTTTTTGTTTCTGCCTTTGGCGGTTTAGCAGGTCTTTCTCGATTTGTCCGTGCCAGTATGCTTGAGGTAATAAGGCAGGATTATATACTTACTGCTAGGGCAAAAGGCTTACCTGAAAAAGTAGTAATCTACAAACATGCCTTAAAGAATGCCCTTTTACCTGTTATCACCATCTTGGGTCTTTCTGTGCCAGGATTAATTGGTGGTAGTGTTATCTTTGAGTCTATCTTTGCTATTCCTGGAATGGGTCAATTATTTTATGCCAGTGTTATGTCTAGAGATTATCCTACGATTATGGGATGTCTTGTTATTGGTGCAGTATTGACACTACTTGGCAATTTAATTGCTGATATAAGTTATGCCTTAGTAGACCCAAGGATTAGGGTAGGAAAGTAAAATGTATAAATTTTGGGAAAGATTTTTAAATAATAAATTAGGTATAATTTCTGCTATTTTTCTTCTTTTCCTTTTTTTCATATCATTTTTTGCCCCTTGGATTGCTCCCTATGACCCATTGGAAGTTAATACAAAGGCAGTGCTTTTACCTCCTTCAAAAGCCCATCCTTTAGGCACAGATATGCTTGGTCGAGATGTACTTTCGCGTCTGATTTATGGAACAAGGATTTCTATTAAAGTGGGATTTGTTGCTGTAGGCATTGCAGTTATTATTGGCACTTTTTTTGGTGCTTTAGCTGGATATTATGGAGGAATTATAGATGCTATAATAATGAGATTAGTAGATATTATGCTCTGTTTCCCCAGTTTTTTTCTCATCTTAGCTGTTATTGCTTTTTTAGAACCAAGTATTTGGAATATAATGGTGGTGATTGGCTTAACTAGTTGGATGGGTGTGGCTAGATTGGTACGTGCTGAATTCTTAAGCCTTAAAGAAAGAGAATTTGTATTAGCTGCTAAAGCTATAGGGGCAAGTGATATTCGTATTATTTTAGTTCATCTTTTACCTAATGCTATTGCCCCTATTCTTGTTTCAGCTACTTTGGGTATTCCTGGAGCTATTCTTACAGAGGCTGCTTTGAGTTTTTTAGGTATTGGTGTACAGCCACCAGCTCCTAGTTGGGGTAATATGTTGACTGCTGGAAAGGACAATTTGGAGATAGCCTGGTGGCTTTCTGTCTTTCCAGGTCTAGCTATACTTTTAACGGTTCTTGCTTATAATCTTTTAGGTGAAGCTATAAGGGATGCCCTTGATCCAAGACTAGAATAATTTCTTGCTCTAAAATTATGACTATGTTATAGTTTTTCAAAAATAAAAGGAGTTTGTGATGATAAGAAAGCCTATTGTTGCTGGTCAATTTTATCCATATGAGCCAGATGTATTACGTGATTATATGGAAGAATATATACCAAAAGGATTAAAGAAGACAGAAGTTATTGGAATAATGGTACCTCATGCTGGTTATGTATTTTGTGGTAAAGTAGCAGGAGAAGTTTATGGAAGGATAATTATACCAGATACGGCAATTATAATTGGTCCTAATCATACAGGAATGGGGGATGCCTTTGCTGTTATGAATAAAGGTAGTTGGCTTACGCCATTTGGTGAAGTTCCAATTAATGAAGAGCTTGCCGATTTAATTTTAAAAGAAGAAAGACTTTTTACTATAGATGAATATGCTCATCGTTTTGAACATTCAATTGAGGTTCAATTGCCATTTTTGCAATATCTAAAAAAAGATTTTAGTTTTGTTCCTATTGTGCTTGCTCATACCCTTTATAGTAAATGTGAATTGTTAGGCAATGGTTTGGCTAGGGCAATAAAAAGTTATGGAAAGCCTGTGCTTATTATAGCAAGCAGTGATATGACCCATTATGAATCACATGAGATAGCAAAAAAGAAAGATAAATTAGCTATTGATAAAATACTTTCTCTTAATCCTAATGATCTTTATGACATTGTTATTGCAGAACATATTACTATGTGTGGTGTAATCCCTACTACAGTTATGCTCATTGCTGCTATTGCTCTTGGGGCAAAAAAAGCAGAGCTTATAAATTATGCTACCTCAGGTGATATTACGGGTGATCTTAATCAAGTGGTTGGATATGCCGGAATTATTGTAAAATGATTATAACTCGTTTTCCCCCTAGTCCTACAGGTTATCTTCATATTGGTGGAGCAAGAACAGCACTATTTAATTGGCTTTTTGCCCGTCATCATAAAGGAAAATTTATTCTGAGGATTGAGGATACAGATAAGGTTCGTTCTAAAAAAGAATATGTGGAAGATATCATAGAAGGTTTAAAGTGGCTTGGACTTAACTGGGATGAAGGGCCATACTTTCAATCAGAAAGATTAAATATTTATAAAGAACATATTGAACGCCTTCTTTCTGAAGGAAAGGCATATTATTGTCATTGCTCACCAGAGGAATTAGAAAGAAAGCGGCAAAAGGCATTGGCTCAAGGGAAAAAACCTCGTTATGATGGCACTTGTCGTTATAAAAATCTGCCACCTAAGCCTGGGGCAGTGGTGCGTTTTAAAAGCAATCTTGCAGGAGAAACAATATTAAATGATTTAATTCATGGGCCAATTATCTTTAACAATGCAGAGCTTGATGACTGGATTATTCAACGTAGTGATGGTACTCCTACTTATAATTTCGTCGTTGTTGTCGATGATGCATTAATGGGTATTACTCATGTAATCCGTGGTGATGACCATATTAATAATACACCAAAACAATTACAGCTTTATCAAGCCTTAGGTTATAAGCCTCCTCAATTTGCTCATGTTCCTATGATTTTAGGGCCAGACAAAAGCAAATTGAGCAAAAGACATGGTGCTTCATCTATTTTGGAATATAGAGAAAAAGGTTTTTTACCACAGGCATTAGTAAATTTCTTAGTACGTTTAGGTTGGTCTTATGGGGATCAAGAAATTTTTAGTCTTGAGGAGTTAATTGAAAAATTTGACATTTCTCGGATAGGTAAATCACCAGCAATATTTAATTTTGAAAAGCTCCTTTGGCTTAATGCTCATTATATTAAAGAATTAAAAGATGAAAATTTAGCTGAACTTCTTATACCTTTTTTGAATAAAAAGAATTATCCTCCTACTCCTAAAGATTATGTTATAAAAGTAGTAAGGACTTTAAATACAAGGGCAAAAACATTAGAAGAAATGGCAGAAATGGCAGATTTTTATTTCCTACCAGAACCCAAATATGATTCTAAGGCAGTGGAAAAATTTTTAATACCAGAAATAAAACCTGCTTTAGAAGAGATGTTAAGTGCTATTATAGAGATGCCTGTATTAGATGAATTAAAATTAGAAAAAACATTTAGGAATATTCAAGAAAAGTATGGATTAAAACCAAGAAATTTTGCACAGGCAATCAGGGTCTCTTTAACTGGACGTACAGTTAGCCCTGGTTTATTTGAAATAATGGCAGTAATGGGAAAAGAAAGAGTAATAGAGAGGTTGAAAAAAGGAATTAATCTTTTAAATAAGCAATATGAATTATAAAGTATTTCCAACCACTTTTATTGGTCAAAAACTTATGGAAATTTTTCATATTCTTTATAACACATTTGGACCTCAACATTGGTGGCCAGGAGAAACACCATTTGAAATTATTGTTGGAGCTATTCTTACTCAAAATACTAATTGGAAAAATGTTGAAAGAGCTATTAATAATTTGAAAAAAGCAAATGTATTGACACCAAAAGCACTTTTTGAATTACCTTATTCTTATCTAAAAGAACTCATTCGTCCAGCTGGATTTTTTAATATTAAAGCCAAACGTTTAAAAAACTTTCTTAAATTTCTTTTTGAAGAATATGAAGGAAGTTTAGAAAAAATGTTTAAAGAAGATGTAGAAAAAATTCGACAAAAACTTCTTAAAATTCCAGGCATTGGTCCTGAAACAGCAGATAGTATCCTTCTTTATGCAGGCAAAAAACCTACCTTTGTTGTAGATAGTTATACAAAAAGAATTTTATCTCGACATAATCTTATACCAGAAGAATATGATTATGAAGAGATAAGGGCTTTTTTTATAAATCATTTACCAGAAGATGAAGCATTATTTAATGAATACCATGCCCTTTTTGTTGCGCTTGGGAAAAATTATTGTCGTCCAAAGCCTATTTGTGAAAAATGTCCTTTAAAAAATTTTGAGTGAGGTAAAAAATGGCAATTGTTGAGGTTAGTGTTATCCCTTTGGGAACATCCACTCCTAGTGTAGGTGATTATGTTGTAGCTAGTCTTAAAGTATTGAAAAAAAGTGGTCTGAAATATGAACTTACACCTATGGGTACTGTTATTGAAGGGGATTTAGATGTAATTTTATCAATTATACGCCAAATGCATGAGGCTTGTTTCAAAAATGAGATTAAGCGTGTTGTTACTTTTATAAAAATAGACGACCGCCGTGACAAAACTGCAACTATAGAAGATAAAGTTCAATCTGTATTAAAAAAACTTTAGCTCTTATTCGTTTGTTGTGGCTGCCATTTAGTATGCTTTCGTTGCAATGGAATAATATTAACTCGCTTTAATTCTCCTTCTCCTACACTTTCTGTTTTTACTTGTTTATCTTTTTGTAATGTCAAATGAATAATCTTTCTTTCTGAAGCAGGTAAAGGAGAAGTGGAAAACACTTTTCCTGTTTTCTTTACTCTTGCTGCAAGTTTTTTAGCTAATTCTATCAAACTATTTACTCGTCTTTTGCGATACCCCTCTGCATCTAATACAATTCTTACAGGCAATACACCTTTCCATTGTTTTTGCACCATTTTTTGGAAAAGATGTTCAAGTTCAGAAAGTGTTTGTCCCTGTTTTCCAATCAATATTCCTGAACCATCTCCAATAATGTTAAATCTAACTTCTTTTTCAGTTATTTCTGTTTCAATTTTTGTAGGCATTGGAAAATAGGATAACAATTTTTCAAGCATTTCACGAGCAAGTTCGATTGCCTTTTCTTTAGTCTTTTTAAAGTTTACTTTAATTTTAGCTTTTTTTAACCCTACTAATCCAAAAATGCCAGCTTTCCCTTCAGAAATAACCTCTATTTCCAAATCTTCTCTTTTGACTTTTAAAGTTTCACATGCTTTATTAATGGCATCCTCTATTGTTTTTCCTTCAAATTCATAGGTTTCCATCGCCGCCTCCATCATTTAATTTTTCGGTTAATGTAAAATTGTTGAATGATGGAAAGAATATTGTTCACTAACCAATAAAGCACTAAACCTGAAGGAAAATTCAAGAAAAGGAAAGTGAAAAATATAGGTACAAGCAACATGAATTTTGACTGTTTTGGATCTAAACTACTTGGCGTCATCTTTTGTTGTACAACCATTGAAATACCCATTAAAATAGGTGTGATATAATATGGATCTTTAGCCGAAAGATCTGCTAACCAGATTTTTTTAGTAAATGGCAAATAAGTAATAAATGGAGCATGCCTTAATTCAATAGCATGTAAGAGGAGCTTATATAATGCAAAAAATACTGGGATTTGTAGAAAAATAGGAAGACATCCTCCAAAAGGATTCACTTTATAAGTGCGATAAAGATTCATCAATTCTCTATTTAATGCCTCTTTATCATCTTTGTATTGTTTTCTAATTCTAGCAATATGGGGCTGCAACTTTTGTAAGTCTTGCATAGATTTAAAACTTTTGTGAGTAAGAGGCCAAAAGAGAATTTTTATAACAATAGTGAGCAAAATGATAGCTATACCATAATTGTGAGTAAATTTATAAAACCAATTAAGTGCATATAACAATATTTTAACTAATGGAGCAAAGAAACCAAATTGAACCACATTATCCAGATGAAACCCTAATTTTTTAAGCCTTTTTATCTCTTTTGGCCCAAAATACAGCAAAAAAGAAATTGTTTTTTCTTCACTAGGCTTTATTTCTATCGGTGGTATTATCAATTCTCCTAGCAAAGTGTCCTTTTTTTTCTGAAGAATAAAAGTACCTTTTTTTCCTTCAGGATTAATAATAAGTGTTGTAAAATACTTATCACTTAAACCTGCCCAAAGAAGTTCTCCTGTTTTTATCACCTCCCCCTTTATTTTTTTCATCTTTATCTCTTCAAACTTTTTATTTATAAAGGCAACTCCACCATAAAAGCCATATTTTGTTTTATTTAACCATTGATTTGCTAATATTATAGAAACATTGTCTTGAAATGGTTTATTGCTTTTATTTAAAAATTTTAAATAAAAATC
>Ga0209410_1001096_pt1 | contig 13119 bp, 11 predicted proteins | sample Mar14436cmmetaG_FD_184135 | JGI IMG/M metagenome (GOLD analysis project Ga0209410, IMG submission 184135) | Marine hydrothermal vent microbial communities from Guaymas Basin, Gulf of California to study Microbial Dark Matter (Phase II) - Marker... ... | reverse complement strand
ACATAATCTGTACCATAAATTGTATTCTATTTACAGTTTTTTTGAAGAAAAGGTTTTGGAGACTATAAAAGAATACGAAGAATTTGAAAAAGAAAAAGGTAAACATATGACCATTCATAATCTTGCGGAAGTCTGAAACGCTCATTTAAAGTATGAAAAAGAAATATCTAAGTATTCTTTTGCGTTAATATTATCATTCTTTTCCCTCCTCGAATTTCTGTTAGATGTTTTTTATGCCTTCGAACAACCAAATATGGAGTTTTTTGAATTTAGAAAGAAAAAATGGCAGAATAGATTCAAAATAGTGTTTACTATTAGTAAAAATGAAAAATTGAAGAGATTCTACGATAAGCTTGTAGATATAAAGAGAAATTATAGGAATCCGCTTGCTCACGGATTAAGAAGTCAAGTAACCCTACTGGTTCAGTTACCTTATATTGGGCTGGTGCCTCTTTCATACGAATATTTTTCTCAGAAAATTTACTACGGAATTGCTGAAATAGGGAAAAACGACGCTTTGAAAATAATTAATACTTTTCAAAGTTTCCTTGATTTTCTGAAAAATAAGGAACCCTACAGATTTTATATGCTGTATCTGGACTACGGCTTTGCTATACCTATGAACGAGCAGGAAGTTCTTAAAATAAAAGAAAAAATGACCACATATGAAGAATTCAAGGAATACTTAGATAAGGAAGCCTTTTATCAAGATCTTCTTATAAACAGAGATATTTAATAGTGTTGCCTAGTAAAACATTTCATGCATAAAGTTTAAACCAAAGTATCTTGAAAATCTGTTTTAACAAGGATCTCTGTAAATTTATTTAAACTTTACAGAAAAAAGGTAATGAAACAATGCTTGTAATTCTCTACTTACTATTTGGAAAATGCATCGTTTTACATGCTTCTTCTCCATAGTAGTTTTGTTTTTCCTGCTGTTTTTTGTTTTAGCGACTTTATTTGTGCTATGAATGGGTATTCCCCCTGCTGCTTGCCCTATGGTCGGAAATGTTCATAGCGGAATGTTACGGATTTCTCTTAAGCTTTTCTTTTTCGTGTATTTAATGTAATTAAATTCATCAATTAACTTAGCTAGGGTGTAATTGTCTGCCATGGAAGAAATCTGTTTTAAGGCAAGCACTTGATTTCCACCTTTTTCGTTTATGTAGCTATTAATAAATTTTTGGATCAACTCTTGCATTTTGGGAAGAAATTTAAATGCGTAGCATCTGCCACTTCTATCTCCACTAACGAGGGCTTCACGTATCTTATCATCCCACATGACGAAAAACTTAGGAATTATCGCGTGTAATATTTTACTTGCATCGGTCGACTCGAATCTTCTACCTCTAGAACATCTAGCAACCTTATCGAATATTACTGCTATGTCGTTCTTGACTTGACTACTAGTAAAATCAATTTCCATGATCGTTTTATCCTTAAATTGTTTAATCTTACCAAAGATTTCTTCTTCGTATGTTTGAAGGAATTTTGCTAAGTCTCCTCTAAAGTAGGGATCCCAGCTTTGTACAAAACCAAACAGTAGAAGACCTTCCTTTAGAGGGACCTTAGGTGTCTTTAACCATATGTTTGGCTCCCTACTTTCCATGTAGGCATCATAAAATTTCCAACGCCCTTCAATTTTGCGGAAAAGTTTATGAGCCTTAAGCAGATCTGTATAGTGATAAATTTCTCCTTTCATGATTTTTTATATTGCTTTTAATTTTATATTGTTTGTGATTATTTTCCGGCTAAAGGAAAAATAAGAATTGTAAATTATACTCCTGTATATTCTGGTAATCTTAAATGCAATGATATTTATGCTTAAAGGAAGCTGCTAGAGTCATAGGAGAAGAGTTAGGACTTGTCCAAAGAATTGAAGAACTTACCAGAATAGAAGAACCTAGTAGAGATCTTGTGAACGATGCTCGAAGACGACTACTAAGAACTACTGGTTAGGTAAATAAGAGCCGATTAATGCATCAATTCCTTTACAAACTGATATAATTTACTCGCCTCTTCGATTTTTCTATAAATTTTAAGAGTGATTCGCATTTGGGGACAAAATGGATAGACATTGTAAAATATACTCCTGTATATTTTGCATGTATGTTTTCAATGAAATTGTTTATATCTGCCATTTTTCTTTTCCCCTTTTCCGCAGTTTAAAACATTGGCATATGAAATTTTCGTGTTTATTTCCTACTATTTCTTTGCTATGTGTTTTGAGTTTTGTAGGCGACTGGAGGTCTGGTAATTGTGGTTGCTATTAGGGTTAGAGTTATTTTAAGCATGTTCACTTATTTGGGTTCTTTCTGCGTTTTTGTTTATGGAGAAAATTAAAAATGAGGGTTTTGAATGTGGAGTATGTTGTTTTCCTGGATGTAAGAGTCTATGTTATTTTTCTAATTTGATTGGATTATTCTTCAAGGTATGCGCCGCAATAAGGGCAGAATCTGGCCATTTCTGGGATGGGGTACCCGCAGTATGGGCAAAATCTTTTAACTTTTTCTTCTTTTGGAATTGGGGGGATTTCTTTTTCGGGTTTCTTTTCTTCTTCTTTGATGTAATTGTAGAGTGCGTAGATTAGGCTATTTGGTTTCTCTTTTATTGTATTGGCTGATCCGATTATTATTAGTTTTTTCACTGCTCTTGTTACTACAACGTTGATGAATCTTTTGTCTAGGAAATTTAAGGTTGATGGGGAGGTAGCAACTGTGGAGAAGATTACTACGTCTTTTTCTCCTCCAAGGTAACTGTGAACAGTTCTGACTTTGATGTTAGCAATGTTTTTAAGCTTATTTCTGATTTTTTTAGCTTGTGAGACAAAAGGAGTGAGGACTATTATTTGTGTTGGTTTGATTCCTGCTTTTATCAGATCTTCAGCTATTCTAGCTACGGTTGTTACTTCTTCGATGTTGTATTTTGATTTAGATTTTTCTTCTTCGTCCTCTTTTTCTGTTCCTTCTTTATTTACGAAAACTATTGGTTTTTCCGGGTTGAGCCATGGTTGCGTATATGCTTTTATCTTTAGCTTAGTGTTTTTGCATTCTTCTGCTACTGATATTTTCTTTTCGTAAACATATTTTGAGGAAAAGTTAATTATTTTTTCGTTGCATCTGTAGTGTTTTCTAAGCCAAATCAAACTTTTTAATTCGTTTTGTAATAGTTCGTAGAAAAAGTTGAAAGTGCTATATTCGGCTCTTTTATTTAAATCGTTTAGGGTTTTGTAGACAGGAGGTATTTGATAGTAATCACCCGTTATAACTACTTTTGACGCTCTTTCTAATGCGAGAAGAGCTAGGGATAAGCACATATTGTGGGCTTCATCTATAAAAACGGTGTCGAACCATTGATTTTTTAGGGGATTTGTGATGCTTTTTGTTACAGTTGCTCCTACAAGAAAGTTTCTGTTACGTAGTACCTTATATTGTTCTTTCTTTACGTTGCTTAGTCCTTCTGCATACGCTTCAGCGATTTGATCTTCATTTTCGTGATCTAAAATATTGGCAAGGTATTTGTATTCCGGAGAGAATTCTTTTACTTCTTCTGAAATTTTTACGTGGCTTCCTATTCTAAGAACGTAGTTTAGGTAGAATTTTGGCATCTTAAGTTTTTCCTCGGTAATTTTTATTAATCTTTCAAAGATGTTATCGACGGATTGATGTGTTTGGGCCGTTACAAAAACTTTTTCTTTTCTTCCAAGTATTCTTGCCGCTTCTGCTACAAATGTTGTTTTTCCTGTCCCAGGAGGCCCAAATACCAATAACATTTGGCCGTCCTGTAGGTTTAAGGAAGCGTTGACGGCTTCTGATTCGTATTCATCTAAGTAATTATGTTTTTTAGGGGGATATTCATATATGAATGGGAAATCGAATTTTGAGATTATTTTCTCTGCTTTGTCGAGAATTTTTATTCTTTTTCTTAGTGCATAGAGGAATTCAGCTTCGGCGATTTCAAATTTTTTGGGGATACTTTCTTTGTCGATTGAGTATGTATTAACGATATAGAGAGAGCCTTCCATTCTTTCTTTCTTATCAATGATAAATCCAAGCTCGCTTACACCTCCCTTTCTATATTCTCCTACAAGAGCTCCTGGTTCAATGTTAAAGTTTGATTTTATAACAGCTATACCAGATTTATAGCTTCTTAACTCGGCAGGTGCATGTTTTTCTGCCGCTTTGTTTTCCATTTCTCTCTCTTCTTCCTCCAAAATTTCCCTTAATTCTTCAATTTTTCTCAACACTATGCTATCTATCTCCACAGAAAACACCTATTGATTATTATAACACTAAAAAGTATTTATGTTTAAATTTAATTTTGTCTACTCTTTTTTAATTTTGTGTCGTTTCTAGATGAAAAGAAAAGTTGGCAATTGTTCCAGGTGTTTTTGTTGCTTCGTAATTGTTCGAAGGGGAGGTAAAGCTCTCAGAAGATCTAATCTAAGTTTGAATTTGGAAAGGAGTTGAGTAACAACGACTAACTGGTAAAAGTGGGTTTGTGGAGGAAGTTTTGATGGTTAATTGTAAATGTTTGCATTTTGGTTAGTGTGGTTTGTGTGGAAGATATGGAAATTAATTTTGCTGGTTTTTAGATTTGAAAGAACTTGAAGAACGTATGGAGAAAATTGATAAAATAGTCAGTGAACTTAAAGTGTCAAGTAAGCCCTTTTCAAAACTTACTTTAGGTGATCGTGTAAGGCTTTTTAGGGCATTAAATGGTAAGATAGGAAGAGATGAGATCGTGAAAAGGAAGTTTCATGAAGTTTTTGGTAGAGAGTATGTTTTGAGCAGCGATTATCTTAATGTTTTGGATAAAATTGTAAAATATCGTAATAAGGTTGTCCATAAGGAAGAAAAAGTTACGCTTACTCAAGAAGAGGCTTTATATGTAATTAAGGAACTGCAAAAATTGGCTGAGATCTTTAAGAGAGAGGAAATTTATCCTAAAGTGATTCGCGTGAAACGTGAAGTTACAAATGAGTATGGTATTAGTTATTTTGAGGCTGAAGATGAAGACGGAATTCCTTGGACTATTGGACGAAGTCATTGGATAGATACGACTAAACTTTACTTTATGCGATCTAAAACAAGTCCAGTAGCTATTGATCCACTTTTGATCGAAAAAGCTATCTGATACATAAACTGTAATCTATATTAAGATTGGTTTGATACATTAAGCCTATAGTTGTTAAATCTAGAATTTGAAGCACTCTTTATGATGTCAGGAGGTTTAGATAACGCTTTCTAGGGCGAGAATTTTCTTTCCATCATTAGTAATGGAGATGGTAAATTCTCTGCCTTTTCTTTTTTTAATGACGTAACCGTATTCGGCTAGTATGTCTATTTTTCTTGATACTGAGATTATTTCTCGTTTCCCTATTTCTTTTTGGGATGAGTAAAGTTTTTTAGCTAGGGTTGTGATTGATGCTGCTTTACCGCCTATCTCTTCGAGCGCTTTGAGAACATCTACTGGTATTTTCTCTATTTTAATAGGTAGTCGTGGTATTTCATATTGTTCTCTAACAGAGAAAGCTATTTGCTCGGGTATGGTTTCCTCGGAAAGTTCTTCTTGATTCATTGATGCATATTTTCCTGCTACACAGTAAGTGACTCTGAGCCCATATTTTTGAGCCACTACGAATAGAGCGATGTTAACGATTTTGTTGCCGCTGGAAATGTCTATTGCAACTTCTCTTCCTTGATTAATTTCGTTTTTTACGATTGCATCAATTTCTGCTATTGCTGCTGGCAAATTGAAAAAGTCTACTTTCTTGGTATCGTCGATTTCCAATAAGAAGGGATAAAGTTTAATCCCTGATTTTTGCGAAAACAGCGCTTTTTTTAGAAGCTCGATGTGTTTGTTAATGTGTTTTGTTAGACTTTCGGTAGCGTCACGCTTGCTTCTTAAGATTATTAGTTTTGTTGGCGAGTGAATGCTTATGGCTGCGATGATTCTTTCACGTTCTAGGCCTTGTGCAACGATTAATGTCCTTTCCATAGTATTGTTCCTCCAGTTTATACTCATTAAAGTAACTTATAATTGTTACTGTATGTAATTAGTATCTTAGTAACTAATAGTAAAAAAGAAATGTTTATATTATTTACCGTAACGCATGTACTTTGAGGTACGTGAAATTGTTTATAAATAAATTCACTACAAATCTAAAGAAGCCTTGGAGCAACAGGGAGTTTCTCAGATTTCTTATTTATGTAGCTCAGCGTGAGGGTGTGAAGTTAAGGCTTGATAGACAATTTAAAATTAACAAAATTGTTACATCTTTAAGTATAGGGAAGGGATATCCGAAAACTGCTACTCCTATTGTTTTTCACCGGGGTCTTTTTGATCCTACGGTGGATAAATATTTGAGATTGGAAATTGAAGAGGGGTATGTTATACTGGAGAATGGTTGTTTAAAACTTACCTCAAAAGGTGAACGCTACGTAAAAACTATGTTAATACCAAATACTGATTCTGATATCTATGAAGAGGTTGCTAAATTATTAATGATGCCTGAGGATTTCCTAGAGAAAAAGGCATACAGGGAAGCTGGTTTTAAAGTGGAGATGCTTCGAGGAAAGCAGATTTGGCGCTTTATAGAACTTGAAGACTTTGAAGAATTAAATTTGAAAAAAGCGAAAATTAAAATTTTTCTTAATACTTTACTTCACAAAATACCAGAGGTTAGAAACCTTGTTGAACATACCGATGTTTTAGATAAGTTTCCCAAAATTAATGTTGAAAATCTTTCTAGCCGTAAAAAGGTGAAGAAAGATCTTAGAAAAGTTTTAATCAAGACAAGAGTTCCTGCGTCAAAAGCCATGCAAATAGTGGAGTTAAAAAATGCAGTTCTAAACAGGTTTGTTTACGTTGTTGCAATATATCTTATTAATGTAATTGAGGGTCGTTACGCTGGTTTTAAGGAAATTTACTGGCTAACCCATGATTGGGCTTTTGAAGTAGAGCAAAAACGAAGAAGTAAAAAGTATAGGAGATATGCTTCGGAAAAGGAAAAGGAGGATATCCGAAAAAGGCAACTGCAAACTGCATCAAGTCGAGTTGTTCGTAACGATCTTAATCTTTTGGTTGAAATGGGCATTTTGCATAAAGATAGTAGAACTAATTCTTATGCTGTAACTGCCTTGAGTTATACTGATGGAAAAACGCGCATTAAGTTGCCTCCGTCTGATGTTATAAGGGAATACTATGAACTACTGCATGATGAACTTGCGGTGATTAATAGTGAATATAGAGCACGTAAACGAGGGTTTAATGGCGGGGTTAGGGTCAGCGAACTAAGATATACTTGCGATATTAATCTACCTAAAGTGATAGTAGTTGATTGTTGCGAAAAGGAACTACAATTGACTAAATTGAGATCGCAGGGATTACTTATGGATCGAGAAGAAGCATGTCAGATTCTCTACAGAACATATAGAGCTATTTTTCAAGTGATTAAAGAATTTTACGATATAAAACCGCGGGATGAAGGGAAGCTACAAATAATATTGGTTCTTCGCGATGCGATTGTGGCTTACGTACCGGCTATTGAGGAGTTTAAAGAATCTCCGATAGGTTTGATAGGTCATATTCGAAAAGTAAATGACTCAGGTGTGTCAGATGTAGAAGTCTGTTTTGAACGGTATGAACCACCTAGTAATTTTGAGTATATTATTGTAGTGGATCCTATAATAGCTACGGGGAGCACTTTACTTAAGGTTATAAAACATTTGAGGGCTAAATGTTCTAGAGGTAAAGAGCCGCGTTTTATTGTTGCAAGTGTTCTTGTTTGTAGAATAGGAGCAAAGGCCATTGCTTCTGAAGTTGATTCTATTTTCTGTGTAAGTCTTGAAGACGAGTTGCTAAAGGGGGCTTGGTTAAAGCCTGGACTACGTGGAGTAAAGGATCTGGGTGACCTTGTGTTTAAAACAAATCTTGACTGGAGTTCGTCGGAGGGAAATCAGGAATAGGAGAATTAAGACCAACAGAAACTCTGTAAATTAGAAAATTAAGCTGGTGTGTAATTTGTGTGAAATCTCTGTTTTAAAAGTCGAATCCTTTGAATTGTTAAGAGAAAACAAAAAGGAGGTGAAAGCAAGTGGGAGTGGATATTAAGGCATCCCGCTTTTTTGACATATTAGCTGTAGCTGCAATGCTCCTATTGTTTTTAGGATACTCCTCAAACCAAAAATCGGCAATTGCAGGGGGATGGCAATTAACAATTCTGCTAATTATCGCTTTTTTATTGTACTCTGCAATAAAATCTAAACCTTGGAAATGAGTAGTCCGGCAAAAACTATTTAAGTAGCGTAATAGCGTTGCTTTTTCGAATAGGTTTCTCGATAACTGCGTTTATAAAACCTTAGAATTTACCAAAATTAGCTAGTTTTAGTTTCTCATTATTATCTTATAGTTTGTTGGTAATCGGTAGTTTTAGTCGCCAAATTTGCTTTTCACTAGTTTTAGTTTTTTGAAGTGTTGACGCGTGCTAGTATGGAGGGATATTTTTAAATTATGTGTGGGTAAGAATACTTGAATGGTGGTTAATGTCGTTTTGCTGTATATAAAGTGGATAGTGGAACGGGTGTGAAAATGGGTGGTGGGGAGTTTAATGGGAGAATATTGACGACATCTTGGGAGATTTGGGACTTTTTAATTGAAAAAGCAGGGTTGGATGTTAAGGGGTATGATCAGTCTATTGTTGAGATGCTTTGCAAACTTTTGAATATTCCCACTTCCTGTAAAGATTTTCGACAAGAACTTAAAAATAGGAAGATATCAATTGAACTTTTTATTGGGGCGTTTCTCAAAGTTTTGGAGCCTTATGCTCGAATGATGTATGATCTTTGTAAGTTTTTTTATACTTATGGGGTTAAAAAAACTAATAGGGCGATGAGAATACTTTTTGATTTTGGTAAAGGACCTAAAGATCTGGGTTTTGATCTTGAACATTTTAGGGAATGTCTTCGAGTTTATAGGGAAGTAGTTCAACGTGTAATAGTTTATGGGTGGAGTTACAATGATTTATGGAGACTCGCTAGGGTTTTTCAAGAACTTTGGAAGTATGAACCCAAAGATCCTGGTGCTCGAAAATGGCTGGCTGATTATGTGAAAAGAGGCATTTTTAGTGTTGATATACCTATTTTACCAAGTGTTGGTGTGAAAGAGCTTGATGAGCTGCTTCAGAGAGCTTGGCATGTCTGGGCAACGATAATCGTTGAATGCAGAAAATATGCTGTGAATAAAGACGATTTACGAAAGTGTGCTAACATGAAACGGGATTCTGTGAAGAATAGACAACTAGGGGATGAAACAGAAAGTGACAGGTTCTTTCTCGAATTAGTTGGGTCAAAAGAGTTTTATTTTACCGAATGGGATCCATGGACTCTGTGGGTTTTGAATAGTGATAGATGGCCAGAAGTGATGCTTAGGGGTGTTTTCGGATTTGTAGAGCATATTTTGAGTGTTCCCGAGGGGCTGCGTGCATATGAAGCGTCTCATGTTGTTTCAGAATTGGAACAGATTTTTAGTGGAATTCCCTATAGGGAGGAAGAGAGAAAAACGCTTGTAGAGCGTTTTTTAGAATTGTTAAGTCTTCCTATTTGGAGGAGGAGATTTGAGCTTTACCAGGTGTGGGTTTTGACTCAAATAGATAAAGCTTTGGAAGACTATGAACGTGAGATTCATCATGTGGATGGTGTTTTGATTTTTAGGTTTTCGGGTACTCATGTAGGTACGATTGAAACTTGTAAGGGTAGGGTTCACATTTGGAGTGAGTTGCGTTCTCCTTTGGCTGAACCTCTCGGGAGAACTCGTAGGAGGCATATTCAACCTGATTATACGTTGACTTTTGAGCCTGTTACTGATCCTTCTCGGGCTCTTGTGGTGGTGGAGTGTAAACAATATATTAAGCCTTCACCTAAGAGATTTGCTGCTACGCTTATTGACTATGCAAGGGGTCATCCTAATGCGACTATTATCTTAGTAAATTACGGTGCTATTTCAAAGAGTATTTTACGTTATATTCCTAAGTACCCGGATTTAAAAATTGTTTTTATTGGTAATTTTATGCCTGATCGCCCTCAAGAGTTTTATTTATTTAAAGATGCTATTCTAAGGGCTTTTCCAAAGCCTAGCTATGTGGAGAGAAAAATGCGTGATCTTAGAGATGTGGATATCGATCTTATTGCTGTTGATATTTCTGGCTCAATGAGCCGTTTGCTTGATAACGAAAATGTGCTTAGGGTCCTTAGAATGATAGTTAGTTTGTTTCCTTCGGCGAGGTTATTAGCGATCGACACGTTAGTAAGAGGAGAGTGGAGTAGAGCTAAAGATGGTCTTCAGGAACTTCTAAAGCTTTCTCGCGATGGGAATACGGATTTGGTCGATGTACTTTCTCGTTACGATATGAAGAAAACTATTGTGTTTACGGATCGACAAGGTTGGGAACAAATAATCACTATGATTATTCGTCCTTACCTCTCAATTGTGGTCTTGGATGCTCAAGAACTTAGCTTCCGTTTCGGTTAATGGCTTTGAACTAATTTGCTTGTATAGTTTCGTTGAGTTTTTTCTGGTGGGCCTCTAGCTAAAGGTAGATCTCTTAAAACAAGATAGCACAAAGACATACTCACTGTTTTTAAAGATCAACAACTCCTTGAAAAAGCTATTAAGTACAAGCTAACCCCTAAAGATCTGGATGGCGAGAGACCAGGCAGATCTCTTAGAACCGCTCAGAAATATCGACTCTTGAGGCTAGGAACTAACGCCTATGGTCTTAGCCCTGAAGTTGGTGGAGGTTGCAATAGTAACATATTATTACCCTGAAGTTGCAGAGGGATATGCAAAAGAAATTTTGAGGAATGCTCGGGGCTGCGCGAAGATTATTGATCCGTACGTTGATGAAGTAACTTTGAATTGTTGTTAAGTGCTCCCGAGAGTTTGCCTATTAAACTTTTAACAGCGTATACTGGTGGTAAGGGAAAGGAAAAGCGATTTAAAAGGGCATGTAAAAAATTTAAAGTAGAAAGACCTCTATTTGAAGTAAGGAAATGTGATCTTAGGTTGATTCATCAACGGCTCCTTGGATTTGGTATTTGTCTATGTTTCTGGGTATAACTTTTCCTGCTTTAGCTGATTCAAACACTTTTTCTTTTTGTGGAATATTTATTGGACTACGAAGAAACCGTAGCCTTTTCCGTGTATTTGTATACCTTTGATTAGTGCGTCTATTTTTTCTGGAAGCAGTAGGGCTTTTTCCATAGGTTCTGTGAGGTAAATCTCAACTTAGGCAATGCTTCTAGGAAAAATTGCGAACATTTCGAGTTGGACCTTTTCCGCAATACTTTCCTAAATCTCAGTCTTTCTACTTAGAAAACCTTTCTTAATTTTTGGTTTTCCAGAATCTTCCAAAGGCTAATATTATTTTACAGTTTCGGTGTCTCTGCCAACATTTCTAAAAGTTATAGTCCTCTTACCCATTAACTTCAAACCTTTCAAGCTTAATCGCAGGAATCCTAATTTTAATCTCCTTTATTAACTTCTTCTTAATCTCTTCCTCTTTGGATATTCTACTGAAACCAGCACTCCAAATGAAAGAAGAAGAATTAAAGCTGCTCATATAAATACCTCATAAACTTAGCTTCCACTAGACGTCTTTCAATAGCAGTTCTATTAAAATTATGTTTTGAAAATTTTGAAATCACTTTTTTAGATATGCTGTAAAGTGTCGGTCTTCTTCACGTTAGCTTTCTTATCTCCTATTGCGTAATTTAATATTATACATGTCGATTTGGTTCAGGGGAGTGTTCTATATCGTAGTTGTTCTTAAAAAATAAGGTTAACAAGTCTAATGTTAGTAAATATCAAAGAGAGTTATTTAATAAGATTAGGAAGGTGTGTCCTTTGTATGTTTTTAGAGTTTGGATTCCTGAGTTTTCTTTCAAAGTAGAACTTAAAAGTTTTGATTGTAATTTTGATATTGGAATTGAGTTTTGAGAATAGAGGTTAGAAGTTATGTTGTTTGTTTTCCTTCTATGTAGGCTATGCCGAGGCGTGTTAGTGATGCTACTTTGTACTTTTTCCCATGGTCTGTTAAATAACCTTTATTGACTAGGTTTTTAATAACGGTTTTAAATTTGCTTTTTACTTTGTATTGTTTTGCTAGATCTCTCCATTTGATGATTTTTGCTATTTTCTCTATTGGTTTATAATTCCATCCAATTATATCGTTGTCATACATTCTTCGAAGTGTTTCCTCTTCGTAAGGTTGCAGAGTCACTGTTATTCACCTGTTTGGATGTTTTGTTACATATATAAAAGCTTTGTGTAATTATGCACATTTGTTTACTATAGTAGATATGTTTATATATTGATGCAATATGAAATTGTATACGAATCAATATACCAAATAGTATGTAGTCTAATACTATCCATCATGTCTAGATTAGAAACATAGAATGGTCTTGATGTATTATACGTGTCTGTGGTGATGTTTGTTGAAGGCTTCTAGAACTTCGCTTTCGGATGCTGTTAGGGTTGTTTTGATGAATATTTCTGATAGGCCTGTTACTGTTCGTGAGTTGGCTTTGAGGACTGGTTTGAATTGGAGGACTGTTAAGAAGGTTTTGGAAATTATTTGTGATACGCAGAAATTTTTGGGTGAGAAGATGTTGTTTCTGGAAAGGGTTGGTAAGAGTTATGTTGTTAGGACTGAGAGAAGGAGGTTGTTGTCTTTACCTTTCGAAGAGAGGGTGAAGTATGTTAGGGAGAGGTATTTTCCTGAGCCTGGGCCTGAGGAGTTGTTATTAGGGAAGCTTTTTCTTCGTGGCGCCGTTAATCCAGAAGGTGCTGTAAAAGTGGAAATGAGTTCTGTGGTGGAGAAATTGTTGTCGCAAGGACAATTGGCGTTTAATAGTAAGAAAGAAGTTTATTTAACTGAGGAAGGTCAGATTGCTGCTAGGGGAATATTAAAACTTTATCGGGAATATTTTTGATGTTGCGAAGTATAAGTTTCCATCAAACTTTTCTTTGTCGCTTATTTATGTTAACCCTTCTTGGATCCTTCTTTATATAAATTCATTATATCTTAAAAAATAAGATAGGCTTGATGTTTCCTAT
>Ga0209410_1001095_pt1 | contig 13119 bp, 10 predicted proteins | sample Mar14436cmmetaG_FD_184135 | JGI IMG/M metagenome (GOLD analysis project Ga0209410, IMG submission 184135) | Marine hydrothermal vent microbial communities from Guaymas Basin, Gulf of California to study Microbial Dark Matter (Phase II) - Marker... ... | reverse complement strand
AAAAAGCTATTTGGATAAAAGCCTCCATCAGGACTCCAACAACTCAACAAATATTTCTCCAAGGCTGTAATATTAATGCTAGATGTTTTTCTAAGGGTTTTTAACGCCATAACTGCAACATAGGTTTCAGATATTTGTGGAAACTCGTCTCCAATTCCTCCTGAAAAACCTCCCACAGAAAGCTGTCTGTCTAAAAGCCATTCACCTGTTAAATCGTCAGTTAAATCTTCTTTACCAAGAATTTTCAAGGAGAGAACCGCGTATCCTGTGCCAAGAGTTAGTTGATTTTCATCAAGGGATATAAGATCGTTGTAAAAAGAACCGTCACTTCTCTTACATTTTAAAATCCACTCTGTAACGGCCGTTAAATTCACCGAACTTAAAGATGATAATATTTGGAGCGATCTTAAAGCATGGTAGGTGTAAATCATTTTTGAACGGGTTGAACTAGGTGTTTCCATGAATCCACCGTAATTTTTCGGGTCACTTACGTCTAGATTTTGACACTGGGACAAATATTCTATTGCAGCTGTCACATTTACCATGTTCAAAGCATTTAAGACTTTTAGAGCTTCAAGAACAGCCCAAGTATTAATAATATTGGTTTCCGTGCCTCCAGGGTTGTCAGCAAAGCCACCGCTTACATCTTGGCAAGTAGCCAGGAAATTTGCAACTTTTGTAACATTAATTAGTTCTAGGCTATTTGTCTGGTTTAATATGATTATTGCGAAGCTTGTTGTGCAAGATTTGGATGTGTCAGATGGGATTTTCATGTTATCCCGTGTGTTTGTAAAACTTCCTTCGAAGGGATCATAGTTGGATATGAGATGATTTACTATGCTTGTAGTGTTTACTAGGTTTTCTTTATCGATGAGTTGGAGAATGGTGTAACCGTAGTAGGTTGACTCTATATCTGGGAGAAAAGGATAGTTGATGCCGCCTTCTCCATGCCATTCGTGTATTTGTAGATTTGCAATGTAATCTCCTAAGATCGAAAAGTTGGTTACACTTGTCAAATATTGGATAACGTTTGCCATGAATTGACGGCCACTAATGGTAAATTTGCTTGGATCGTTTACCGCTATCCAGAAGACTTTGTAGTTTTGGAGACCTGTGTAAAAGGCTGAAACAACCATGTTGTTACTTAAACCTAGAATTGTAAATTCTCTGCACCAAAGATCAGAGTAATTATATGCTATTGTATTCCAACCTTCTAAGGAAAGAACTACACGGTTATTTGAAGAAACAGGGTAAGGTTTGTGAAATATTTGGTGATTTGAAGCTAGTGTGTGGATTTCCATACTCCCGTTCCAAACAATACCTTGACCTTGAATATTTTCCAGAGTATTTATGAAAGAGGAAGCTTTACCACATAAAATCAAGGGAACCCTTATTTCAGAAATAATGAGTGCATCATTAATGTTTATTGAATACAGACTGTCATCAAACAGTATGATATCGTAGTTTTCCCATGTTTCCGAGTTCTCAAGGAACTCCTGAAAGATAGTCGTATGAGTTTCAAAATTTAATTCTGTCAGAACATTTACCCAGTTAGATGCCCAGTTAACAGGCGCAGAAGAATTGTACACGATTAAAACTTTAATTTGGTTTTCCACATAGTTTGATGATGTAGATACTGCCATTGTATTACAATTTGAGTTAAGAAGAAAAGTAAGTAAAATAAGGTTTATAAGCAGTAATTTAATTATATTGCTTAACAATCTACCGTTTTTCATTAATATCTTCCTCCTTCTTCCCTATGGAACAATATGTATAGCATGGGACCAAACAATAAGACTGTAAGAGCTACTTCTCCGGTTATACCAAGATTTAAGCCAAATAATGTCTGGAAATAGTGGTAGGTGAAAATTGAGGCAAGTGGAGAAACTAAAGCTAGAAGTTCACTGAGAAATCTTGAGGGGTATTTTGCAGCTACGCTAAAGGCTGTAAGTATGTCTTGTATGCTTGGTCTAGCTCCTATAATAAGTGAAAACATGAGGTAGGCAGTTAAAAAGGGATTTAAGAAATTTAAAACATATAACTTAAGGACTAAGTAAACTAAAAGACTATTTACTATAGCTGGTGCAATGCCTATAAGAAAGGCTTTCAAAAAGCTTTCAATTTCCTCGGTTTTCACGTAGCCTTGGAAACCGCAGACATAGGGTTTAAAATAGGTGATATCCACGATTTTTGTCCCTAAAATTTTGCAGAAGAACAGGTGAGATGCTTCATGTATAGCGATTCCAGGGGCAAACAGTAGGCCGATTACATTTTTTAGAACTTTTAGGGGTTTAAGGGAGAGAACAAAGTTAATGATAAGAGAAATTAATGGCACAAACAATATGAAAGTAAATAATTCTAAAACGTAGGATAATATGGTCATCCCCTCTCCTCCCCCTCACCTATAACCGTTTCTTCCGTTTGTTTTTCAAAAGTTTCAAGGAAATCGTTAACAGAAGATATTAGAGGGTGAAATATTATTCCCATGGATTCTTCAGCATCAAAATTAGGTAAGACCTCTTCATTCTCACTTGTTTTAAAGGTTTTACCGCTGTTTTCTTGGCTTTTAGAAAATGTAATTGATTGATGTATTTCTTCTAAAATTTCCTCTTGCTCATTGTTCTCTTGAATAGTTTCCGTTTCAGCGATTTCTGTTTCTTCTTTTTCTTTAAGGACTTCTTTTACGTCGAAGTTCACTAAATATAGACTTTTCAATATTTTAGATAGTTCATTTAAAACAAAGAAGTGGGCGCTTTCGTTTCGAAGGGAAATGTCTATTGAAAGTATTTCATTTAACATGTTAATCTTGCTGTAGGTTTCCGCATCCACATTTATTCGGTTAGATAACGTGCTCAGTAAATGTTTGGCTGAGGAATCAAACTTTAACCAATTTTTATTTAGAAAAGCTTCAACAACTGTATTAAAACAGCTTATTATATCACTTGGAGTAAAGGGTTGAGCATGTAATTTGATGTCTTCACTTTGGTAGAAAAGTTTGGCTTTTATTTCGGTAAAAGTTTTTCTAATTTTTATGGCTGTAAAGAGGAAGAATGAAGCGGCGAAAGAGAAAATGATGGTAGTTAGCGTAGCTGGTTGTAGAAGATTTAAGTAGGAGAACATAAAGGCTAGGCTCCAAATTGCTGATAGAATTGTGAAAAATCTTACTATTGTTTTCTGAACGTTGCTGAAATCTATGTAGTTTGCTTCATGTTGCAGTGTTTCTATTTCTTTTAAGGCTTTAGAAAATTCCTCGTAGTTTTGAACGAAAAATACATTTCCTTTAACATTATGCAAATTTGAATTAAAAATTATTGCATTTATTTTAACTTGGGCAGGGGAATTATTAATGTATGGGATTTTGATTTTCCCTGCGAGGGGAAAACTTAAAAACTTAAAGTTCACATCGTTTAACAGGATTTCAGGTTTTTCACGTATAGTATTCAATATTTTTTGAATCCAATTTTTGATTTCAGTAGGGTTTAATGTAGTTTCGTTAATATGGTTCAGAACTATAAAATTAATTGTATTTTTTGTTGTATTTGGTTTCCAAGCAATTGCTCCATTGATCGATGGGTGAAAAGTTATTTTATATCCTTTATTGTGTAAAATATTTATGGTTTTCTCGTATTCTGAGATAATATTTGATTGTTGTCCTGTTTTGTTTCGATTGATTTCGATTGACGGAGTATGGACTACTGTTTTCATTTGTGCTGCCCTCTCTTTTTGTTTTGCTGGGAATTTTGCCTTATGTTAATGATTGGAGGCGAAAAGTTTATATATGGACTAGTTGCGTCCCTCAGAAAGGAATAAAAGTAGTTCATTTGTTTAGAACTGTTCGACTCAAAATTTTTATGGAAATATATTTATTGTTTTGTTATGTTTATGTTTTTTGTTTGATTTTATGGTCTTTTGTGATGTTGTCATATGTCAATATGGGGGGACAAATTTTAGGTATAACACTGTTAATCTGATACTTTTTTAGTAAATAACACCTTTCATTTATATATAAACTCCAATATTTACGCCCTTCATGGTACATTTCGAGCAGTTGGTGCACTACATGTGGGGTAAGCTCAATGAAAGTTTTAAAGGGAGGAATGAGAATCTTAAGTTAGATACGACGGACTTAAAATTACTTGAGGCTATATATGGTCTTCAAAACTTGAAGACATCAGATATAGCTGAAAAAACTGGTTTATCTGAAATAACTGTTAAGAGAAGGTTAAGAAACCTGAGAAAACGCGGATTATTTGCAAAGAAATACGCTGTAAATTACTGGAAAGTAAAATTAATACCTCTAATGGTCGTTGGACGGAATCTTTGGGGGAAAGTAGATCAAGCAATTTTAGATTCTTTTTGTAAATCTGTTAGAACGGTTATGACTTCTGTTTCCTATCATATTTTGGATTTAATTGTGCCAGCCGATGATTTGGGCAATATTTTGGAGTACTTTTCTGGGTCGTTTAAAGATGTAGATATGTATTTTCTTAAGAGTTTTCATAAATCGGTTTCTTTTAGATTTTATGATGTGGTGAAAAATGCTTGGAGAATAGATTATCTTGCATTATCGCTCTATATTAGGGAAATTATAGTTAAAGAAGGATATATAGATATTTTAAAGCAAACTTCTCCCATAAAAACCATTATTGAGAAAGTTCCTTCAAGACCTATAAAACTAAGCGGCAAATATGCAAGAAGAATACGTAACTTTGAGACGTTTTTAAATAAAAAGAATTCATTTCTTGATTCGAATATGGGCATATCAAAATATACAGTTTATAAAATAAAGAGTGAGTTGAAGAGAGCAAATGCTCTAAAAACGTATATTGATGTATATCCGCCAAAACTCACTGAGAAATTATATTTAATCATTGAAAAGGGTGATATGCGTTTTTTGGAGGCCTTACTTTTAGGTTTAAGTGAACTTCCTGTGTTAAGCTTTTATAAAGCTGATAAGCTAGATGCTTCAGGTAGATTTGTTAAAGAAAATGTTATCATCGCTAGGTTAGAGCTTCCTGAGGGAGGGTTTGTTGGTTTCCTTGAAAGCTTTACAAAGATGTTAATTGACAAGGTTGATTTCAAACTTTGCTTAGAAACAAAGGTTTTGACGCCTCATGAAAAGGGTGGAGAGGAAATTGCGAGATAGGGAGACTTTAACAAGTTTAGTCGAACAGGTTTCAAAGTTTCTCGGGGTAACTTACTCTTTTAAAACATCTAAAGCTACTAGGCGGATAAGTTCTGAAAAGGGTCTTACAAAGCTTTTTCGCACATATTTTCTACCTAGAATTTTGCCTAAAGAAATTGAAGAGGAGTTGACATATTTTTTCCTTTACAAGTTTTATACGTGGAGAGGTGAGCATGAGAAAGTTGAAAAAGTTCTGGAAAACTGGAGTAAACTGATTAAAAAAATCTATCAAAGATGCGAAGATTATGATGTTAGTTTTGAAGTTCATGAAGGCATAGAAAAGTTGAGAATAAGATTTTCAAGTGGAACCGTTTATTATCCGATGCTTGAAATTCTTAAAATAGATTCTGTCCTTGAAGGCAAGTTACTTAAAATATTGTTGGAAACGCTTTACAGGTCTTCTAAGCTTCTTCGAGAAAAAATTAAAGTCGAAGATTTTTGCGGACTGCTTTGGGAAACGTTGAAAACCCCGTATAACTTGAGTGAAAATGAATTAAGAGTTTTAGATGTCCTAATCGGTAATCCAAGGACAAAGGTAGAAGAAATAAGTAGGTTAACCCGCCTAAGTTCTCCCTCTGTAGCTCTAATTTTGAAGAGACTTGAAAAGGGACAAGCGTATACTGCAAATAGTATTATAAAATTTGATAAACTCGGATTAAAACATGTTATAGTTCGAATACCTTCCCGTAAGGAACCAAAGTTTCCACATCAATTGAGTAGGTATCTTTTATCGCTTCAATATGTTTTAGGGGACAGAGAGGAGCACTTGGCGAGTTTCGTCCTTCCAGCTAAACATATTCGAAGCGCTAAAAAGCTATTGATCAATAGCTTCGGTAAAAGAATTAAGATTTATGAAGTTGAGGACCTACAGTTCTCTGTATGTTTAGATTACTACGATTGTAAGTCGCATAAATGGAAAATAAACTATGAGAAACTTGTAGAAAAAGTTGAAAAACAAATCTCTAGAAAGAGAAGTAAAGAGTTAGAAAAGGAGCAGAAGAAAGAAACTGTAGTTAACGAGAATAAGTTTACGTTTGATAGGAAAGACTTGAAGATTTTGAGAATTCTTATTAGAAACTGGAGATTATCACTTAGAGAGCTTTCAAAAATCGTTAAGCTATCCAAAAGTGCGGTTCATAAAAGAGTATCGAAGCTTGAGAACCAAAAGGTTTTTGAACCAATAATTAATGTTCACAGAATCGGTTTAACAGAAGATATAGCATTAATAGTCAAGTCTGGAAACGTAGCCTTTTTAGATTCGCTTACTCACGTTTTAAAGAAACTCCCGAGAATTACAATTTACAAGTTGAGAGAAAAGAAAGAAGAAAGATCTAAGCATTCTGAAAACAAACAGCAACACTTATTTTGGCTGACACTACCAAGCGGCGACACAATAAAATTTCTTAAGAACTTTCCTCCAATAATAGAAAAGTATGGGGACTCCGAAGTTTTTTATAGATGGCATTTTTACAGTTGGATTTCATTTCCAGATCCCGAACTTTACCTAGAAAAACAAAAAGCATGGAAGTGGTATTAAAGGTCAGACGAAAAAGTGAAGTTAAAGGTTACTAATTATTTACTTGCTTGATGTGGTGTATTCTGCTTGAAGTTCTTCAATTATTTTTGGTAACTGTTTTAACTCGACGATTATTTTGTCTGGTTTTACCCTATAAGGTTTTTTTTCTTCTAGTTGTATGAGTATTGTTTTCATGCCGACATTTTTTGCTCCAAGGACGTCTCTAATAGGATCATCACCGATAAAGACTGCTTCAAAAGGTTTAACACCTATTTTTTCTAATGCGGCTAAGAAGATTTTTGGGTGAGGTTTTCTATAACCTACATCAGCTGATGTAACGATAACGTCAAAAAAGTCTAGCATATTATGTTTGTCGAGAAATTTTTGGAGAGGTGGGCTGTACATCAATAATGAAACTATTCCTAGTATGTATTTTTCTTTTAATTTTTTCAGTACAGGTATTGTGTTTTCATCTGGTTTTAAAGCTTTAAAATATTCTGAGAAAAATGCATCTGCAGCTTCAACGATTATTTTGTCTTCTGGAAGTAAATCGTGTCCAAGGAGTTTTAGTGTCATTGAAAACCTATCGCAAAGATTAACTTCTTTTAATTTTTCATCTAAAAGTATTTTTAACGTTTCGCTTCTCAATTTAAAGTAGGCTGTCTTGAATTCTTGATACGTGATTTTCACTCCATTTTTGATTAGACTTCTGTGGGCAGATTTAAAAGCTGTTTCTTCTGCTTTTTTAGGATGTTTAAGGTGCGCTAATGTGCCTATAAAATCAAATAATGCTGCCTTTACCATGAAAACATTATTTAACCTCACGAGATATATGTTTTATGATTTAGTACCATGCAAGGAAATAGAGAGAATAAACGAAATAACTAGTGTTTATTTTGGATATCATTTGCATGTCAGTTAAATACGTAAGGAAAACGATTTTATATTGTTATTTACTTTTTTTATCGGTTCCGTGTTTAAACGATAGAAATTTATAGCCTAACATTTCATATTTATATTACCGTCTGGTAAGTTGGGAGTTTCATTAAAAAGAAGGTTGCTTTTGATGCTAAAATAGTGAATTATGTTAGAAATTTCATTTTGAAGAATAATGTTGCCATTGAGATGGGAGGCGATAATTAAGATTGAAAATTCTTCTTGTAGCTCCTCCGGCAAGGTCTGCTATTAAAGAGGTTCTTGGAGTTACTTCTCCACCCCTAGGTTTAGCATATATAGCCTCAGTTTTAGAAAGTAACGGCGAAGACGTGAAAATCATAGATTCATTAGCAGAAAACTGCACTCTTTATGATATAAAGAGAGAGATTGATAGCTGGGGGGCGGACATAGTAGGTGTGACATCGACTACTCCAACTTTTTATGATGCTTTAAAAGTGGCTAAAATCGCTAAGGAAAGTGGTGCGGTGACAGTGCTTGGAGGTCCTCACGTAACTTTTACTGCTAAGGAAACATTGTCAAACTATTCTTTCGTTGACTACGTTGTACGGGGGGAAGGCGAATTTACGATGCTAGAACTCGTAAAAAGTATAAAGAAGGGGGAAGAGCCAAAATCTGTGTTAGGCTTGAGCTACAGGGCTAAAAGCGGCGTGATAAAGGAAAATCGTCCAAGACCTCCGCTAATGAACCTAGATGCACTTCCCATGCCAGCTTACCATCTTCTTCCAATGTCCAAGTATACTTTCCAAGGTTACAGATTTGCAACTATGGTTACAAGTCGTGGATGCCCCTTTAAATGCGTATTTTGCTCCTCTTCTAGAATATGTGGAAAAAGGTGGAGAGGGTACAGCGCTGAAAGGGTAGTGAATGAAATAGAGTTTTTAATGGATCGGTATAAGATTAAGTTCATTGAATTTCTCGACGATACTTTTACTTTTGATAAAAATAGGGTTAAAGAAATATGTAATGAAATGGTTAACAGAGGAATTGATGTAATGTGGACGTGCAGCAGTAGGGTGAATTTGTTTGACCGCGAATTAGCTTTTAGAATTAAGGATGCAGGTTGTCAAGTTGTATATTTCGGTGTTGAAAGCGGGTCTCAGCGAATATTAAATCTTATGAAAAAGGGGATAACATTAGAACAGTCTGTTAAAGCCATCAGACTAGCTAAGGAAGTTGGAATTAATACAGTTGCCTCTTTCATTTTAGGTATGCCTGACGAAAGTGTAGAGGAGGCTAATGCAACCATCGAATTTGCGACCCGTCTTAATCCAGACTACGCTCAATTTACAATTTGCACACCATATCCAGGAACCGAACTATATGATTATGCAGTTAAAAATGATTTACTTTTAACTCGTGACTGGTCTAAGTATGACGCATTAACGCCAGTTATGAAAACAAAGATAAGTATCCGAAAATTACGTGAATTGCTGTCAAAAGCTTACTTTAAGTTTTACACAAGGTTATCATACCTTTTTGACAAAATTAGAAAAAGAGAGTTCGTAATATTTAGAAAAGGGCTTAGAGCTGTATGGAACTACATTAAAGCAGTCATTGGTGTATAACGACTCTCTCGACTACATCAATAATTTCACTACTACTTAACATACCTTGAATACTTTGTAGTGCTTCAACTATCATTGTAAAATTTGTACGTTAAAATTATATTACTTTATTTTTTATCAAAACGCTTAAGACCTTTAAATTGAAGAACCTTTAGTAAGTTAAGTAAGAAGGTTATAATCATGTACGTAATTCCTCCTTTCAAAACAACAGAAAAAGAAGTAAAACATATGTTTCAAAAAGTATTACAGAATTTAGGAAAAGAAGGATTTAAACTAGTTAGTGTCTCGCTTTTATGGATGCCATATTATACTATTGAGTGTTCCTATCAAGACGAGTACGGCTTTACTGAGCAGAGTGAAACTGCAATGAATGCTATGCTTCACAGCGATGCTATGGAGAGTAAAGATATCATTTTCCTTTTTAGGCCAAACTTCCTACAGTACAAACCTAAGAAAAGAGAAGAAATCTATCTTAACAACGTTCTGGGAAAATATAGAGAAGTAAAAGGACCAACCGCAAAAGTAGATCTTCAAGGAATCAGTCGTAAAGTGAGCGAATTTATAGAAGATGTTAAAGATAGGCTTACAGATTTAAGGTCTAAAGTTAAATTTGAATACGAGCCAAGTATCGTTAGGCTTTTTACCGGTTCAAAACGTGCTTTCGAGAGATTATCCTCAAAATTTATGCGAGAAGGCCTTAGAGATATGGAAAAAGAAGTTGCCTATCTTAGTTCAATGGAAATTTTAACAAAAATGTTTTTAAATTTAAGAAGCTTGCCTAAAAACCTTGAAATGCGCAAAAAACAAGAATTTTACTCTCCATATATAACAATGTACTTAGAGAGAGAAGAAAAAGAACCATATGAAAAATTTTACTTCATAAGTTTGGTGAAGGTAGGAAAATTGCTAAAAAAGTTTAGAGAAGACACTCTGCTAACACGTATAACCGAAAAATATGATGAATTGAATCAATTAATGAAAAGCCTCGTAATCTACTGAGATAAAATCGATAAATCTAAAACGAGAACCTACTGTTTTCCATTTTATAGCCCTCATTAAACCTGAAACATACTTTCCTCACTTTAAGAAGTATTTACATGAGATCAGTTTCATGTAGCTTCATTTAGCAGTTTTAATTTAGGCCTTTGGAAAGTTATACCGTTTTTCAAAACATTGACTTTCTCTTGAAAGTTAAAGAATATTGCGATCCAAAATTTCCAAATGTGGAAAATTTTGCTGCCATTGTCAAGATTAATTTAATAAAACAGTTCCATCAAATATTTTATCGGTGCTAAAATTGGTAGAAGAAATTAAACCTTCTGTTTTGTCAAAAAATGAAATTGAAAACATGTTAACAAAAATATCACCAGAAGAAGTGGAAAAAGCTAAGAAAATTAGTCTCACACCGTTGAAGGAAACCATATTTTTTAAAGGTGAGCCAGGTGGAGCCATCATTATGGATATTGATGGAAACAAATACATCGATTGTACTGCTCAAGCCTGGACTCTTAACATCGGGTACTGTCAACCAGACGTATTATATACTGTACTGACTCAAATGAAACGGCTTACACATGTAAGATACGGGTATCCCACAATTCCAAGACTGAAACTTTTGTTGAAGCTTTCAGAAATAGCTCCAGGGAATTTGAAGAAGGTGTCCTTTAACAATGAAGGGGGAGGCATGGCAATAGAGGCTGCAATGAAACTAGCAATGGTAAACTCTAAGAAAATAGGTGGACACATTTTTATAACGTTTTGGAGAGGCTACCATGGCGCAACCCTTGCTACAATACCGGCAAGCATGATTTTAAGGGTTGTTGTAAGGTTTCCTGGATTTGGGCTCGATAGATTTGTTAAACTGCCCTACCCATACTGTTATAGGTGTCCTTTTGGAGAGAAAGAGTACCCAGACTGTGGAATTATTTGCGCATCTTTTGTTGAAAGAGCGTTAACCGAGGCAGTAAGCGCCCCAGTAATAGGTATGATAATAGAGCCGATGCAAGGGCCTGGAGGACAGATTCCAGCGCCTCCCGAGTTTCTTAAGGAGCTTAGAAGAATATGCAATGAATACAACATTTTCTTGATATTCGATGAAGCACAAGTTGCATTTGGAAGATGTGGAAGAATGTTTGCAGCAGAATACTACAATGTTATTCCAGATATGATAGCTTTAACGAAAGCTTTAGGTGGAGGGTTTCCCATAGGAGCAACTCTTGCAAGGGAAGATCTAAAAGAGTTCACAGAGGGCGAGGAACACACAACTTTTGGAAGTAACCCTATAATGTTTGCAGCGGCTCTTGCAAGCATCGAGGTAATTCAGAGATTAAATCTTCCAAAACGCGCCGAGGAAATGGGTAACTACATTATGGGAAGACTACGGGAAATGCAGGAAACTTACGAGGTGATCGGGGATGTTAGAGGCGCAGGACTATTTATAGGGGTAGAACTAGTAAAAGACAGGAAAACAAAGGAACCGTTAAACTTCTTGAAGGTAGATATGTTTCTAAAGGAGGCTTTTAAGAGAGGAGTTATTTTCGATGTTAGTATGCCAATAATATCGGAAAAAGGACAAATAATTAGAAACGTGATTAAAATTAAGCCTCCACTTACCATAACACGTGAACAAGTAGACAGAGCACTTGAAGTTTTCGAAGAATGCCTGAAAAAGGTTTCCAAATAGCGTAGGAGGGTGAAAGCAACGGTAACATTACCTTCAAACTTTTTTAAGCCATATGTAAAGGAAACTAAGAGATACATGGAAGACGAAGTTAAAAAGTATGGTGCTCACATCCTAAATATGATATGGCAAAGTAAAGACTTTATCCGCCTCATGGGAAATGAAAACCAATACGGTCCTTCACCTAAAGTTGTAGAAGCTATAAAAAACGCTGCTCAATGGGTTAACAGATATCCCAGCCCTATATATGTTGATCTTATTGAGAAGATAGCCAAATATGCATCTGTAAAACCTGAAAACATACTTTTAGGCGCAGGTTCACTTGAAATAATGGATGCAATTTTTAGAGCTTTTTTAGATCCTGAAGACAACGTTATATTATCAGCACCAACGTATAAGCCGTATGTTTTGAGAATAAAGATATGCGGCGGAGTTCCAAGACTAATCCCGATGAGAAAAAATGAAAACGGGTTTTCAAGGGACATGGGAAAAATTTTGCAAGCATTGGACTCTCAAACAAAAGCTATAGTTTTTTTGAATCCTAACAACCCGACTGGAATACCTTTAACCGAAGAGGAACTTGAAAAAGTTTTAGATAAACCAGTACTTATAGTGATAGATGAAGCTTACTACGAGTTCTGCGGGAAAACATTTGTGCCATTTGTAGAGGAAAACGAGAACATCATAGTTATTAGAACTTTATCGAAGGCTTTTGCTTTAGCTGGATTAAGACTTGGATATGCTATTGCGAACCCCAGCCTTGTAGATTATGTTAGTCGTGTACAGTTACCCTTTAGAGTCACGGAACTCACTGCACATGCAGCACTAGCTGCTTTAAACGATATGGAGTACGCAAAGAAAACCATAAAGAAAATAACAGAGGAAAGAGAAAGACTTTTCAGCGAACTATCGAAAATTGAGGGGTTAAAGCCGTATCCATCGGCGGCAAACTTTATACTTGTTAAAATTACCCATGAAAAATATTCTGCAGAAAAAATCTCCTCCCTACTTTTAGGTAAACGTATAATAGTTAGAGGATTCACCGGAGCACTTGGACTCGAAGACGGCGACTATATACGTATAAGTGTCGGAACTCGTGAACAAAATGATAAACTTATTTCTGCTCTAAAATCTATTTTAGGTGGTGGATAATTTGTCTGAAGAATACATCTTAGTATTTGATATTGGAACTGGAAGCACAAAAGCCACTCTTATC
>Ga0209410_1001094_pt1 | contig 13126 bp, 10 predicted proteins | sample Mar14436cmmetaG_FD_184135 | JGI IMG/M metagenome (GOLD analysis project Ga0209410, IMG submission 184135) | Marine hydrothermal vent microbial communities from Guaymas Basin, Gulf of California to study Microbial Dark Matter (Phase II) - Marker... ... | reverse complement strand
AGCTCAAACGCCTATTCACAAAGGAGTTTCCACTACTATACGAGTTAGGTGCCAGCATATTACCGGTGGATGTACCCGCAAACAAGATACGTCAACATATTGACGAGAACGGTGTCAAACCTTCTTCATCACCCAAACTTATGTCAATATTGCGTCGCATACGTGAGCTGGAGGAGGCCATCCGCTACAAGTTAAGCGATTACCTGCAACTACCCTACCTACAGGAACCCATAATCGTGCAGCGATTGGGGCGCTACGTGATACCGGTGAAGATGGGTGCACAGAGCAAAATAAGGGGTATCACCATAGCGTTGTCAGCTACCGAACACACGGCATTCGTTGAACCCATGGATGTACTGCATTTAAACAATGAGTTGCTCGAACTCCAAAAGGAGAAAGAAGTTGAAGAGCTACGAATCATATTGGAGATCATGGATGAGTTACGTGCAACCCGTCTACCTATAGAGCATGACCTCATACTCATGGGTAAGCTGGATCTCACCAACGCCAAAGCTAAGTTAGCACATGAAATGGATGCCCGCATACCGAAGATAGTCGAGCCCGGCAACCCGCTCATAATGCGTGAAGCACGCCATCCATTACTCATCTATCAGAAAGAAGTTGTACCACTGGATATCGAGGTAGGTAAAGACTTCACGTTATTGCTTATCACAGGCCCCAACATGGGCGGTAAGACTGTAGCCCTGAAGACGGTCGGGTTAATATCGTTAATGGTACTCTCTGGTATACCAGCACCGTTGAGTGAAGACAGTGAGATACCGATCTGGGATAGAATATTTGTCGACATAGGTGAAGAGTTACCAGTAGGTTATGACCTATCGACATCATCTGCTCACATAGAGGGGCTCAAAACCATATATCAGGAGGCTACATCCAGATCGCTTGCACTCATCGATGAGATCGGTCGCGGTACTGATCCCGAAGAAGGTAGTGCGCTGGGTTTCGCATTCATGGAGCGCTTCGTGGCAAAGGGTATCAAAACATTGGTCACCACCCACTACTCCAAACTAAAGGTATGGGTAGCGAATGCTAACGGTATGGAGAACGGTGCCATGGGCTTCAGGGATGGTGTACCCACGTATCGGTTGACCATAGGTACAGCAAGCAGCTCGTATGGGTTAGAGCTTGCAAGCCGCTTACGTGTACCCGAGATCATTCTCAAACGTGCATACTCGTTGATGGATCCCAAAACTATGCGATTAGATCAGCTACTACGTACGTTGGAGGAGCAACGCACATACTGGGAGATGAAACACCGTGAGCTACTTGAGAAAGAGGCAACATTGAAATCGAAAGAAGCCACCCTTTCAATCAGAGAGGAGAAAGCACGTAACATAATTCGTGAAGCTGCCAAAATAAAGCGTGAGGCACTACTCGAAGGACGTGCCATAATTGAGAACCTCATCCGTGAGATACGTGAACATCAAGCCAGCAAAGAATCTATCCGCAAGGTAAAGTCTACAATCCATAAACTGCTCGAACCTGTAGCAGAGGACGAACCCGTGCATCCACATACGCTAAACAAAGGTGATAAGGTATTGGTGAAGACACTCGGTATCTACGGTAAGATTGAAGATATCAAAGACGACGAAGCCATCGTACGTATCAACAATGTCACACTTAGGTTGAAACCCGCATACCTGGAGAAAGTCACCACCCATGAAGTGGAGCACCCCAAAGTGAAGCTAAAGCTTAGCCATAAACGCGACCTACCGCTGGTGCTTGACCTACATGGGGTTACACGTGAGGAGGCACTGAGGCGGCTCGACAAGTATATCGATGATGCACAGCTGTTGGGTGTGGAGATGTTCAAAATATCGCACGGTATAGGTAAAGGTATACTACTAACCGCCATAAGGGAAAGGTTAGCGAAAGATCCGCGGGTGGCAAGCTTTGCACCTGGGGCGCCCGCCGAAGGTGGTGATGGTGTAACATGGGTTTACCTAAAACCGATCTCGGGAACACAATGATATGGCGTAAACAGGTAGTGACACCCGACGAGATGCGTCAACTGGATAGCTGGACAATCAACAAGTTAGGTATACCCGGTATCGTGTTGATGGAAAACGCTGCACGTGGTACAGCCACCGCAATAGCCGAGAGGTACCCACCACCCAAGAAAATAGCGATATTTGTTGGCAAAGGTAACAACGGAGGTGATGGACTTGCAGTTGGACGGTGGCTTAAAGCCATGGGTTATGAGGTCGACATATTCGCATTCTCGATGGATCTCAGAGGTGATGCACTCACCAACCTCAACATCCTACGTCAGCTGCAGTTTGATATAAAGCTTATCGAGTCAGCTGACACCGTACCATGGGATAAAGGTTGGGATATAATAGTGGATGCAATTTTTGGTACAGGATTCAAGGGACAGTTACCCCCACTATTTCGTGAGGTGATCGCAAGGATAAACGCACATCCCGCACATAAGGTAGCCATCGATATACCATCGGGGGTGGATGCATCCACTGGCGAGGTAACAGACATTGCAGTAAGGGCTGACCTCACATGTACGATGGGGTTACCTAAGGTGGGGTTCTTCTTCCCTCCCGCTATCGACTACGTGGGTGAGCTTAAAGTGATCGACCTCGGTGTGATGTTCGAAGATATAGCTGATGTACATATTGTTGACCATGAAGTGATCACCAACCTGCTACCCAACCGTCCTGCTTGGGGGCACAAAGGTACATTTGGTAAGGTGTTAGTGATCGCGGGCTCGCCAGGGTTCACCGGTGCGGCAACACTCGCAAGCTTATCTGCACTTAAAATAGGGGCTGGCCTCGTGTATTTAGCTATACCCAGAAGTTTAAACCCCATCTTAGAGGTTAAAGCTACGGAAGTGGTAACCATACCGATGCCAGAGACTGAGGATATGCTACTCAGTGTAGACGCATGTGATCGGTTACTCAATATGTTGGATAACATGAACGCATTGATCATAGGACCAGGCCTTGGTAGGGCAGATACATTGCGTGAGTTGATACTCAAAATCATAGAGCACAACCAACACGTACCCATGCTCATAGATGCGGATGGGTTGAACAACTTACGCTGGCAAGACATCACCCGTATTAAGGTGCCCTTCGTGGTGACCCCACATCCAGGTGAATTGTCACGTCTTATCAACAAAAAGGTCAACGAGATACTGAAAGCTTCACTTAACCTGACACGTGAGCTATCACGTGAAACAACAGGTGTGATAGTATTAAAAGGTGCACCCACAATTATCGCACACAAAGGTAAGGTATACATCAATCCAGTTTATGATTCGGCGCTCGCCACCGCCGGTAGTGGTGATGTATTGAGTGGCATAATAGGTGGCCTCATGGGTATGGGTGTAAACGTGTTCGATGCTGCGCTGTTGGGTGTGTATATACACGGGGAAGCTGGTAGGATAGCGGGTAGAAAGCTTACCCCATACAGTGTAATAGCTGGCGATATTATGGCCAACATACATGTGGCAGTGGAGCGCATCATTCAGGGAGGTATAGATGGTCGAATTATTAGAAGAGGTACGCAATAGGGGGGTGAAGTTCATCCAGCTATGGTTTGTGGATCTACCTGGTATCTTGAAAAGCGTCACAATACCGGTGACCCAACTACCACGTGCGCTGGAGGATGGTATAACGTTTGATGGCTCCTCAATAGAGGGGTTCACCAGGATACACGAAAGCGATATGGTGCTACGTGCGATACCCGAGACGTTTACAGTGTTGCCATGGAACCCACAAGCTGGTAGGATGTTTGCAGAGGTGTTGAAACCCGACGGTACACCCTATGAGGGTGACCCAAGAAATATACTCAAACGCAACATAGATGAGGCAAAGTCGATGGGGTTCACGTTCTATATAGGGCCGGAGATCGAATACTTCTATTTCAAATCACAGAGCCTACCTGAGGTGTTAGATCATGGTGGCTATTTCGATAATACGCCACCCGATATCGGTGAACGTATCCGTATGCGTACGGTGGAGACACTCAAAGCGATGGGTATCGAAGTGGAAGCTACTCATCATGAGGTAGCACCCAGCCAACACGAAATCGATCTCGTCTATGCAGAAGCGATGGAGATGGCGGATCGCATCATAACTACAAAGTATGTGATCAAAGAGATTGCACAGGAAGAAGGTTATTACGCATCGTTTATGCCCAAACCGCTGTTCGGTCAGAATGGTAGCGGTATGCATCTACACTTCTCGTTATTTAAGGGTGACGAAAATGCGTTCTACGAAGATGACGGTAACCTGTCAGAAATAGGTAAGATGTTTATTGCAGGCTTGTTGCAGCATATCAAGGAGATAACCTTGATACTTAACCAATGGGAAAACTCCTACAAACGGTTGGTACCCGGTTACGAGGCACCGGTTTACATATCATGGGCAAGAAAGAACCGATCCACCCTCATAAGGGTGCCACACTATCCACAACACCGTAAGAAAGCGGCACGTGCAGAGCTACGTAGCCCTGATCCAGCTACTAACCCATACCTGGCGTTTGCGGTCATCCTACAGGCGGGGCTTGAAGGCATACGTAAAGGTTATGAACTACCACCCCCCATAGAGGCAAACATCTACGAGATGAGCATAGACGAACGTAAAGCGGCTGGGATAGAAGATCTACCGGGTAGCCTCGGTGAAGCCATACACTATGCGGAAAGGTCTGAACTTTTACGCCGTACGTTGGGTGAGGAAACCTTCTTCAAATACATAAGGAACCGCAGAATGCTGTGGGAAACCTATCGTGCACGTATCAACCAATATGAGATAGAAAAGTACTTACCGATACTTTAAGATGGAGATTAAAAAGATCAAAGAGCATGATGGCTATTACAAAGTGTGGCTAACCAATGGTGAGGAGATGAAACTATTACCTGAGGTGGTAAAGAAATATGACCTAACCGAAGGTAAGGAGATAACACCTGAACTGTTGTCCGAAATAAAGCGTAGCGAGTCGTACGAGGAGGCACGTCGCTACCTGTTACGTATATTTGAGTACAGGCCTTACACTGAGAGCGAGGTGAAACAGAAGCTTGAAAGACGTGGTATCGACCCCGAAATCATAAAGCAGTTGATAACGCAGTTCAAGCAGTCTGGGCTCATAGATGATTATAAGTTTGCAAAGGATTGGATAGAGACACGTGGGTTCAGGTTTGGTGTGTATCGGTTACGTAGTGAGCTACTACGTAAGGGGGTAGCACCTGAAATCATAGACAAGGCATTGACAGATGCAGAAATACCCGATCCTTACGAGTTGGCACGTCGGCTCGCCATGAGGAGGTTAAAACAGCTACCGGCATCGTTACCAACCGATAAGAAAGCACGTAGGTTGATGGCATTCCTTGCACGTAGGGGGATAAATTACGAAACCATAGTTGAGGTGATCAAAGAGGTGTTAAGCAAATGATAGCCATACTTATGGCATTCATATCAGTAATATACGTAGGACGGGTTGAAGGCACGATAGACCCTATGAGTGCCAGCTACGTGGCACGTTTGATAGAAGAGGCCGAATCCGCAGATGCTACATTGATAGTGCTGGAACTTGACACCCCCGGTGGGTTGTTAGAATCCATGGAATCGATAGTCAAGTCAATCCTTAACGCACACATACCTATAGCTGTGTATGTAGCGCCAGCAGGTGCACGTGCTGCATCTGCGGGTGTGTTCATAGTGTTATCTGGACATGTGGCAGCCATGGCACCCGGTACCAATATCGGGGCAGCACATCCAGTAGCCATAGGGGAAGGTGAGCTATCTGAAGAGATGAAAGAGAAGATCGAACAGTACGCAGCATCCTATATCGAGGCTATCGCCCGTAAGCGTGGTCGTAACGTGGAATGGGCCAAAAAGGCCGTACTTGAGAGTAAATCCATAACCGCAGAGGAGGCAAAGAAGTTAGGTGTCATAGATATACTGGCGGAAAGTAGGGATGAACTCCTACATAAGTTAAACGGCTGGAAAGTAAAGATCGATAGCGAACAACGTACCATTGAAACCGAAGGTGAAGATATTGTTGTGGTACCATGGTTGTTCAAGGAGAGGTTCTTCCACGTATTGTCTAACCCCAACATCGCATATGTATTGCTTATACTTGGGATATATGGGTTGATATTTGAGTTCGCACACCCCGGTGCAGTACTACCGGGTGTGTTTGGGGCAATCTCGTTGATATTGGCATTCTTGGGGTTACATATTCTGCCGATAAATTTTGCAGGTGTAGTGTTGATAATATTAGGTGTGGGATTATTCGTAATGGAGGCACTTACACCCACGTATGGACCGTTTACGATAGGAGGGATAGTGGCACTTACGTTGGGCTCAATATTGTTAATACCACGTGGTGAGGTACCTCCAGCATTTAGGATATCACCGTGGTTAATTTTTGTGGTAGTGTTTATGACAGCGTCATTCTTTGTGTTTGCACTCACCAAAGCGTTTATGACCAGACGCAGGAAACCACGCACAGGTATGGAGGGTATCATAGGTGAGAAAGGGGTTGTACGTGAGGCTATCACACCCACCAAGGAAGGTACAGTCTTCGTACAGGGTACGCTGTGGAAAGCTACCAGTGACGTTAAGCTCACCAAGGGCACAAAAGTAAGGGTTACAGGTATAGATGGGTTGGTGTTGAAGGTCGAACCACTAAATAACAAAGCGGCTGATAATCGCAGTTAGTTGGTCAAATATAATCTGTTTGTTTTTGCGAGTCAGGCAAAAGATTTCAACATCCTTACGGTGTTTGATAGAGCTTACAAATGGTAGCTTGGACTTAGTAAGTGTGGCAATGAACAAGTTAGGTAGGTCGAGTGCTTCAAGTACTGCACGTTGAAATTTGTCGGATAATAGCTCCATTTTACCTATCTCATCCACAACAATAGGGTGTCCCATACGGATGGCGGTTTCGATAGCTTGCACCCCGATTTGGTTAAGTATATCAATGTTTACACCGTACTTACCGACGTGTGGCATATCTTTAAACTCTATATGTGCGAATACTGCACGTTCGTTGGTATCAATACGTACGATTTCGAACCCCACACGTTTGCCGTTGGTATCACGTAACTCCTGTGTATAGAAACCGATTGGGTTGATAAGATGTGGTAACAACCGCTTTATGAGCGTGGTTTTACCAACACCGGGGTTACCGGTGATAAGAAAATTATTAGGCATCAACCCATGACGAAGCTGGTAAACTCCTTAAGTGGTAAGGTGTTGATGACATCGGCTTTCGTCAACCACGCACGACGTGCTACCCCGATACCAAACCTTATGTGGTTCATCATACCCACATTGTGGGCATCAGATCCTATCACCATCTTGATACCTAACTCCTTAGCACGCATGGCATCGATATCGGTGAGGTCAAGCCTATCATAGTAAGCGTTGATCTCGAGGATAACACCCTCCTCTCGTGCTACCTGCATCACATGGTCAAGATCCACACGATAACCTTCACGCTTGGAGATCAACCTACCCCGTGGATGTGCAAGTATCTTGATTTTCGGATGCCTTATGGCTTTGATGATGGCGGGCGTCATATCGAAATCTTTCGGAAATATGTGTACAGCAGCGATAGCGAAGTCGAGTGCATCGAGCACCTTAGAATCTACCATGAGGTCACCGTCACGGTTGATGTCAACCTCAAGTGATTGAAATATTTTGATATTATACTGGGATTCGAGTGGCTCACATTCCTTACGACGTTTGGTAAGCATTTCCAACGTAAAGTTACGATCCGACCGCGGTATGTGCGAATGATCTGCCAACACTATGTATTCGTAACCGAGCTGCTTGGCATGTGCAACCAGCTCAGCGATCGACGATACACCGTCTGAATATGGGGTATGGATGTGGGTATCACCCTTTAGGTCATCATATCCTATGATCTGGGGTAACTTACCCTGTTGGGCGAGCTCAACCTCCCCCCTATCTTCACGCATCTCAGGTGGTATCCATGGTAAGTTAAGTGCACCATAGACTTCCTCTTCGGTGACACCTGCTATCTTTTTGTCGCCTTCGAACACCCCATACTCGCTGATCTTCCAACCTCTCGCACGTGCAATAGTACGTAGTTTGATGTTGTGAGGTTTGGATCCCGTGAAATACTGTAGTGCAGCACCGAAACTCTCCTTAGGTACAACACGTAGGTCAACTTGATAGCCACCTTTGACGATGATCGATCCCTTTGTGCTACCCTGTGCAAGGATACGTTCTACCCGTGGGTATTTTACGAAGTGATCGATCAGCTCCTCCCCATTCTCGTAGGTAACCAATATGTCGATATCGCCAACGGTTTCTTTCATCCTACGTAACGAACCTGCTGGTGAGATGTTAGTTACAGGGTATTGCTTCAGATATTCGATAAGATCCTCCACAAGCGGTAACGCGATACCTAACGGTATGCGGCCACGGGAACGGTCGAAAAATTCCAACCCCTTCTTGATGTTGTCGACTTTCTTCTTACCCATACCGGGAAGCTTCTCAAGTGACCCATCCTTAAGTACACGTTCGAGATCTTGACGGGTTTTGACACCTAACTTTTCGTACACTAATTTCAAAGTTTTGGGTCCCAACCCAGGTACCTCCATCAATTTCAGCAAATCAGGTGGCACACCTTGCATCGCTTCCTCGTATTTGCGCATCTTGCCGGTCTCTATGTACTCGGCGATCTTCTTGGCAATACCTTCACCTATACCGGGTACGTTGCGGAGTTCACCCCTCCTGTATATGTCGGTGATATCCTCAGGTAGGTCACGCAGTATGCGAGCTACCTTACGATAGGCGTTAACCTTGAACGGTAGCTCACCTTTGAATTCAAGTGCATCCGCTATCTTCTCGAAGATTTCGGCCAGCTCAGCGTTCTTCATTCACCAATCTTTATCGGATTACATAATGAGGTCTTGGGTGTCGCATAGGGGCAAAACTGTAGCACAAAATCGACCGCGGTATTCTCGTCGGGTGCCTCGTAGATGATAGCGAAGTCGGGCTTACCGAAGAGCTCCAAGAATTGGTGTATCTTGACATCGTCGGGTACCTTAAAGGACTTGAGGAAATCAAGGAAATCACGTGCTTTACCGGGGATCACGTCCAACGTCGTTATGAATAACATCCTTCCTCCTTTATTTAAAGTTATGTTGCAATAAACTATCGTCAATGAGCTATAAAAGGTGGTCATTCTTATCAGATGACCCGTATCGTGGTTGACACTTCATGAATATCTGTATTAAAAATAGATGTGGGTTATAGCTATTTCCTTGTTCACAGGTATACCTAAGGTCACCCCATATTTGCAACAGTTTTACACCAAGTACGATAAGCACAAAGTGATCAAGGTATGGATCTATTTCAACGATCGTAACGTGGACACGGAGATTGTGCAGCTCAAAAACATGGGCTGTGATTTCGTTTATTACTCGGGTTGCCTCAACGCAGCCGTCTTCCGTATGCCGATCGGTAAGTTACCGGAGGTGTCAAGCTTCAGCAAGGTCAAACTTATTGATAAGGTTAAACTATTGGTTGCCCCGTTGCCTGAAATCGAACTTCCATTAAAGAGCTTACCGTATGGTGCATCTTATCGGCAGTTGGCACAACTTAACATCCCCAAGCTACACGAGCTCGGCTATACAGGTAGTGGTGTGAAGATTGGCATACTTGATACGGGGTTTGATTGGATCCGTATCGTATCAGATGAACAGATCATCGCTACTCGTGATTTCATATGGGGTGACGATAACGTGATGTATCAACCTGATGAGTTTATGCTCAATATAGGGGATACTACGGTATTTATGCAGGATATCTGGTTACGTGAACAGCTACGCCATGGTACAGGTATGCTATCCTTGATAGCTGGTACGTTTACGGATAAACTCATAGGGGCTGCGTTTGGTGCAAGCTTTGCACTCGCCAAGACCGAACTCGTATATAACCCCTTCCTGGGTAACTATATGGATATCGTTACGGAGGAAGATTGGTGGGTACGTGGTGCTGAATGGTTAGCCTGCAGTGTAGGTGTCGACATAATATCGAACTCGCTCGGCTACAAGTATTTCTGGGATCCCATCAACCAGCAGCTCAAAAGCTACTCCTACACGCAGATGGATGGCACCACATGCCCCATATCACGTGTGGCAAGTATGCTTGCGGATAGTTTCGGTGTGCTACTTGTAACTGCAATGGGTAACGTGGCACCTTTCAGCTCCGAACGACCCGACACCTGTATCGTTAGTCCTGCCGATGCCAACTATGTATTAGCTGTGGGTGGTATCGACACGGTTGGCGGGTGGGCGTGGGATCCAGAAGCTCATCAAGGTGCTGCTATTGGGCCACGTGGTGATAGCATGCGTGTGGATACAATTGCATTTAAGCCAGAAGTTGTCGCCCCATACTATGCATACTATATGAAATCGGATGGTAGCTCGTTACAACCAGTCTATGGTGCAGGTACTTCGGTTGCTACTGCGTTGACAGCTGGGTTGGCGGCATTGGTGTTGGAAGCGCACCCCAGTTGGCGGGATGATCCCAAAAAGTTACGTTATGTGATCATGCAGACAGCTTCGATGGCGGAACAACCTAACGATACGATGGGGTTCGGTATACCAGATGCATATGAGGCTATACATTATGAACCACCGGAGGTTACACCTACACCGTTGACACGTGATAGGTTGTTACCGCCTTACCCTAATCCATTGAGATTATCGGAGACCACAAGCTTACAGGTACCGATGCTGATATTGCATCCAAGTTATGCTATATTGCGGATCTATACGTTATCGGGTAGGTTGATATGTGAACGCTACCTGGATAGGGTAAGTATCGGCTATAAGGTGGTGACATTCACGTTGTCGAACGATTTGCCACCTGGTATCTACATATGTACGTTAACGACAGGGTTTGCACGTGATAGATTGAAGTTCACCATAATCAAGTGATATGCAGGTACGTAAGGGTGTAATACTTGCAGCTGGTAAGGGTACACGACTTAAGGAGTTGACACGTAACAGACCTAAACCCATGGTCGAGATCAATGGTCGTCCCATACTTCAGTATGTTTTTGATGCACTCAAAGGTACAGGGATACGTGAGTTCCTTGTTGTCACAGGCTACTATGCGGAGATGATCGAACAGCACTTTGGTGACGGTTCGCAAATGGGGTACAAACTCCATTACGTAAGGCAAACCGTTCAGAACGGTACCGCTACAGCAACGTTGTTGGGTAAGGATTTCGTGGGTGATGAACCCTTCCTACTTACGTTTGGTGATATCATCACATTACCTGATAATTACACAGCGTTTGTCAATACCTACAATAATGTGCCGGTTGATGGACAATTAGCTGTGTACTGGAAAGAGGACCTATCTGCTGGTGCTGCAGTGTATGTTGATGATAACATGTGGGTAACTGATATCATCGAGAAACCGCCACCTGGTCAATCTATGTCACATTGGATGAATGCGGGCCTTTTCATATTTAAACCTTTGATATTCGATTATCTAAGTAAGGTACCCCTATCCGTACGTGGTGAATACGAGCTTACGGATGCTATCAGGATGATGCTAAAGGATGGTCACCCAATACGTGCGTATGAGTTGAAAGATTTCTGGAGTGACCTCGGTACCCCACAGGCGTTGGAGGTGTTCAAGAAGATGCTTAGTGTTCGGGCATTTCGGGTTCAATAATATCCCACGGTATCCAGCGTTCCCAATCAGAAGCTGATGGAAAGTCGGGCGAATTGCTATAAACCAATTCATAATCCCCATATCCACGTTTGTCAACAAATATGAAGATTTTACGTCCCTGTATGTAGTAGATCCATTTCTCGTACGGGTAACCGGTCAATGATGACGGTTGGCGTTCAATATCGTCGGGTTCACCATACTTGATGTATACTTTACCTCTATCGGTATCTCTGCCGAGCTTCTTACCTACACTGAAATTGGCGTCCGCATATTTTATGCGTTCAATCAACACGTGTAGTAGGTTCTTACCCTTAGCTGCCCAGAAGCGTTTGAGGAACTCTTCTTTCTTATCCTCGGGTAACGCCTTGTATGTAGCGAGCTCCTCGGGTGTGGCCACGTACTTTATTAGGTGATAGTACTGCTTTTCCTCGCTCGTGAACTCCTCGGTTGCGGGTGGCTTCTCCTCTGTGATTATGTAAAATGGTGTACTCATCGTAGCTGTATCCGCAGCCTGTACCACACGTACTTGTAATTGATACTCGCCAGGCGATAGGTCAGCGATATCGAAGCCTGCCGCTTGTATGATGTTGGGATCGATAGCTTCAGAGGTTTCAGGTGCAAACGTACGTACTCGGCTACCGGTGCCATCCAGTATCGCATAGTCGATTGTATAATCACCATTTTTGAGGTTGTATATCTCGAAATAGAAATATAGTGTGGGACGGTTGAGTCCAAACGCATGCTCAGGGTTGGGTATCACCTGTATGCCATGGTATGAGAATTCGTGTCCACCTTCGGGGTTGATCTCTGTGGATAACGCTATATCGCTGAGCGCTAACTTATTGGGTGGTATGTAAGGGACGACAAAATCCTTACGTATTGTGCTACTTTTTTCGCCACTCTCTAACCGTACCTCCAACCTGTAGCTACCGGGATAAAGGTAGAGATCAAACCCTTCAAGTATATGGAGGTGACGCTCCTCAGCTGTCTCCGGTGAAGGTATGATAGCTTTGCGTCGCCATTCACCAGTAAATGTGTCACGAGTGGTATCGAGTGAGTAGATTTTGACAAAGAAGTTGAGCTCACCCTCCCAAGTTTCGCCCTTCTTTTCATAGGCTATCACCTTATAAGGGATGCTGAGGTTCACCACGGTATGGGTGAGACTATCGACACCACGAAAGTTTAACACCTCCACCGCCAACCAGTTAATTATAAATAGACTTATGATTGCCATGACTATAGCCTGGGTTTCAAAAATACACCAATTATTGCAGCTATTATCGTGATGATACCCACAGGTACCTGGAACGTAGCCATTATGTTATGTAACTGTGCGATACGTTTCTCATCTTTGGGTAGCGATTTGAATATATCGAAGCATAACAATATACCAGCTATCATGCCCATGATGCCAGGAAATG
>Ga0209410_1001093_pt1 | contig 13127 bp, 11 predicted proteins | sample Mar14436cmmetaG_FD_184135 | JGI IMG/M metagenome (GOLD analysis project Ga0209410, IMG submission 184135) | Marine hydrothermal vent microbial communities from Guaymas Basin, Gulf of California to study Microbial Dark Matter (Phase II) - Marker... ... | reverse complement strand
ATACGCATGCATATTGTTATAATAAGGTGGTTCATCGGTTCAGCACCTATTTAGCGTATGATGAATTTCTTGGTTAAGTTCCGGGGAAGTGCATGTGGTGGAAGCTTACGCCGAAGGGTATGGCGGGTAGCGCGGCTACTCCTGTTCTTTTTGCCGCCTCCTTGGCAAGCGCGTCTGCTATTAAGAAGTCTGTTCCTAGGGGATTTGCTGGGCCGTGCTGCTCGTGTGAGCCTATCGGCAGTATTACCATGTCGTGTTTTGAGAAGTATTCTTCGGCTTCTTCGCAGGTCATGGAGTAGAGCAGGTATTTGCTCATGTTATGACTAGTGGTTAACGGGCTTATGAAGCTACTGCCCTTACGATAATGCCTTCTCGACCTCGCTCCTTAGTTGCTTCACCGCTTCTCCGGGGTTCGGCTGCGCGAATATCGCTGAGCCTACTATCGCTATGTCTATTCCGGTCTTTACTACTTCGCCTATGTTGTACGGCTTTATTCCGCCGTCTGCCGCTATTAGGTAGCTGTAGCCTTCTCGTTCTCTTATCTGTCTTAGCTGCGTAATTTTGCTGAGCAGATTTTTCATCATTTTTTGTCCGCCTATTCCCGGCTCAACTAGTAGCACCAGTACTGCGTCGACCTCTGGCAAAACGTGTTCGAGGATTCTAATGCTTGTCGAGGGGTTTATAGCTACTCCGGGCTTCGACCCTTGCTTTTTTATCTGCGAGATCACTCTGAAAGGTGTAATGGTCGCCTCGTAGTGGAAGTATATGGTTTCAATGCTTGGTTCGGCTAGCTGTGTGATTATTTTTTCGGGGTTTGCTACCATCAGGTGGGCTTCGCAAGGTATGTTAACTTTCTTGGCGATTAAGGCGGCTATTTTCGGGCCGAAGCTGACTGTTGGGGTGAAGGACGTGTCTGCTATGTCGAAGTGTAGTATGTCAAGCCCGCTGCTTGCCGCTTCCCTAATTTGCTCGATAATACAGGAGAAGTCTGCGTCTAGGATAGAGCCCGAAATTAATACATGCCTCATCTTATTCCTTTATTTTTACGTAGAAGCTGCTATATACATTATCCGCATACGATTTAAGGTCGCGTAGGGGAAGTTATGTGGTGAAAATTTTGCCGTATTACCTCGGCGTTGACGTTGGTACGACCGGGGTTAAGGCTCTTCTGGTAGACGAGGAGGGGCGTGTAGTTTCCTCGGCTACTTCTGAATATCCCCTATATACGCCTCGCGTGGGCTGGACCGAGCAGAACCCTGAAGACTGGTGGCGAGCAACTAAGGAGGCTATTAAAATTCTTCTTAAGACTGCGAGGATTAAGGGCGAGGATGTCGAAGGAGTAGGGCTGACGGGGCAGATGCACGGCCTTGTAACCTTAGATAGAGAGTTTAATGTTATTAGGCCAGCTATTCTGTGGAACGATCAGCGCACAGGAGAAGAAGCCGAGTATATGAACTCTAAGCTGGGAATCGAGATGTTAGTCTCTATAACGGGGAATATCGCCCACACGGGCTTCACTGCTCCGAAACTGCTGTGGGTTAGGAGACATGAGCCGGGGAACTTCAGCCGTATTTACAAGTTTGTCCTGCCTAAGGACTACGTCGGCTTCAGGTTTACGGGAGACATCGTTACCGATGTTAACGACGCCTCTGGAACCTCGCTCTTCAACGTTAGGGAGAGGCAATGGGCTGAGGAAATAATCGACACCTTAGACATTCCTTTCGATATTATGCCAGACGTCTTGGAATCGCCCGAGGTCAGGGGAGAAACATCTGCTGTAGCCGCTGAAGAAACAGGGTTGAGGAAGGGTACACCTGTAGTGGCAGGGGCTGGAGATCAGGGGGCTGCTGGCGTAGGTGCAGGTGCCGTGGAGGAAGGGGTGTTGTCAGTTAATATTGGGACGTCGGGCGTCGTCTTTGCGGGCATAGGCGAGTTTAAGTATGATCCTTTGGGAAGGCTTCATGCTTTTTGTCATGCCGTGCCGGGCGCTTGGCACCTCATGGGTGTCATGCTTTCTGCTGGAGGGAGTTTAAGGTGGTTCAGGGACAATCTGGGTCATCTAGAGAAAGTTGCGGCAAGCCTTACGGGAGTTGGAGCATACGACCTGCTTTGCAAGGAGGCTGAGCGTGTTCCGCCTGGGGCTGAGGGGCTGCTTTTCCTCCCCTATCTAGCGGGTGAGAGGACTCCTCACGCCGATCCTCACGCTAGGGGGGTGTTTTTCGGGCTTTCGCTTAAGCACGGTAAGGGTCATATGGTTAGGGCTGTCCTAGAGGGGGTTTGCTATGGCCTTAGAGACTCTCTGGAGCTTATGAAAAGCCTTGGAGTAGAGTTTAGGGAGGTCCGCGTGCTTGGCGGTGGCGCCCGCAGCTTGCTTTGGCGCCAGATTCTCGCCGACGTTTTTGGGCTGAACGTGTACACGATGGAAGTTGATGAAGGATCGTCGTTTGGCGCCGCTATTTTAGCTAGCGTGGGAGTTGGCGCTTACAGCTCGGTTGGGGATGCCGTATATAGGATCGTTAGAACTCGTGACGCCGTTAAATTTAATGAAACAAATCACCGGGTTTACGAGAAATACTATCGGCTTTACAGGGAGCTTTACCCATTGCTTAGGAATGCTTATAAAAAATTATCTGAAATAGTTTAGTTTTCTAGAGCGATTTTTTGAGGAGCCGTCTGATTATTTTCTGCGCTTTTATGGGCGAGTTCTCCGCTACCACTTTTCTAATGTTTTCCCAACCTATTTCCTCTAGTGTTGCGTATAGCGACTTTATGTTGTATATGCTTTCCTGAACTGCTTGGGCTGGGTCGATATCGAGAGGAAAGAGGTCTAGACCCATCCATCCCTCGTAGTCTATTTCGTGGAGCCAGTATAGGAGTTCCGCGTATTCTAGGAGGTGGACGCTTCCGGCTATGAGGTCGCTGTCTACTCCTGTGAATATGTCATTTAAGTGTAGGTGGAAGAGGGCGTTGTATCTGGCTATTAGGGCTATGGTTTCGGGCACGTGTTCTCTGGCCATTTTAGCGTGGGCGTATTCGACGTTTATTCCCACGTTTTCCAGCCCTAGCTCGAGTCTTACAAGTAGTGCTCTGCCGGCCGAGCCTTGGATAAGGTAGGCCTGGGGATCTTCTATCTTGTATTCTATGGCTATTTTGAGGTCTGGCGCGTATTCAGCTATTTCCTTGATTGATTTTACGTAGTTGTCCCACATTTTGGTGTAGTCTGTGGTGAAGGGGTAGTCGAAGCCCTCCCTGCCGGGCCATATTATCAGTATTTCGGCTCCGAGTTTTCGGGCTATATCGGCCGCGGCCTTGCACCTCTCAACTGCTTTTCGCCTTGTTTCCTCGTTTAGGGCTGCTAGGGCTCCTTTTTTCCACTGGGGCTCCTGTGAGAGCACTGGGGGTATGCCGACTGCTTTGAGACAGTGCCTCGCCAAGGCAGCCTTCACTTCGTCTACGTTGTCCTCGTTTACCTCTGTTGGGTAGTGGAATTCCAGGCCTTCTAGACCTTCTACTTTTGCTGCGCGTGCTATGCGTTTTACTATTGGCTCGTCGGGCCTGTAGCCTTGGGGGGCGAATCTCTCAATGGCTGGGCCGAAGACCCATATACCAGTAGAAAACTTCAACTTCATTGTCTGCTACCCTGCAAGTATATTTCAAGCTATAAAGAATATAAATTGTCTCCCTAATTGTGTAGTTAACTATCTTTATTTTAATTCAAAACTTCTGGGAAATTTCGTAAAGATGCTGATGTCCAATCTAAAGTCTCCCAAAGGGAGTTTTATTTTCGTGCCTTTTATCTGCGATAGGTATGCTGCGTTTATGACTTCTATTGCTGCTTTTCCGTCTTTTCCGGTGACTATGGGCTGCTTATCTTTTATTACGCACTCGACGAAGTGGTCTATTTCCCGTTTAAACATGTAGTGTTCTGGTGGGTCTATGCCGCGCTTGTGGAGGAGCGGGCAGGTCCACTTTCGCCCGTTGAATACTTTTACCTCCGGCAGTTCGTACGAGGTCCAGTCTGGGACCCTAAAAGTTACTGCGCCGCGCGTCGTGTATACTTGTCCCCTCTCCCAGTAAGTGTATGTCGGCTCTAGAGGGCCTATTCTGGTGGCTTCTATTGTTGCTATGCCTCCTTTTCGGAAGCGTATGAGGGCTACTCCATGATCCTCGACCTCCCTTCCCGGGACCATGATGTTGAATTCGGCTGATACTTCTGAAGGCTCGTCGCTGAACCACCACCTGAATAGGTCGATGTAGTGGCTTCCGTGGTCTTGGAATACTCCGCCGCCTGTCTCGGCCTTGTACCTGAAGTATTCATATCCTTTTAGGTCGTGGAGGCTCCAGTGAACGTCCATGTAGTGCGGCCTACCTATCTCGCCGGCATCAAGAAGCTCCTTTATGTACTGGAAGGCCGGGTTGAACCTTTTCATGAAGCCTACCATGAGTATCCGCGAAGCCTTCTCTGATGCCTTTATCATCTCGTTGCACTCGTGAACGTCCCTCGCCATCGGCTTCTCTACGAGGACGTGCTTTCCGTACTCGAAAGCTCTGATTGTATGCTCCATGTGTAGGGCGACTGGCGTACAGACGCTGACCGCATCTACGTCGTCGCGCTGCAGGAGTTTTTCGGGATCAGTATAGTAATCAACGCCGTATTTCTCGGCCACTTCCTTAGCTCTTTTCTCGTTTGTGTCTGCTACTGCTATTAGCTTTACAGAAGGGTTGCGAGCATACCACGGTAAGTGTCCGATTCTGGCTGCACCACCACATCCTATAATACCTATGCCGATCTTTTTCATTTTCCGCCTTATTTTAAATAATTTAACTAAGTATAAATAAACTAATGTTACTAATCTTTAATACTTTGTTATTTCGATAAAAATATTTAAATAACTTACAAAAAATAGGAAACATTAATCCTCATTATATTATGGATGTACACTAAATCTATTTTTTCCATGAGTATTTAGAAAGCTTAGCGACGGGCGAATAATAGTTGGAACCTTAACAGTAACTACATGGTTTCCAACATTTAGAGAAACTACTGTTTTCTGCTGCTGCGCTATCATTAATGGACCGTCAACTGCTAATATATAGCCAGCTTCAAAATTTCTACCATTATTTTGATTGATTTTATTTTTACCCTTTTTATTATTTGTAGTATAGAAAAATTCCCGATTTGGATGCCGGCAAGAGTAGTGGCGATGGTTTTGAGGTTTGGATAAAACTATAACTTGCATGTAAGAAAGTAGTGTTAACAGCATTATTATTGCGCATATTTTTAAGATGTGATTTTTGTTCATACATATTTTTTGTTTCTTTTACGCTATTTATTTTTTGTTATATATATAGCTTTCCGTGTCCGTCGTTTACTATTCCAGAATATTTAGACCAAAAGTTTTCATTTCGGCTTTTATGTTAATGTATTTTCTCTTATATTAAATTAATTAATTTTTTAAATTTATATTATAATTTATTGATGCATTAATCTGTCTTCCTTTTCTATTCGGTAAGTTCATAATTAAGGTTAACGCTAGTTACATGAAGATGTGGAGATTTCGCCTATCTTCCTATTCATCTTGGAAAAGGAAGAAAATGTGTATTCTATGCGGTAGAGAAAGCGTGGTTATTTCTAGTGTGATAAAAGTATGTGTCGACTGTTTGAGGGAGAACCCTGAAGATGCTTTGAAAATCGCTATGAAAGCACACGAAAAGTCGCGCGAAATGTTTAATTTGCCGCTTCATCCCCCCAGAGACCCTCAGGGAACTGCGTGCGGATTATGCGACTTAGAGTGCCGTATACCAGAGGGCGGGCGAGGATTCTGCGGGCTCGTCGAAAATAAGGGGGGCAGGCTTATACGGCTTGCGGGTACTCCGGATAGGGGTGTTGTACAGTGGTATTATGACTCTCTGCCTACTAATTGTGTTGCGGGCTGGTTTTGCCCGGCGTCTACCGGTCTCGGCTATCCTAAGTATGCGTATAAGCGTGGCGCCGAGCGAGGTTACTATAACCTCGCGGTCTTTTACGGAGCATGTAACCTGGACTGCCTTTTCTGCCAGAACTGGAGCTATAGGGAGATGGCTGCTTCCCTAAAACCCACTAGAAGCGCCGAGGAATTAGCTAGAGCGATTAACGAAAAGGTTTCGTGCATATGCTTCTTTGGAGGGGATCCCTCGCCGCAAGTTGTTCACGCTTTGGCAGCAGCGAAAATCGCCATAGAAAAGGCGAGGGGGAGGATTCTTCGGATCTGCTGGGAAACTAACGGTCACTTTAACCCCAATATCCTGAAAAGCGTAGTTAATCTGTCGCTGGAGACCGGAGGGATTGTAAAGTTCGACCTTAAAGCCTGGTCTCCGCCTGTCTATGAAGCTCTAACGGGCGTAGAGCTGGGCAAGGTGTATGAAAACGCTTCTTACGTTTTGCAGCGTGCCCAGGAGCGTCCAGAGGTGCCGCTTTTCACGGCGAGCACGCTTTTGGTGCCCGGCTACGTGGACGAGTACGAGGTTAGGATGATAGCTAGGTTTCTCGCGTCGTATGACAGGGACACACCTTACAGCTTGCTCGCTTTTCACCCAGACTACTTTCTCAACGACTTGCCGCCCACCAGCATCAGCCACGCGAAGGCCGCGCTTAAAGCGGCGAGAGAAGAGGGGCTAAGGAACGTGAACCTGGGAAATGAGTGGCTTTTAGGCGACTACTACTAGGGCAAAGCTTATCCTCGCTTGTGCAACAGATACGTGGGCGATGAAGAGTTTGGCTAAATATGACTAGGGTGATTTCTCCTGGCCTTTCTGAGCCCTCCTAACGGTTGCCTTGGAGGGGTCTAGGGTGCTCCAGTCCACTTTCAGCCCAGCTCTCTCTATTAGGCGCGGTATCTGGCTTTCTGGCACACCTATCTCTCTAAGTTTTTCGTAGACCTCTGAGAGCTTGGCCTTCTCTACTGTTTTGAGGTATTGCATTGCCTCTGGGTTCTCATACTCCTCGCGTGTTTTCTTTCGAGCCGTTTTTGGCCTCATACGCCTAAGCACTCTGTAGACCTCGTCGATGGGTATTCTTCGCTTAAACGGTATTATAACGTATGGTAGGCTTAGAATTTCAGGTGCGCATGCCCTCTCCCTGTCGACCGCCAGTATCATCTTTAGGTTTCTGGCTTGGCGGAGCTTCTCTACCTTCTTTTTGAGGTAGCTGGGCGTCCAGTATCCCACTATCTCAAAGTATACTTTTTCGCCGTAAAGCTCGAAGGCGAAGTCCGGTATCATGATGCTGTTGCCCGCGAGGACTGGATCAGGTTCTCGGAGGATTTTCCAGCCGCTTCCAGCCTTCGAGAACCTCCTGTAAAAGTCTTCTTCGACATCGCTGTCGTAGGGCTCTATCTTGAGCTCTATTTCCGGCATAGGCGGCGCGTTTTTATCGTTAAGCATGAAGGCTAGTATTCGACCTCTCAGCCTTATTCTAGCTTTGAGCCGCCAGCGAGGCATAGCCACTATGTACGGTAGCAGCTTCGCCAGCGTGCCGTATCTCTCTGTTTGCTTTAGAAGGCTTGCGGGGCCGTCAAGCTTAAGCGAAAGCTCGCTGTTATGTTTCTCTGCGAAGTACATTAGTCCAAGCCTCTTCACGTTGAAGAGAAGTATCTTTACTTGGTAGCCTGGGGCCTTGGTTTCAACGGTGATGTCTAACGCTTTGAACAGAAGCGTTTGGGTAAGTGAGAGATTATAGCTTTTTAGTAGCTGTTCCGCAGTGATCGGCTGAAACTTTTTGAGAATTTCGTTTTCCTGGTAGGACGCGTTGAATGCTTGTTCGACTTCTCGCATCTCTGCTCTGAATCTTGCCGCTACCCGCTGTAGTACTCGGGTTCTCTCGTTTTCGGTGAGAGCTAGCCCGATTTTAGACGCTTCCTTGAATACTTCTATTCTAACCTTAAGGGGGTCAAGCCTAGTTTCTGGCGCTTCATATACGGCTTGCCTGTTCAACAAGTAAGCCAGTCCCCTAACGTACTTGTAGTGGAAGCCTCGGCGGAAAGCCTCTAGCTCAAAATTCGAAAGCTTCCTGGCTAGCTCCTCCCTGTTAGCTCCTATATTTTTCTTAAATAACTGTATGAGAGCTTCAGCCAGTTTCAAGTTTTCGGGGTTTAGTCTAGCGTATGCCGGATAAACATAGCCGTATCTTATCCTGGCCAGCAGCAAGTCGGAGGTGAGCACTTTACATCCAACTATCTATTGAAAGCCCATAAATAGGTCTAACGCACTTTTTCCCTGTGAAGCTAGTATACGACAGGGGCACCCTAATACTTTTAGAAGTCCCTGAAGGGTTCAAGCCGCCACCCTATTTTAGATATGATCCCAGGTCAAAATGCTACCGAACATTAGCGGTAAACTACAGGAGAGCGGTTAAAGACCTCCCTGGCGTTGAGGACCACGTTATTAAGAAGTTGGAGTGCAGATGGACGGACGTTGAGATATCTCTCCGCGATTACCAGCGCGCGGCTCTTGAGGCATGGCTTAGAGCTGGCGGGCGAGGCGTAATAGTGCTTCCAACAGGAGCCGGCAAGACTAGAATTGCATTGGCGGCAATTACGAGGCTGAAAAAGGCAGTTCTAATAATAGCGCCAACCCTTGAGCTTGTGGACCAGTGGATTTCTAGGGTGAATGATTTGCTCGGGATAGACGCGGCAGAGTACACCGGCGAGACTAAAGAAATAGGCTGCGTAACCGTCTCAACGTACAGCTCAGCGTATCTTAATGCTGAGTATCTGGGAAATAAGTTTCACCTTTTAATTTTCGACGAAGTTCATCACTTGCCCAGCGAAGCATATAGGCAAATCGCTGAACTGTCAGCGGCGCCCTACAGGCTCGGCTTAACAGCAACGCCTGAGCGAGAAGATAGGCTGCATGAGCTTTTACCCGAGCTTGTGGGTCATATTGTTTACAGGTTGTCGGTCGATGATCTTAAGGGTAGCTACCTCGCAGACTATGACACTGTTAGAATTTACGTGAAACTAGGTGAGGAGGAGGCTAAGCGCTATAGAAGCCTCGTTAGGAGGTATAGGGAGTACCTCGCTAAGCGAGGCTTGAGCCTAAGGCAGCTAGAGGATTTTGAGCAACTGGTTATGAGGAGCGGCTATGACCCCGAGGCGAGGGAGGCGTTACTGGCCTGGATGGAGGCTAGGAGGCTAGCCTTTAACGCCGAGGCGAAGCTTGAAAGACTTAGAGAGCTGCTGGCTCGGCACAGGCGGGACAGGATAATAATATTCACGGACAGCAACGAGCTGGTACGTAGGATCTCCACTCTCTTCCTCATCCCAGAGATTACGTATAAGACTCCCAAAGAGGAACGAAAGAAGATTATGGCTATGTTCCGAGAAGGCACAATAAACGCTATAGTTACGAGCCACGTTCTGGAGGAGGGAGTCGATGTGCCTGAGGCTAATGTAGCGGTGATTATTAGCGGCACGGGTAGTCGCCGAGAATTCGTACAGAGACTTGGAAGAGTGCTTAGACCAAAAAACGGCAAGAGAGCTGTCCTATATGAGATAGTTACCAAAGGTACTGGTGAAGTCTATGTTTCTAGGAGGAGAAAAGGGGGAAGCTTTAGGCGTTCTTAATAATTTTTCGAGTTTCTTCTATGATTAGGGGTAACGAAACCATGAGACTTGCAATTATTTCGGGTATTGATACTCCTACGGTTAATAATCCGTTGTAATAGGTATACCATACTCCAATATAAGCTATGAATAGTAGGACACCTACTAGCATTCTTCGCTCTAAGCTGTATACTAGTAGCGAAATATCGTAGACTACGAAGAACGCTACAGATACGATCCAATGAATGTAGCGGTATATTTCGTCATATACTCCGATAAGCTGTAGTGCAAACCCTGATGCTGCGAAGAAAAGCCAAGAAATCTTCGTGTCCGTCCTAAGAAATGTTATAGAGTATATTGTTAGTAGCCAGCCTCCTAAAACGAGAGCTAAGTTAAAGATCACGGAAACATTTGATCGCGCACTATGACCCAAATCGCTTAGCGCGTTTTTGCTCCACGAAAACCAAGGCGCCAAGCCTATGGCCAGGAAAATAAGACCATAAACTACGACAAATGTAGTATAGAGAAAAATCAACCTGGGCTTCATACTAAACATGAGTTGACCAGATCCAATTAAGTTTTTACTTTCTATTACTAAGAGCGGTCTCTAGAAAAGCCAGCACATCGGCCATTTCCTCAACTCTAATCTTGAAGCTCGCTCCTGAATGCCCAGACGCTTTTTCAACTCTGAGAAGAGGTTTAGCGCCGACTTCTTCCAGCTTCGCCACGAATTTGAAGGCGTGGGCTGGATGTACTCTGTCATCGTTAAGCCCCGTGAAAACTAATATGGGTGGATAATCCGCGTTTTTAATGTTATGATAGGGAGAGTAGCTTAGTAGGTATTTTCTGTCATCTTCTTTTTCTGGGTTCCCGTATTCTGTTATCCAAAGCCTCCCTATGTACAGTTTATGGAATCTGAGCATGTCAATTACCGGGTATCCAATAACTGCGGCGTCGAAGAGGCTAGGTTTCTGGGTCAATATCGCAGCTACTAGGAGTCCTCCATTACTGACGCCGTATGCTGCGATTTTTGCTCCACGTTTCTTGAAATACTCGGCACATGCGATGAAGTCTTCGAATACTTTGTGCTTGTTTCTGCCCGCGCCGTCTAGGTGCCATTTCCTGCCTCGCTCTCCCCCTCCCCTCAAGTTCGTTAGCACGTATGTCCAGCCTCGATTAAGTAATATTGACGCGAGTACATTGTATTTAGGCGTCATGGATTTGTTGAAGCCCCCGTAGCCGTATAATAGGACTTTCGATATCTTTGCTCCCCTCTTCTTTACAACAAACATGTGTATGCGGGTTCCGTCCTTAGATGTAGCCCACGCGTCCCTCACAACATGATTTATGTTTTCTGATCTGGAATCGAGAAGTTGCATTTCGTCGAGATCGAAGTAAAAAAGCTTGTATGGAGTTAAAAAGTTCTCGTATTTAAATAGTACACCGCTGACGGTGCTATCGTAGATGGTTACTGTTCCTGGTGTTTCAAACCTTATTTCCCCCATTTTACAGCCTTGTAAGCTATACATTTTAAGCCTTGAGGCTGCGTTCATTAAATACGAGGTAAGTATAGTATTCTTTATTATCTCGGCGTCAACTAGTACGCTGGAACGTTCTCTGAGAACTGTTTTGACTTTCTTAGTATTCGCATTACTTATGCCTATAATCCTGCCGAATCCCTTTCCGTCATAAGCAACTAAATAGTATTGATTGTTGAGAAAGTCTATTGGCTTTACTAGAAAATTCTCTCCAGCGTAAAGCTTCCTCCATGTTCCTGGATCCTTTAATTCGCCGACATATACTGCACTCGACAGCCACCCATTATAAACTGTTATTAATGCTTTGTCCCTTCCTGAAGACGCTTTAATGGTTATTCGATGAGGCGAACTAAGTCCACTTCCCCAAATTATCTCCTCTTTTCCGCTCTCCCACACACATATTCTGGGAGCTGGAACTGAGCCTCCATCGGGGGGCTTAGTTTTTCTGTAGCTTCTAACATAGTATAATTTTTGATCCCCGAGCCACACAAAATTATAAACCACCCCCTTTATTTCATCTATGATCTTGCCTGTGTCGGCTTCTATGAGGTATGCTCCACCATAATCCAATCCACCCAAGGAGAATGTGAGGGCAAAAACATCGCCACGAGGCGATGCATATAATTTTTTTGCAACAATACTTCTCTTACCGCTCGAAAGAATGAAAATAGGTCTACTCAAGTCCTTTTTTAACAATTTAACGTAGTATTTATCTTGCTCAACGTATAGAGCGTATATTCCTCTGTCGGTTATGCGCGCGGACTTTAAGAATACCTTTCCAAGCTTGCTTTTTAATATCTCTTTAAACTTTTTCGAGACAGGTGAGAGAAGTTTCCTGGTTTTTTCGTTATGCGATAATGCCCATTTAACGACGTTCTCATCTGTTAAATTTTCGAGCCATGCATAGCTGTCACAGCTCATCTTCATCACTTAACGTCTTTAATTTTATTTATTAAAACGCTTATATATGTAACTTAAGATAAGTTAAAAATAAACGTATAAAATTGTCAAAGAAATATCAAGTACGACTCTGTCATTGTAGTATTAAGAAATGGTAATGATTGCTTTTAAATAGTTTTTATATTTGTTAGAAACCATTCTATAACTTCTTTTATGACTTTCGTACGGGACTCGTAGGTATAGAATACGTGCCCTCCTTTGCTGATCTTAACAAATCTCTTCTTACATCGCAGCTTCTCAAAAAAGGCCTCTGACTGTTTAAAGGGGACCGTTTCATCGTCCACTGCATGTATAATCAGTGTTGACGCTGAGATCTGCTCAGCCTTATTTGTCAAGTTCACGTTAAAGGATTCTAAGCACCTCGTTTTCAGTCTGAAAGGGCCCCAGTAAAAGAACTCTGAATCAAGTTGACGATCAATAGCTTTTTTCACGCTTGTTTCCCTGAAGTTTATTGCCGGGGAGAGTAATGCTACGGCTTTTATACCTTCATCCTTAGCAGCTATGTTGATGGCCACGGCTCCGCCCATACTTAACCCCAGTATGCCTAGACGTGATATGTCAAAGTCTCCGCTCAGCTTTTTTCTAACGTGTTCAATGACTTTTTCCGCATCTTCAAACGCGTAGTCTAACCTGAATTCCTCGAATGGTAGCGGGCTTTCGCCGTGCCCCCTAAAGTCGAAACGTAAAGAACCTATACCTTTTTCGCAGAGTGCACGTGCAATTTCAACGTATAACCTGCCGTTTTCAATTTTATGCCCCGTGAAGCCGTGGAAAAACACCACTAGAGGCGGGAAGCCTGGAGGCTTGTGCACGAATCCTGATAACCTATAGTCTCCAGCCGGAATAAGTAGCGGATATTCCTTACACGCCAACTTTTTTCGCCAATAATGTTTTTATTTTTAAGTAAAAATTTCTATGCTTATCCAATATATTATATTTCGAGCATATCTAAAGGTGAAATAGCGATGCCGTACGCCTCCGATTTTGGCTTGCCGTCCAGTCACGGGGTATACGTGTATGATAAAGTTAGTGGAATGTGGAGTCCCGT
>Ga0209410_1001092_pt1 | contig 13127 bp, 10 predicted proteins | sample Mar14436cmmetaG_FD_184135 | JGI IMG/M metagenome (GOLD analysis project Ga0209410, IMG submission 184135) | Marine hydrothermal vent microbial communities from Guaymas Basin, Gulf of California to study Microbial Dark Matter (Phase II) - Marker... ... | reverse complement strand
AACAGAGACAAAGCGCTCTTCCATTAATTCATAGAGTTTTCTTTTAATCCCTTTCAAAGCCAACTCGTCCTTTTCCTCTTTCAAAAACTCTAAGATATCATCACATAACTCTATAAGCTTAACATCATCTGAGTAGCGAGATTTACATTTCTCTACGGTATCCTCAAGTGCAACGAAATCTTCCGAAAGTAAGGCTCTTTCTATCTCGAGTAGCACGTATCTACTTGCTATTGGCATTTTTCCATGTTGTTTAAACTTTTTAAATTATTATCATGATTAATCATGATAAATTCTGAATTAATAAAATAATTCTCATAGACATTTAAAAATCCTTTTAATTTACTAGGCTAGCCATCTTACTAGAACCATTTGCTCAGGGTTGGTTGGGACAATTCCGAGAAATACTGAGATAATTTATTTGCAGCTTTTTCAACTCTCTCGCGAGAGAAGTCATGCTCTTCACAGAGAAATTCGATGATTTTGTCTTTATTTGGTTTTTTCCAATTTATGGTATATTCCTTCGTTATTTTTGGCTTTAAGAAGATTTCTCTTATGCTCTCTATATCGAAGTCCAATTTCAATTGAGAGATGCGATTTTCTTTAACGATTTTTAGAGCCTTTTTTGGACCTATTCCCTTGACACCTTCGTTGAAGTCTGTACCAACCAATATAGCTAGATCAACCAATTGCTCTCTAGTAATTCCTAAACTTTCTAGAACTTCCTTTAGTGTTACTAGTTGAAGCTCCAATTTACCAGAAATTGTTAAACCTCGAACTATCCTCTCTGCTCCAAAGAGAAGCGAATCATAGTCTTGAGAACCAACAGCCCATGCATCTCCTTTTTTGCAGAGATAGGAAGCTTGAGCTTCACCTTCTGATGGAGCCTGAACATATGGAATTCCCATGTATTCAAGCAATTTCTTAGAGTCATCTATCATTTCATCTGTTAAATGAGACGTTCTCTTAGCATGCTTTTTAGCCTCTTCAAGATCCATCTCCTCTAAAGCCTTTTTCCACGCTTTGGCTTCTTCTTCCTTTAATTTTTTTCTCCTTTCAAGCTCCCTTACTTTCAGCTTTGGAGGCTCTCCATCAAAAACGTAAATTGGTTTTATCCTAGCTTCAAGCAACCTTATGGTTCTATAAAACAAGCCAGAAAGATGAGACGTGATTCTACCTTTAGAATCCATCAATGGAGTACCATCTGCTTGTCTTATTGAGGATAAAAACTGGTAGATGCTATTTAATGCATCTATAGCTATTGTTTTATCTTTCAGGTCTTCTAAGCTTATAGGTTTCAGCTTTACGAGATCCTTGAGATTTACACCCATTTTACTTAAAGTTTTAATGGGATTAAAAAAATTTATTTCTATCAAATTCAAAATTTTAAATAATGTCAAGCCAGTGGATATTAAAAGAGGAAATAGATGAAATTCTAGATTGTTACGACCAGGCTAACCTAAAAATAGCTACAATAGGTAGTCATAGCGCTTTACAGATCTCGAAAGGGGCTAGAGATGAAAACTTTAAAAGCTTAGCTATTTGCTCTGAAGCTGTTAGTTGGTTTTACGAACAATTCGATTTCATAGATGAAGTAATTTCGGTAAGGAATTACAAAGATATTTTGAAGAAGAGATTTCAGGAAGAATTAATTCAAGATAATTGCATATTAATACCCCACGGCTCTTTTGTCGAATATGTTGGAGCTGAAGCCATTCTCACCAAGCTAAAAGTTCCGTGTTTTGGTAATCGCATAACTCTTGAGTGGGAATCTGATCGAGAAAAAGAGATGTCGTGGTTTGAAGAAGCAAGAATAAAGGTCCCAAAGGTTTTTAAAAAGCCAGAAGAGATAGACAGGTTAGCCATAGTTAAATTTTTCGGGGCAAAAGGAGGAAAGGGCTACTTTCTCGTTAGAAACAAGGATGAATTTTATGAAATGAAGAAATTCATCAAGAAAGCTAACAGTTACTTAATCCAAGAATATGTTATAGGCACGAGATTTTACCCGCATTACTTTTATTCCAAGATCTTGGATAGATTAGAGTTATTGGGAATGGATATAAGATACGAAAGCAATGTTGACGCTCTTGGTAGAATTCCACCACGAATTTCAAGAAGCTTGGAGCTAAGAGAAAGCTATTCAATAACCGGGAATATACCAGTGGTGGCTAGAGAATCTTTACTACCTAAAATTTTGGAAATTGGCTACAATTTGCTAAACGCCTCGAGAAAGTTGTTCTCTTTTGGCATCATAGGTCCCTTCTGCATTGAGATGATATGCACCGAGCATCTAGAATTGGTATGCTTTGAAATATCTTCAAGAATTGTAGCTGGAACGAATTTCTATATGGATGGTTCTCCATATTCATCTCTATATTTTGATGAACCAATGAGTTGTGGCAGAAGAATTTGTAGAGAAATAAATTTAGCTTTATCTAGCGGGAGATTAAAAGAGGTGATATTCTAAAAATGGAAAATGAAGAAAAAGTTGGAATAAGGTTGGATGTTATGCACGATATAATTCATTATCTTGATGAAAGTCCTGAGCTAAGAAAAATCCTTGGCGAACCTGTAAGCAAGTATCTTGTGCTGGTAGCAGATAACAATGATCTAAGAATAGAAGAAGGTGGTGCAAAAAAATTGAGCAAGGAAGAAATAGAGATATTCCTGGAAGTTCTAAGGGAAGCTATAGACAAATTTACTAGAGACTAATGAGCAGTTTTTCGATTTTACGGATTACGGATTTTTATAATTGAAATTTAAGAATTTTTTATCATAAATTATGTGAAGATTAAAAATTTTGAGAATATCAAAATAACTAACCCGAGGCAAGATTACACATAATCACGCTCAGAGTATCATCAGTCAATCATTCTACTGGGCGGATATGTGTAATCTTGTTTCTCGGGTTATTTTGGTTTAGGTGATAAAAATGGCAAAAGTACCTGCAGATACTATAAAATATAACATATATGCTGACATAGTCATTGATGGTGTCGTTGAAAAGCCGGATGTTGTAGGGGCAATATTTGGTCAGTCTGAAGGTTTATTGGGTGAAGAACTCGAGCTAAGGGAATTGCAAAAAACGGGTAGAATAGGTAGAATTGAAGTCGAGATAGAAACGAAAGCTGGAAAATCAATAGGCAAGATTCTGGTTCCTTCGAGTTTGGGAATGATAGAAACAGCTCTAATAGCTGCAGCTATAGAAAATGTAACTAGAGTGGGTCCATGTAACGCTAAAGTAACTGTAAGGAAAATAGAGGATGCAAGAGCAGCAAAGAGAAGAGCAGTGATAGAGAGAGCTAAAGAATTGCTAAAAAAGATGATGGAGGAAGCCGTTCCTGATACGGATAAGATAACTGAAGAGGTAAAGAAAGCTGTTCAGATGGCTGAGATAACAAGCTATAAAGGATTACCTGCTGGTCCAGCAGTAAAGACAGCAGATACCATCATCCTAGTCGAGGGTAGGGCTGATGTTTTGAACATGCTAAAAGCAGGTATAAAAAATGTTATAGCAGTTGGCGGTACAAATATACCAAAGCAAATAATAGAGTTGTCTAAGGAGAGAACAACAATAGCTTTCGTTGATGGTGATCGAGGCGGGGAGATGATACTAAAGGAACTAATGCAAGTTGCAGATATAGACTACGTAGCTAAAGCTCCAAAAGGAAAAGAGGTTGAAGAACTCAGCAAAAAGGAGATAATTCTTTGCCTTAGAAGAAAAGTTCCAGTAAGCCAAGTAGCAAAAATCTTTGAGAGTGAAGAAGAAACCTATAATGAAGAAACAGAGAAAAGGGATTTAAAAAAAGACAAAGAAAAGTTGTTGGAGTTATTAAAGGATGTTAAAGGAAAATTGGTCGCTAGACTGTACGATTCTGATTTAGAGTTAATAACAGAAATTGAGATCAAGGATATAATTGACTCTCTGCCAGATATTCAACCTTATGCAGTCGTTTTCGATGGAATAATAACTCAGCGTTTGGTAGATGTAGCTTCGATGTCAAATGTTAAATATCTCGTTGGCGTCAACGTGTCCTCGATTACAGATAGGAAAGATGTCCACATAATCACAGATAGCCAAAATAAAAGATGATTACGTCAAAAATGTTTTTATTTTTAAATAAAAACTTCTAAATCTTATTTTATCACCTTTTTCTAAAAAGGGGAAAATTGAAGAACATATTAGTACCCAAACACAGGGTATTGTCAGAGGAAGAAGCCGAAGAATTGCTTAAGAGATATAATGTAACAAAGGATATGTTACCAAAGATCAAGATAAATGATCCAGGATTACAGGGCTTAAATGCTAAAGTGGGAGATATTATTGAGATAACTAGGAAGGAACCAGAAGTAGGAACTGTTCTTTATTATAGGGTAGTAGTAGATGAGAAACATTTTGCGTTGATCTCGAGAGAATTTGAGGAGGAAGAAGAGGAAAAAAGCGCTGAGGAAGAAGAAGATTTAATTTTAGGTAGCGAGGATGTGATTTAATTCCTAATTATCAAACTTGGAAAAATGTTAAGGATAAATGATTTTGTTGATTTGGAAAGGTTAACGAGATTCCAGATAGAATCATTTAACTGGCTCTTAGAAAAAGGTTTGCAAGAGGTAATAGATGAAAAGAAAAAGATAGATGTTGACATAGAAGATTATACATTGGAATTGGGGAAGATAAGGGTCGGTAAGCCCATAGTCTATGAGTCTGGTCAGAGTGGAGAAACAAGAACACCGTGGGAATGTCATGTTAGAAATTTAACCTATTCAGCTCCTCTAATTCTAGAGTTCATAGAAAATGGTACTCCTGTTGAGGTAGAGATAGGTCAGCTACCAATAATGATCAAATCCAAAGCTTGCTTATTGCATGGACTGTCAGAGAAGGAAATTATTGAACTTGGTGAGGATCCTTTAGACCCGGGTGGTTATTTCATCGTGAATGGAACCGAAAGGGTATTGGTCATAGTCGAAGATCTTGCCCCAAATAAGATTGTAACAACCAAAGAAGAAGTTGCCGGGAACACGGTTTATATAGCAAAGGTATTCTCCCTAAGGCAAGGATTTAGATCTAGAGTTACAGTAGAGAGATGGGAAGGAAAGAAATCTGGGACCTTGTTTGTTACGTGTCCTGGAATACCTAAGAGAATACCGTTGGTAATTTTAATGAAAGCTTTGGGCTTAAGCAATGAAGAGATTCTCGAGCTATTCGATGAGGAAGATAAGTTGGAAATCATGCTAAATCTTGAGCTGAATGATATGACCCAAGAGGAAGCATTTGATTACATTGGTAAGAGAGCTGGTGCCGGGCATGCAAAGCAATATCAGCCAACTAGAGCAATGCAAGTTATAAACAATTTCTTATTGCCTCATATAGGTAACACAAAAGAAGATTGGAGAACAAAAGCGATTTATCTAGGAATAATGGCGAGAAAGGTTCTTGAGTTAGCATCTGGTAGAAGAGAAGAAGATGATAAGGATCATTATTCCAACAAAAGGCTAAGATTAGCTGGCGACCTCATGCAAGAACTTTTCAGGGTTAGCTTTAATAAAATTGCTAGAGATATAAAATACCAACTTGAAAAGCAAAATGTAAGAAACAGAGTTGTAAATGTAAAAACTGCTGTTAGAAGTGATAATTTGACTGAAAGCATATGCTACGCTTTGGCAACTGGAAATTGGGCGGGTGGCAGAACTGGTGTAAGTCAGGTTATGAATAGAACGAATTATATCTCCGCAGTTGTTCATCGTAGGAGAGTTTCCTCATTATTGAGTAGAAGTCATCCTCATTTCGAGGCTAGAGACCTGCATGGAACCCAATGGGGAAGATTATGTCCAAATGAAACACCAGAGGGTCAAAATTGCGGCTTGGTGAAGAATTTGGCTATTGGAGCCTATATAACTACAGATGTTGATGAAAAGCCTATAGAGAAATACCTCTATGATTTTGGTGTTGATAAGTGCATTGGAAAAGGAAAGACATATGTTCATCTAAATGGCAGGCTCATAGGTTGGCATTCAAAACCAGATGTTCTCGTAAAAAGACTTAGGCAGCTAAGAAGAGAAGGTAAAATACCAAAAACCGTGTCTATCGCTTATAGGGAAGAGAATAATGAAGTACATATCTACACAGATAAAGGCAGGGTTTTAAGACCGCTTATCATCGTAGAAAATGGTGAACCAAAATTAAAGGAAGAGCATGTTCAAATGTTGAGAGAAGGTAAGATAACGTTCGATGATTTGATAGAGATGGGCATCATTGAATACCTAGATGCTGAGGAGGAGGAAGATGCATATATAGCCCTCTACCCAGAGGACGTAACAAATGAACACACCCATCTTGAAATTTCTCCTGCACTTATTTTGGGCGTTCCAGCAGGATTTTCGCCATATCCAGAGCACAATTCTTCTCCAAGAATTACGATGGCTGCTTCAATGGTAAAGCAAAGTTTGGGTATATATCTAGCTAATTATCCAATGAGGTTTGATAGCAGGGCAAATATCCTTCATTATCCTCAAGTTCCTCTAGTCAAAACAGATATTACAGATAGTATAAAATTTGATCGACGCCCAAGTGGTCAAAACTTTGTGGTAGCTATAATGAGTTTCCAGGGCTATAATATGGAAGATGCCATAATCCTAAATAAGAGTGCTGTAGATCGAGGTTTAGCAAGATCGACTTTCTATCGAACTTACGTTAGTGAAGAGCGTGGCTATCCATCTGGGCAGTATGATAAGTTCGAGATACCAGATGAAAGTGTTGAAGGTTATCAATCAGAGGAAACCTATGCTAAATTGGATAAAGATGGAATAATCTTCCCAGAAACGGAAGTCGACTCTGATGATGTTCTCATAGGTAAAACATCCCCTCCAAGATTCCTGGAGGAAATAGGTCCTTATGGCTTAGTTGAAGAAAGAAGAAGGGAGAATTCAACAACTGTAAGACATATGGAGTCCGGAATTGTGGATGCTGTTATCTTGACCGAAACTGTAGAAAAGAATAAGTTGGCTAAGGTAAGGTTGAGATCTCTTAGAATCCCGGAACTTGGTGATAAATTTGCATCAAGGCACGGACAAAAGGGTGTGGTTGGCTTATTGGTTCCTCACGAGGATATGCCATTTACCAAAGATGGAATAGTTCCTGATCTAATTATAAATCCACACGCAATTCCATCTAGAATGACCATTGGTCATGTTTTAGAAATGTTGGGAGGAAAGGTTTCATGCTTAAATGGAAAATTCACAAATGGAACAGCATTCGATAACGATAGAGAAGATTATCTTAGACGAGAGCTTGAGAAGTATGGCTTTAAGAACACTGGAAAGGAAATTCTCTATGATGGAAGAACGGGTAGAAGATATGAGGCAGAGATATTCATAGGAGTAATTTACTATCAAAAGTTACATCATATGGTAGCTAATAAGATCCATGCTAGAAGTAGGGGTCCGGTGCAAATGTTAACGAGACAGCCAACAGAGGGCAGAGCCAGAGAAGGTGGTTTAAGATTTGGAGAGATGGAAAGGGATTGTTTAGTTGGTCATGGAGCTGCGATGTTATTGAAGGATAGACTATTAGACGAATCTGACAGGGTTATAGTTCATGTTTGCACAAAGTGTGGTCTTATAGCTTATAAGGATGTTGAAAAGAATGCTATAATCTGCCCTATATGCGGGGAAGTTCAAACCTATCCGGTTGAGATGGCTTACGCGTTCAAGCTACTCCTTAATGAATTAATGGGTATGTGTATTTATCCAAAGCTGATACTTGGCGATAAAGTTTAAAAATGGCAACAATAATGAAAAAAATCTCGGCAATAAAGTTTGGAATTTTTTCACCTAAGCTAATAAGGAAGTTATCAGTGGTCAAAATATACACTCCAAATACTTACGACGAGGATGGTTATCCAGTAGAAGGCGGCTTAATGGATCCTCGTCTTGGGGTGATAGACCCTGGAGTTAGATGTAAAACTTGCGGTGGTAAACTTGGTGAGTGTCAAGGTCACTTTGGACACATAGAACTCGTAAGACCAGTGATACATGTTGGTTATGCAAAAGAAGTTTACAATCTTTTAAGGGAGACTTGTAGAAAGTGTTCTCGTTTACTAGTACCTGATGAAGAGCTCAAGAAATATGATCCAGAAAATTTGAGCGATTATGATGTAGATATGATAAGGAAAATTGCGCAGAAAGTCACAAATTCAGAAAAAGAATGTCCGCATTGTGGCGAGAAACAAAAGAAGATAAAATTCGTCAGACCTTATACTTACTATGAGGGCGAGGAAAAACTTCTCGTAACCGATATAAAGGAAAGATTCGAAAAAATACCAGATTCTGATCTAAAATATCTAAAGTTGGAAGTAAGACCAGAGTGGTTTATTTTGGAAGTTATTCCAGTTTTACCAATAATAGTGAGACCATCCATAACTTTAGAATCTGCCGATAGGAGTGAAGATGATTTGACTCATAAATTGGTTGATATTCTAAGAATAAATCAAAGATTGGAAGAAAACATAAATTCTGGAGCTCCCCAATTGATAATAGAAGACCTCTGGGATTTATTGCAGTATCATGTAGCAACATATTTTGATAATGGAATAACTGGAATCCCCCCCGCAAGGCACAGGAGTGGAAGACCTCTCAAGACTATAGCCCAAAGGTTGAAAGGAAAGGAGGGTCGTTTTAGGAAAAATCTATCTGGTAAAAGGGTCAATTTCTCTGCTAGAACTGTCATAAGTCCTGATCCGTATCTTAGCATTAACGAAGTCGGTGTTCCAGAATCAATAGCTTTGGAGCTTACCGTTCCGGAAGTTGTCACAGAGTTCAATATAGAAGACATGAGAAAGCTCATATTGAACGGTCCGAACAAATATCCTGGAGCATGTTATGTCGTAAGTAAAGAAGGTCGTCGCAGAATCATGGAGGAAAACAAGGAATTTATAGCCAATAACTTAAAGATTGGAGATATAGTTGAGAGACATATTCAGGATGGTGACATAGCAATATTTAATAGACAACCTTCTCTACATAGAATATCTATGATGTGTCACCTCGTGAAAGTTCTGCCATATAAGACTCTAAGATTAAACACAGCCGTTTGCGCTCCTTATAATGCTGACTTTGATGGAGATGAAATGAACTTGCACATACCGCAATCAGAAGAAGCAATGGCAGAAGCCGATATTCTAATGAAAGTGCAAGAATGTATAATCTCACCTAGATATGGTAGACCAATAATGGGAGGACGTCACGATCATGTTACTGGGGCATATCTCTTAACCAGAAAAGAGGTCAAACTTAAGCGTAGCGAAGCTTTAGACTTGGTGAGAAATATAGTAGAACTACCAGAAGGAAAAGAAGAGTTTACCGGAAAGGAAATATTTTCATTATTATTGCCGAAGGATCTTTCATTAACCTATAGAGGAAAGCTCTGTAAGAAATGTAAGAAATGTAAAAAAGAAAAATGTGAAGAGGAAGCTTATGTCAAAATAGAGAATGGACAACTCATCTGTGGTGTTATAGATTCAGAGGGACTTGCTGGAGAGCTTTTAAACCATATATTCTTGAAGTACGGCTCTGATGTTGCTAGAGAATTCATAGATAAATCCACAAGGCTGGCTATAAATGCTATAATGAAATATGGCTTTACCATAGGTATTGATGAAGAAGATATTCCAGATGAAGCCAGAGAGAAAATAAATGAAATAGCGAAGAAAGCTGAAGAAAATGTTAACAAGCTAATAGAGTCTTACGAGAAAGGTGAGCTGCAAATAATCATTCCAGGAAAATCTCTAAGAGAGTCTTTAGAGGATATGATAATGAACGAACTTGGTAAAGCCAGAGACGAAGCTGGAAAAATAGCTGAGCAATATCTTGGCAAGAACTCGGTAGTTATAATGGCTAAAATCGGAGCTAGGGGTTCAATGCTCAATTTAACTCAAGTAGCTGGTATGGTTGGTCAGCAAGCGGTTAGAGGTAAAAGAGTAAGCAGAGGTTACTACAAGAGAGCCCTACCGCATTTCAAGAAGGGAGATGTATCAGCTGAAGCTGCTGGTTTCGTGAAATCATGTTTCAAAACTGGTTTAAGTCCGACAGAGTACTTCTTCCATTCAATGGGTGGTAGAGAAAGTCTTGTGGATACAGCTATAAGAACCGCTCGCTCGGGATATATGCAACGTAGGCTTATAAACGCTTTACAAGACTTAAAAGTTTACGAGGATGGAACAGTTAGAGGAGATGGTGGTCTAATAATTCAGTTTATTTATGGCGGAGATGGTGTCGATCCTATGAAAAAAGGTTATCTTGAAATGAGTTAAGATGGAGATCCGAATTCCAGAAGCCATCAAGGAGAGGATTGGGAGTTTATCAGAAGAGGAAAAAAAGAGATTTTTGGAGAATTATAAAAAAGCCTTGGTTGTCCCTGGCGAAGCTGTTGGAACTGTTGCGGCGCAGTCAATAGGTGAACCTGGCACGCAAATGACTCTAAGAACCTTCCACTATGCTGGAGTTGCAGAGCTTTCAGTACCTTTAGGATTGCCTAGACTTATAGAGATAATAGATGCGAGAAGAACACCTAAGAATCCTATGATGACCGTTTATCTTGAGAATGAATATGCAAAAGATGAGAAAAAGGCTAAGGAAATAGCTGATAAGATAAAAGAAGTTTTTCTCCTTGATGTATGCGAGCTCAAGATTGATATAGAAAACAAGAGATTGATCCTAAAAACCAAAGATGAGGATGCAAAAAAAGTATTAAGGAAAGTAGCCACCCATAGCTTGGATGACGAGGAATTTATAATAGAGAAGAAAACCATAAGTGACCTGATAAGAATAAAGAATAAGCTTGAGAAAAAGAGATTAAGAGGAATAAAAGGAATAAGGAGGGTTTATATAACAACCCAAAATGGCGAGTACGTGCTTTATACTGAGGGTTCAAATTTCAAGGCAGTTCTTGGAATAAAAGGTGTCGATAAAAATAGAACAACAACAAACGATATAAGACAAATCTATGAAACCTTAGGTATAGAGGCTGCAAGAAACGCCATAGTTCTCGAATCCATGAGGGTTTTAAAAGAACAAAATCTAGATGTGGATATAAGACATATAATGTTAGTTGCCGATCAAATGACTGTTACTGGTGATATAAGATCTGTGGGTAGACAAGGTATCTCTGGTTCGAAAATTTCGGTACTTGCAAGAGCGTCTTTTGAGGAGACCGAGAAGCATATATTAAATGCTGGAATTCGTGGTGAAGTTGATACATTGGAGGGTGTTCCAGAAAATATAATCATTGGTCAACCCATTCCTTTAGGTACAGGAATTGTGGAACTAACATTAAAGAGAGATGCTCTCAAAATCTTAGCTGAGAGAAAGAAGAAAAAGAAAGAAACAGAAGAACTTTCGAGTTTGCTTAAGAAGAGCATTCCTGAGATAAAGAAATATGGGGAGAATTTAAATCAAGAGAAGATAAAGAAATTATTAGAATTAGAAAGAAAAGGAAAGAACAGAAAAAAGTTGATCGAGTGGTTAGAAAAAAGATTAAGTGAAAATGACAACTAAAAAAAGCAAAGCAAAGGACACTGATATAAAAGCGAGTATCCAGAGAATTGTAAAAAAGGGAAAAGTTCTATTTGGCAGTAAAGAGACAATAGAATCTCTTCTAATAGGAAATCCTAAGTATATCATCTTAAGTAATAGTTGTCCAAGAGAGAAAAGAGATAGAATAATCTATTACTCAAGATTAGCTAAGGTTCCTTACAAAATCCTAGATATAAATAGCAAGGAATTGGGCATCCTCTGCGGAAAACCATTTCCTGTGGCTTCGATGGCTATATTAGACTCGGCTGGAGTATCGCTTGGGGAAGATGGGTAAAATAAGACTTGGTACTGAGGAGATAAAGTACATAACACTCTTTGAGACGATAACTGGTGCCATAGTCAAGGATTGTTTTAATTTTGACAATAACCTAGTTTTTGTAGTTAAGGAAGGAGATATGGGTTTAGCAATAGGTAAGAATGGCTCCAACATAGAGAAGGTTAGAAAAGCATTTGGAAAGGGGGTTTGGGTTTTTGAATTTTCTAAAGATGAAAATACATTCATAAGAAATCTCTTCCATCCAGTTCCTGTAAAACAGGTAAGGATTTCAAATCTAGAAAATGGAAAAGTTGCTACAATAGAGATAAATAAAAAGGATAGGCGCAGAGTTATTGGTCCAAAAGGTATGCGTATAAAAATAGCCAAAGAACTCGTGAAGAGACATTTTGATATAGATAACATAAACATAAAAACAACCAGTCTATAAATCGTAAAAAATAAATGCTTGATCGAATTTTTTTGGATCTCTTAGTATTTTATTGATCATTACTTTATTCTTCGTAATATTTTGCTTCTGTTCACGCACCTCTCTCCATCAAAGCATTTGTCATGACCGCAATCACATATTTTTATTTTATATCCTGGCTCCCACGGCTGGCAGGAGCAATACCCTTCTAAGCAGGTGTTCGGAAAATCCTTAGTTTTGCAGTAGCAAGTTATGTATATTACTTTCCCGCCAGATTCTATGCACGCCTTTTCTTTTTGTGAAGTATATTTGATCTCTTCGATTTCGCTGTAAAGAAAGTAACTTCCAGCAAGACAACCCAAAATTATTATTCCAATAAATAAGAGTTTGTTTGTCTTACTTTTCATTCGATTTTTTCTTGATTTCATTTTTCAACTTCCGTTATATCATAAGGTTCTGCAATAGGTTGTGGAGGTACTTCTTCTATCCATTGTACACTATCTTCATTTGCGAGTTCGTAAATTGCATCTTGTGGAATCGTAACAACTAACGCATTGATCGACCTTACTCTGCTCTTTGTCACACCATCATAATGCTCAATAATCAGTTCTGCATCATCCAATGAAACATCTTTGAAAAACTCAACTATTAGATTTACAGTTCCATCTGGATTGATCGCCCAGTCACCTATTGTACCGTTTCGTATATATCGTGATATCTTATCTTCTGGCAAAATTTCGCCGATCCATCTCACGAATGAAAGATTGTATATATCTGTTAAATATTTGGTTGGGATAGAAGCAAAATAAGCATTGTTGTGGACATAACTGCAAAGGGTTACATTCAGATTTGAAAGTTCAT
>Ga0209410_1001090_pt1 | contig 13132 bp, 13 predicted proteins | sample Mar14436cmmetaG_FD_184135 | JGI IMG/M metagenome (GOLD analysis project Ga0209410, IMG submission 184135) | Marine hydrothermal vent microbial communities from Guaymas Basin, Gulf of California to study Microbial Dark Matter (Phase II) - Marker... ... | reverse complement strand
CGGGACTTTGTTATTGGATGAAATCAGTGAAATGGACCTCCATCTTCAATCAAAATTACTCAGGGTGATACAGGAATCCGAGATTGATAGATTGGGCGGGAAAGATTCTGTTCCTCTGGATATCAGGATAATTGCTACGACAAATAAAGATCTAAAAAAATGCGTTGCAGAGAAAAAATTTCGAGATGATCTTTATTACCGCCTCAGTGTTGTTCCAGTCAAGATACCCCCGCTAAGGGAGAGAAAGGGAGACATTACTCTTCTTGCCGAGCATTTCCTGGAGAAATACAGCCGGGCCAACGAGATAAATAAGCCGACATTATCGAAAGAGGTTATAGGCATATTGGAGAATCAGGAGTGGCCTGGCAATGTAAGAGAGTTGGAAAATGTAATCGAAAGATCAGTATTGATATCAGGTGGCGAAATAATTTTACCCGAGCATCTTTATCTTGATCTTGAAGGTAATTATCCAGAGAATTTGAATAGCAGACAAACAACGACGATGGCATCAAAGGCGTTTACTTCACAAGATATTACGTTAGAGGAAATGGAAAAAAGATTCATACTTGGAACTTTAGAAAAGGTGAATGGAAACAAGACTAAGGCGTCAAAAATTTTGGGAATAAGTGTGCGAACAATCCGTAACAAGATTAATGAATACAAAAATCATTGATAGATATTAAAATTGGAAATTGGAAATTGGAAATTGGATAAAAACTGAATAACAATTCGATTAATCAGCTCTGATTTCAAGTTTCTGATTTCAAGTTTCAAATTTCACTGCCAAAGTACACGATGAACAAAGTGCAAACTACTTTTGGCTTACTATGAAGGATGCCTCATTATGGATATTTTATTTGATAAAACTATAGAGATGTTATCTGAAATTCTCGATTTCCGATTGGAGAGAAATAAAGTAATAGCTTCAAATGTCGCTAATATAGATACACCGGCATATAAGGCAAAGGAACTCGTTTTTAAAAAACAGCTGGAGGCTTTTATCAATAATGGTGAAGAAGTAACGATGACAAAAACGAATAAGAGACATTTATCTGAGCAATCATCTCATATTAATGAAAGAAGATTTAAGATAGTTAATTCTGGAGAAGCAGTCAAAATCGATAGTGAAATGGAAAAACTGGCCGAAAACAATCTCATGTATAATCTTACTGTGGAGTTAATGGCAAGAAAATTCAGAAGCTTAAATAGCATTTTAAAGGAGGCGAAATAAAAATGGATTTCTTGGCAGCTCTTCGGATTTGCGGATCCGGGCTTGAGGCTCAAAGGGCAAAAATGGATGTAATCGTATCAAATCTTGCCAATGTTAATACGACGCGGACACCGGAAGGAGGCCCATATAAAAGGAAAGTGATCGTTTTTTCCGCGAATCCCCTGGAGGGTAATTTTGAGGATGATCTGGCAGATGCCCTGCGAAAGGTAAAAGTGGAAGGTGTTGTAGAAGACGCAAAGAATATAAAAATGGTCTTTGATCCAGATCATCCTGATGCGAATGATAAAGGCTTTGTGGCTATGCCCGGCATAGACACAGTCGTTGAAATGTCGGATATGATCATGGCAAGCAGGGCATACGAAGCTTGCGTTACGGCATTTGATGCAACAAAGAATATGGCAGTCAAGGCCTTAGAGATAGGGAGATAGTAAAAGCTGTTCACAGGTTCAAGAGAAACCTGAACCTGTGAACGCGCCCGGGAAATATTTATGGAGGTTTCTGGCATGAATAATATATTAATTCAGAGAAATCTGTTGGCTCCAAGTCTTCAAAAGGAAAGTAAGGCGGATACTAAAGGTGAAGTTTCTTTTGCTGATGTATTAAAAAACAAAGTTCAAGAAATCAATGAGCTTCAACTGGATGCCGATAAAGCTATTTCAAGGGTGGAACTGGAAGACTCTGGAAGTATTCACGAAGCTATGATTGCATTGGAAAAGGCGAGTATTTCTTTCAGGGCAATGATGCAGGTAAGAAATAAAATTTTGGAAGCTTATCAGGAAGTTATGCGAATGCAGGTATAGAATAAAGGATAATGCAAGATGAAGGATATGGATTTCTTTTTTCAATTTTTTTCTCGGTTATGGAAGGCTTTTAAGGCCTTAAGTCCTTCAAAGAAATTATCAATTATTATCGTTGCTGCTGTCAGCTTGATAAGTATAGGGATATTGATCGATTTTGTTAATCAGGATCAATATAGAGTACTTTTTTCTAATCTTTCTGCTGAAGATGCAGAAAAAATTTCAGCCAGACTGCAGGAGAAAGGGATTTCATACAAGGTAGGTTCTGCCGGCGATTCTATATTAGTTCCTTCCGAGCACGTTTCTGAATTAAGGCTTGATCTGGCATCTCTGGGATTACCTCTGGGCGGAGGAGTGGGCTTTGAAATATTCGATAAGAAAAATTTTGGTGCTACGGAATTTGTACAGCGATTGAATTATCAGAGGGCTCTTCAGGGAGAGTTGTCGCGCACTATCAATAGCTTGGACGAAGTTCAATACAGCAGGGTCCATATCGTGATGCCCAAGAGGTCTCTTTTTACAGAGGAACAGGAGGAGCCGACGGCATCGGTTATTATAAAATTGAAACCACGTAGAAGACTACAGGCATCTCAAATAGAAGGAGTAGCTCACCTTGTGGCAAGTAGTGTGGAAGGACTTCAGTCAGAAAAAGTAACAATACTTGATAGTCGTGGAAACATTTTATCAAATGTACAGACCAAGTCCAAATTCGCCAAGGTGACAGATTCACAGAGAGAGTATCAGGAAAGCTTAGAAGCAGATCTGGCTAACAAAATCCAAAGTATATTGGAGAGAGTAGTGGGCCGGGGAAATGCTGTTGCCAAGGTGTCTGCAAATCTTGATTTTACATCTATAGAAAAAACAGAAGAAGTTTATGATTCTGAAGAACCAGTAGCAAGAAGTTTACATCGTAAAAGCAAAGTATCATACGCCCCTATAAAATCTGGTGAAAGTACCGTTAGTCCTATTAAGAAAGGAACTAATGATTCTTATAAGACGAAGCAGGAAGAAAAAGACGAAACAATTAATTATGAAATAAACCGATCTGTCAGTAAGACAGTGATGCCGGTAGGTAAAATAGATAGATTATCTGTGGCTGTATTGGTAGATGGTATCTATCATAAAAATAATAAAGGTATTGAGGAATTCCAGCCAAGATCGAAAAAGGAGATGAAGTCTTTGGAAAATATCGTAAAGAATTCAATCGGTTTTAATGCCAGCAGGGGCGATCAGGTAGTAGTAACCAGCATGCCCTTCAAAACAATTGAACTGGAAACAGGACCTGATGAAAGAGGTTTTTGGAAGGATGGATTGACTTTCTTGATGCCGTTTATGAAATATTTCGTTTCTCTGATTGCCCTGGTATTTGTTGTATTTTTTATTTTACGTCCTTTGGTTAAGCTGATTTTGAAGGAGGTGGGAGATCAAGAGGCTGGAGGTGCACCTGAATTGTTATCCGTGCCTGATAATCAGTTAGAAAATCCAAAGATACCGATGGTGCATAAAAGTCTTAATAATGTAGAAGTCGTAAAGACTCTGGCGAATCAAGATGCTAAACAGTTTGCAGAATTATTGAGAAATTGGATTAAGTAATGGGGATTGAAAGATATGACAAACGAGGAAAGGGCGGCTGTATTGCTTTTGTCATTAGGAGAAGAACAGGCGGCAGAGGTGATGAGAAATCTCAAACCAGGAGAGATTGAGCGTATTGGAAGATGTATGAGCCGCTTAAGCGAAATATCTGAGGAAGATATAGAGTGTGCTGCTGGAGATTTTTGTACACTTGCTCAGCAAAAAGGAAAGGGTATTGTATCTGTTGATGATAATATCATTAAAAATATAATCAAAAAGGCCTTGGGGGATGATAAAGCAAAAGATGTCTTAAGTATAATCGAAAAAGAAAATTTTAAAGCCCCTGATAATTCGGTTATCGAGAAGTTGAGGGATATTGACCCCAGGATCTTGATTGATTTTACAAAGATAGAGCATCCTCAGACAGTAGCCCTTATGCTGGCACTTTTAAGACCAGAACAGGCTGCAGAGATTTTGGAAAATCTTCCTCCTGACAGGCGAAATGAAATTGTGAACAGGATGATCACTCTAAAAAGCGTTCCGCGTGAGTTCATAGAAGAGATGGCCAGGACGCTTGAGTCAGAGCTGAATCTTGATGATGAGGTGAGCGAGCAGCAGATTGGCGGAGTGTCTATGATGGCAGAAATTTTGAATAATATGAGTCGGTCGAGTGAAAATGAAATTCTTGATTCGGTCGAGGAAGTAAATTCGGATTTAGCATCTGAGATCAGGGATCTCATGTTTACTTTTGATGATATTCTGAAATTAAGTGATAAAGATATTAGGGAGTTGCTAAAGGAAATAAACAAAGAAGATCTGGCTCGCTCTCTAAAGGTAGCTGAGCAGGAGATGAAAGATAAGATTTTTAAGAATATGTCAAGTCGTGCGGTTGAAATGCTCAAGGAAGATATAGAACTTATGCCTCCTATAAGACTATCTGAAGTAGAAGAAGCTCAAAAAAAGATTGTAGAGACTGCAAAGAGATTAGAATCTGAAGGTAAAATAACAATTATAAAGGATAATAATAAAGATGTATTCGTCTAATAGAATTATCAAAGCTCAAGATATTGAACCAACAGATTCAATAGAAAGACTGAAACCAAAGTTCATCAAAATAAATTTTCAGACGAAAGAGAATGATATTTATAAAAACAAGAGTGAGGTTAAAGCCGAAATTATACCAGAAAAAAAGGAGGTAGAAGAAAAAATAGAGCTTATAAAAAAGGAGATATATGATAGGGCATTTTCAAAGGGAGTAAGGGAAGGTAAAAATCAAGAAAAGAAAAAATTATCTATGGCATTAGAATCTGTTATGAAACTCATTAAAGACTTAAAGATCTTGAAAGACGAATTTTTTGAGAATTCTGAAAAGGAGATAATTGATCTCGTCTTTTTAATAGCTAAGAAAGTTATACATAGAGAAGTAGATATCGATAGAGAGATCATAGTATCTGTACTTAGAGATATAATAAAAGATGTACGTGACAAAGAAAGTATCAAGATCAGACTGAATCCCAAAGATCTCCATTATATAATAGAGGCAAATCCCGGTTTTCTTAGCAAATTTTGTGACATAAAAAATACACTCATTGAAGATGAGGAAATTGGACGAGGAGGGGCAGTGATAGAGACACATTCAGGAGAAATAGATGCCAGGCTGGATCGGCAGTTAAACAAGATCAGAGAGACATTACTTTCAACTTGATGTTTTTCACCCCATCTCAGATTTTTGGCAAGTGACACGAGCGAATATGTATGATCTTGAAAGGTATTACAGAATAATAGAGGGGATAGATCCCATTGAGGTCTATGGGAAGGTGAGCGAGGTCATCGGCCTTTTAGTGGAAGGGTATGATCCCGGGAGTTCCATAGGTAAAATGTGCCAAATTTATCCAAATGGTGATGCCAGACCGATTAGCGCGGAAGTTGTGGGATTCAGGAAGGGCAAGGTCCTTTTAATGCCTCTCGAAGGTCTCGATGATGTAGCCCCGGGGTGTAAAATTGTCTCCTCAGGTGAAAGGGCAGGTGTAAAAGTCGGCCATGGTCTTCTAGGAAGAGTCATAGATGGTTTAGGCAATCCTATTGATGATAAGGGGGTTTTGGGATCGGAGGGCGAATATCCGATTTATGCAGATCCTATCAACCCTCTTAAAAGAGGCAGGATAAGGGAACCGGTAGATTTGGGAATTAGGGCAATAAATGGATTATTCAGTTGCGGCAAGGGCCAGAGGATGGGGATATTTTCAGGTTCCGGGATAGGTAAAAGCTCTCTCCTCGGCATGATTGCCAAAAATACGAGGGCTGATATTAACGTAATCGGACTCGTTGGTGAAAGAGGAAGAGAGGTTCGTGAATTCATAGAAAATAATCTTGGGGAGGAGGGTCTGGCCAGATCTGTGCTCGTAGTGGCAACGTCAGATAGCCATCCCTTGCTCAGGATGAGGGCTGCCTATACAGCAACATCTGTATCAGAATATTTTAGAGACCAGGGCATGGACGTCCTTCTTATGATCGATTCGCTGACCAGATTTGCCATGGCCCAGAGAGAAATCGGCCTTTTTCTTGGGGAACCCGCAACTACAAAGGGCTATACGCCTTCGGTTTTCAGTCTGATGCCGAAGCTGTTGGAAAGGGCAGGGAATATAGAAGGCAAAGGCAGCATTACAGGTCTTTATACAGTATTAGTGGAAGGCGATGATTTTAATGAGCCAATCGCAGATATGTCACGGGCGATTTTGGATGGTCACATAACCCTTTCCCGTGATTTGGCTGCAAAAAATCACTATCCTGCGATAGATGTTCTGAATTCTATCAGCAGGGTCATGGTTGATCTTGTAGATGAGGAGCATAGAAAAAGGGCAAATGATCTTTTAAATATTGTGGCAACCTACAGAAATGCCGAGGATTTAATTAATATAGATGCCTATGTAGAGGGAAGCAACCCGGAAATAGATTATGCAATTAAAATGATAGATAAAGTAAATCGTTTTTTAAAACAGAATATTAATGAAAAGGTTGATTTTGAAGAGACAAAAGAAGAGCTGCTCGCCCTCTTCAATTAGAGGGTTCACGGTGAACCCTGAACCCTGAACCTGATAACCTGGGTAGTTACCAGATATGTTTAATTTTAGATTGCAATCAGTTTTGAATTATAGAAAACGGTTAGCGGAAGATATTGCGTGTAAATTTGCGGATACAAGAAGGCGATTTGATTGCGAAAAAGAGATATTGAAAAAATCGAAAAAAGAAAGATTGAATCTGATTTCCAGGTTAAGCGGCATGGATGGGACCAAATTATGTGCCGCAGATATTTCAGCTTACTTTAGTTATATAAATTATATAAAACATAAGGAAATACATCATGAAGAGGTTATCTCAGGAATTGCGAGGGAATTGGAAGAGAAAAGATTGGAGCTTGTTGATGCTATAAAGAAGAGAAAAATTTTAGAAATAATCAGAGAAAAAAGGTTAAAAGAATATAGGATGCATATAATCACTAAAGAACGAAAAGAATTGGACGAGATGGAGACTTCCAGATATGGAAGGAATATGAGAATTGAAAAAATTGATAATTTCTTGTGAAATTTTTATATTATTTATCTTTTTTGCGAAGATTATTTCGGTCGTAGGAATAATTAAAAGTTCAGGGGCTGTTGATCATTTTTTGTCCGTAGAGCAGGCATCAGCGAACTCTTCGGCAGTGGATAGCAGGAATTTTTCCGGCAGGGATATATATGGAGATAGTTTATTAAAAGAAAGGGAGCTTGCCTCTTCACTGGTGAATGAACGAAAGGAACTCCGGGATCGGGAAATTTTTTTGAAGTCTGAAGAAAAGAGGCTTAATTCTCTGAAAGATGAAATATTGTCGAAATTTGCTGAGCTGCGTATAGTGGAAGAGAAGTTAAGCAGATTCTTTGAGCAGATTAAAGAGATACGTGATGAAAGATATAAGAATTTAGCAAAAGTTTATGAATCCACTCCTCCGGCCCAGGCAAGCGCTATGCTGGAAAAATTGGACAAGAAAACAGCTGCAGCTATAATCATGAATATGAGGGCCAAGAAGGCAGGGGAGATATGGGGGTATATACATCCGCAAAAAGGAGTAGAGATAACCAAAGAAATAACTAATATCGATCGATTTCCCCAAAAGAGTAAATAGACCTTCAGCAATGAGATTTACAGTGAAAATACTTTTTAGCCGCAGACCCGCACAGACAAACATAATCAATAGGTAGGCAATATTTGCCTTATCTTAATTTTTCCCTAATTATTATTTTCCTAATTTCCTGATATTAAATATATTTTTTGGAGTCCCGAGGTGGCATATTTTTTGCTGCCTTTTAATACTAAAAATTACTCCAAAGATAAGATGTACATGTTCATGAAGCCTCCTTGCCTGTCGGAGGAACTGGATACGGGGTCGAGATGATACGGTCTAATTTGCTGAGTTTAAAATCTGGCACAGACCTTTTGGGTATATCAGGAAGCCTGCAAGGGGGCAATGTCGAAAAAAAACGGTCTCAGTTCGTGCCAATGGAAGGTCCGATGGCGTTTTTTAATGTGTTGCTGGGAAATATGTCATCCATTGGAAAACTTAATGAAAAGACCTCCGGGGAAGGTATTGTATCTTTACAGAAGGGGTTGCACAGCAAGGAAGGTCGTACAGATGGGAAAGCGGGTATTCATCGGTCCGACAGGGAGGTAATTGCAAATTTTTTAAAGGGTTGTGGTTTTAATGAGAAGGAGATCGAAAAGATCGTGTATTCGATCAGGGATGATTCAGGGTCTCAAAATGTGAAAAATAAGGGGCTTGCCGTTATCGGAGAAAAAGGGGTTGTTGCCGGCGCAGAGTCACCGGGTTTGAAACTGTTAAATGGATTTAATGAAAAGACCTCCGGGGAAGGTATTGTATCTTTACAGAAGGGGTTGCACAGCAAGGAAGGTCGTACAGATGGGAAAGCGGGTATTCATCGGTCCGACAGGGAGGTAATTGCAAATTTTTTAAAGGGTTGTGGTTTTAATGAGAAGGAGATCGAAAAGATCGTGTATTCGATCAGGGATGATTCAGGGTCTCAAAATGTGAAAAATAAGGGGCTTGCCGTTATCGGAGAAAAAGGGGTTGTTGCCGGCGCAGAGTCACCGGGTTTGAAACTGTTAAATGAGAGTGCTAATGGAAAATTGAGCGACACAGAAATAAATAAAAAAGGTGTTGCTTCAGAATTGATTGATCATAAGACAGAGATTTTTCATAAAGGAATTCGAACATCAGATAATTTAATAAATGAAAGTTTTTCTCGCGGGGAACTTCAGTATAACATTTCTCATGTAAATAATGCGGTGGCTGATGTAAATGAAGGCGATATTAAACCCTATATCTTGATCAAACAGATCGTAGAGGGTGCAGGAAAAAAATTGTCGAATGGGATAGGAAGGGTGAAGATCGCATTACATCCGCCTCATTTAGGTGCACTACATATGGATGTAGTCCTCAATAATGATAAAGTTCAAGTTATCCTGCAGGTGGAAAATGATAAAGTCAGGCATATATTACAATTGAATGTGGAACAATTAAAGAACTCTCTCAATAGTAATGGACTAATTGTAGATAATGTTAATGTGCTTCTCCAGGAGAGATCAGACAACAATAATTATGGATTCGGACAGAATGGATATCTATTTAAAGAAGGCAGAAATCAGGGAGAGGGTGGAGGAGACAGGGGCGAACGAGATTTTTTGGGTCATGATTCATCAAAATCAGAGGAAAAGGAATTGGGCCTGCGAACAGACGGACGTATTAGTCTATTTGCTTGATTTATAAATTTACAATGGGGTGAATGAAATGACTGGTATAGGAGCAGTTACTGACAGTAACAATAATTCACAGAATGTTATTCAAGAAAATACGATAGGTAAAGACGATTTTTTTAAGATGTTGCTGGCCCAGATCCAGAATCAGAATCCTCTTAACCCTATAGATGGAGCAGATTTTGCGGCCCAGCTTGCCCAATTCTCCAGTCTTGAGCGATTGGGCAATATAAATGATCAGCTGGAGACCATGAATCTTTATCAGGCCTCGGTAAATAATGCCCAATCGCTGAATCTCATCGGCAGAGAAGTTACGGCAAAGGGTGATGTCCTCAAAGTGGAAGGTGAACCTGTTGATCTGACTTATAATTTATCCGGATATGCCAAGAAAGTCAGCATCAAGATTTATAATGAAGAAGGGAGTCTGGTAGATACCCTTGAATTCGGAAATCAAAAAGAGGGAAGGAATTCAGTTGTGTGGGATTGCAATAATGTTTCAAAGGGCAATTACACCTTCGACGTGTCCGCAATCGATGATAACGGTGATAATGTCGACGTTGATACGATGACAACAGGAGTAGTAGCAGGGGTCACCTTTAAGAATGGCTCCTCTTATCTTTCCATTAATGGACAGGATATAGCTTTTGGAGATGTAATTTCCGTTAACGGCTTAGAGGGTTAACAGGATAATGAAAATAATAAGGGGGTAATGAAAAATGGCGGGTTCATTATGGTCAGGGATTTCGGGCTTGAATGCCAGTAACGAGCAAATGGATATCATTGGGAATAATATAGCAAATGTCAATACAGTAGGTTTTAAAGCGGGGAGCACGGTCTTTGGCGATATCTTAAGCCAGAGTATTACAGGGGGCTCAGGCACAATGCAGATAGGACGTGGTGTAAGGGTAACAGCAATTCCTACGCTATTCGGGCAGGGGTCCTTTGCAAGCACGCAGAGTGCTACCGATCTTGCAATAGATGGAGAGGGCTTCTTTATTGTTAAAAATTCCGATGGTGCTACTTATTATACCAGAGCGGGTATGTTCAACATGGGTGAAGGTGGATACCTGAGGGACATGAATGGATACAAGGTTCAAGGATATCTATATGAAAACGGTATCAACACAAATGCAATTGGGGATATCTCTTTGTCTGATATTCAGTCAGACCCATCAGCCACTACTGAGTTTTCCATAGGTGCGAATCTTAACTCAGAGGCTGCAGAGGGCGATATATTTATTTCGGCACAGACAGTCTACGATTCATTAGGAGGCGCTCATACGCTGAAAATGGAATTTACGAAGACCGCAAATGCGCGTGAATGGGAATGTCACGCCTACCTGGAGCAGGATGGTGTTTACACGGAATCCGATACTGTCCCTGCTGCAACAATAACCTTTGAAATCGATGGAAGTTTGGATATCACAGCAGTTGGGGATATCGATTTAGATTTCAGCACCTTTCAGGGTGCTCTCCCCAGCGGGGCGGAGATCGGCACTGGCGGAACTAATAGTATAAAATGGGTTGTGGAGGGAGACCCGGCAACAACATCACTCACTCCTGAGACGTTGACAGGCTATGCCAGTCCTTCGGTCAACAGGTCCCTTGTGAGTGATGGTTGGTCCTCAGGTGAATTGCAGAGCCTGTCAATTGGAAGCGACGGGGTTATTGATGGTTCCTTTACAAACGGACAGTCTATGGCAATAGGACAGATTGCCCTGGCAAAGTTTTCAAATACATTGGGATTGAAGAAAATGGGAAACAGTCTGTTTGCTGTCACGGTAAGTTCGGGTGATGCACTTATAAATAAACCCGGTACAGGCGGAGTGGGTGAGATCAGTCCCAACTCGCTCGAGATGTCGAACGTCGATCTGGCTACAGAATTCATTAATATGATTACTGCTCAAAAGGCATATCAAGCCAGCGCCAAAGTCGTTACAACTACTGATCAAATGATGTCCGAACTTATGAACATTAGGAGGTAATGGACTGACGAACATCTAAATACAGTGTATACAATAATACTGCCCCTTACTTACTGAAATTTAAAACTTTTTTTACCAAAAAGTCAAAATAAGTAGGAAAGTCGGGTTAGGGAGACCAAGAGATGGTTAAAACCCATTCAGTGTGTGCCATTAATTAAAAAACCTGAACTATTAGATGATATTTTAGAGGAGACAGAAGAATTAATTAAGATTTTTGTTACGAGTATCAAAACGGCTGAAAAGAAACAGAAATAGCCATTGAGTATTCGGTATCGGATATCCGTTTTTCATTCGATGTTCGATGTTGGACGTTCGATGTTGGACGTTCATCTTTTAAAATATGTCTTCTGAATGTCAAATTAATGACGACTCGTCAAGAATCCTTTCCTTTTTATCCTTAATCGAAGAAACCATGCAAGAGCCTACCGAGCTCCCGGGAGTGTGAGAGGCTTTTACTGCCATGTCTGCCTGTGTCGGACTCATGGCAGACAGGTTTTCTACAAACCCCGAACCCCTGAACGGCTACGTTTGGTACGGTATTTGCTCTTCTCAAAACGAAGTGACTTCGGGGATACGGCAGATTCATGGCTGATCCCCTTAACCCCTGTGTGGTGATTTATAAATGGATCTGGCAACACTTTTGGGAATTGTAAGTGGTTTTGGTCTTGTGATCATTGCCATGAGTATAGGCGGCGGATTGGGTGCATTTATAAATGCACCATCTATAATGATTGTCTGTGGTGGTACCATGGGTGCTGTACTCATCAATTATCCTATTTCAGATGTCCTCGGAGTAATAAAAGTGGCAAAGAACGCATTTTTTAGTGAGGAGATAAAGATTGAAAAGATTATAGAGATGTTGATAGAGATCTCGAAAATCTCCCGTCGCGAGGGAATATTAAGTTTAGAAAAGACCTTGAAAGATATTAAGGACCCCTTTTTTGCTAAAGGAATGACATTAATGATAGATGGTATTGAGCCAGTCATTCTGTCAGAGCTCCTTAATACGGAACTTGAATACATCGAGGAGAGACATAGATTGGGGGCAGAGATATTTATGACCATGGGAAATTTCGCGCCAGCTATGGGAATGATAGGAACATTGATCGGATTAGTAAAGATGTTGATGCAGATGAATGATCCAAGTTCTATAGGTCCGGCTATGGCGGTGGCCCTTATTACCACCTTTTACGGCGTTATTCTGGCGAACCTGGTCTTTCTTCCCATTGCCGGCAAGCTAAAGACGCGAAGTGCTCAGGAACTTGCTGTAAAACAGTTGATTATGAGCGGCATCTTATCTGTCCAGTCTGGAGATAATCCAAGGATGTTGGAACAAAAGCTTCATTCATTTGTGCCTCCCAAGGAAAGGAAGTCGGTTTTTTAGGGATGACTTATGAGTCTGAAGGGAAGAAAAGGGAGGAAAGAGGCATCTGCTGCCGGGTGGGAGCAGATATATTGTTCTCTCGTGCTGATCTTGGTGGCCCTTTTCGCCTTGCTTGTATCTTATTCAACCATTGAGGGCGGGAAAGTGACAAACTTTACGCGCGGCTTTGGAGGATCTTCAAAGAGGTATAATAAGGATTTGCTGTCTAATCGTATTATAGACAGTCCGGTTCTCAGCGGGGGCAGCAATGCACTGCGATCCAGGCCGGGTATTAGAGAATTTGATGAAGCTTCTGTTGCGTCAGATATACAATCCTTAAAGAAATATTTCACAAAAACGGGATTATTAAATAAGTCTG
>Ga0209410_1001088_pt1 | contig 13146 bp, 8 predicted proteins | sample Mar14436cmmetaG_FD_184135 | JGI IMG/M metagenome (GOLD analysis project Ga0209410, IMG submission 184135) | Marine hydrothermal vent microbial communities from Guaymas Basin, Gulf of California to study Microbial Dark Matter (Phase II) - Marker... ... | reverse complement strand
ATGGGCAAGCCGAAGTTTGAGCGGAAGAAGCCGCATGTGAATGTAGGGACGATAGGGCATGTTGATCATGGGAAGACGACGTTGACGAGTGCGATCACTCGGATTTTATCGACGAAGGGGTTAGCTGAGTATTTACCTTTTGATGCGATAGACAAGGCGCCTGAGGAGAGGGAGAGGGGTTTAACGATAGCGATAGCGCATGTGGAGTATGAGACGGAGAAGCGGCATTATGCTCATATAGATTGTCCTGGTCATGCTGACTACATCAAGAACATGATTACGGGTGCTGCGCAGATGGACGGTTCGATTTTAGTGGTTAGTGCTGCTGATGGTCCGATGCCGCAGACGAGGGAGCATGTATTGTTAGCGAAGCAGGTTCAGGTGCCTTACATAGTGGTGTTTTTGAACAAGGTGGACATGGTGGATGATCCTGAGCTTTTGGATTTAGTGGAGTTAGAGGTGAGGGAGTTGTTATCGAAGTATGATTTTCCTGGGGACGATGTACCTGTGGTTCGGGGCAGTGCGTTGAAGGCGTTGGAGTGTGGGTGTGGCAGCAGGGATTGTGAGTGGTGTGGGAGGATATGGGAGTTGATGGATGCGTTAGACGAGTACATTCCTGAGCCACAGAGGGACATAGACAAGCCGTTTTTGATGCCGATAGAGGATGTATTTTCGATTAGTGGTCGAGGGACGGTGGTTACTGGTAGGGTTGAGCGAGGGGTTATACGGCCTGGGGATGAGGTAGAGATAGTGGGTTTTGGACCTACGAGGAAGACGGTAGCGACCTCTATTGAGATGTTTAGGAAGGTATTGGATGAGGGTCGAGCTGGGGACAACATAGGGGTATTGTTGCGAGGGATAGGGAAGGATGAGGTGGAGCGTGGGCAGGTATTGGCTGCGCCTGGCAGCATTACGCCGCATCGTAGGTTTAAGGGTGAGGTGTATGTATTGACGAAGGAGGAGGGGGGCAGGCACACGCCGTTTTTCAGCGGTTATAGGCCGCAGTTTTATTTTCGGACGACGGATGTGACTGGGACGGTGAGTTTACCTGAGGGTGTGGAGATGGTGATGCCTGGTGACAATGTGACGCTGGAGGTGGAGTTGATCACGCCGATAGCGCTTGAGCCCGGTTTGAGGTTTGCGATCAGGGAGGGCGGAAGGACCGTAGGAGCAGGCGTGGTAACGGAGGTATTGGAGTAGAGCGATGAGGGTCATCATAACCCTTGCTTGTACAGAGTGTAAAAGAAGAAATTACACAAGTACTAAAAATAAGAAAAATACACCAGATCGTCTGGAGTTGAGGAAATATTGCCCCTTTTGTAGGCGCCATACCCTTCATAGGGAAGTCAGGTAGGGGGATAGGCCAGTAGCTCTAACGGTTAGAGCGCCGGACTCCAAATCCGGAGGTTGGGGGTTCGAATCCCTCCTGGCCTGCCATTTTTTTACTAAAGGGGAGGACGTTGAAGGAGAAGGTAGCGAGGATCATCCAGTTCCTGAAGGAGGTTAGGGCGGAGGCAAGGAGAGTCACATGGGCTTCGCGCAGGGAGATCATGGCTGCGACGGCGGTGGTGTTGATCATCGTCTTTCTGTCCGCCTTCTATTTGGGGATTGTGGACCTCGTGTTGTCAGCCCTTATGAAGGTGGTCCTGGGGTAGAAATGGCCCAGAAGTGGTACATCGTGCACACCTATTCTGGCTATGAAGAGAAGGTGAAGGCCGCCCTTGAAGAAAGGATCAGGAAGTTCGAAGAGGAAAAGGTGCGCCAGGGGGAAAAGGACGCGCGGGGGAAGTATTTTTCCGCGGTAGTGGTGCCCACGGAAAAGGTGATCGAAGTGGTGAAGGGGAAGAAGAAGACCTCCACGCGGAGGATCTTTCCTGGCTACATCTTGGTGAAGATGGAGCTCAACGACGAGACCTGGCATGTGGTCAGAAGCACTCCGAGGGTCACGGGATTTGCGGGCAGTCGTACAAGCCCCACCCCTTTGCCGGATCAGGAGGCGGAGGAGCTTATCGCCCAGATAAAGGAGGGAGCCTACACCCCCAAACCGCGGGTGACCTTCAAGGAAGGGGACACGGTGAGGGTGATAGAGGGCCCCTTTGCCAACTTCGTGGGTACGGTGCAAGAGGTGAGGCCTGACAAGAGAAAGGTAAAGGTGCTCATCAGCATCTTCGGTAGAGCCACCCCTATAGAGCTCGATTACATGCAGATAGAACACACTTAGAGGTGCCCCCATGGCCAAGAAGGAGGTAAAGGCTACTATAAAGTTGCGCATCCCTGGTGGACAGGCGAGTCCCTCACCACCGGTGGGTCCTGCCCTTGGCCAGCATGGCCTTAACATCATGGACTTCTGCAAGGCCTTCAATGAACGGACCAAGGGGATGGAGGGGACTATCGTCCCGGTGGTCATCACCGTGTACGCTGATCGGACCTACGACTTCGTCATCAAGACCCCACCCACCTCTTTTCTGCTGAAACAGGCTGCCAAGATCGCTAAGGGGTCTCCTGAGCCCAACAGGATCAAAGTGGGAAAGGTGACCCGAAAGCAGATAGAGGAGATCGCCAAGATAAAGCTGCCCGATCTCAACACGAGGGACTTGCAGGCGGCCATGAGGATAATCGAGGGGACGGCGAGGAATATGGGCATCGAGGTGGTGGACTAGGAGGGGGAGATGGCCAAAAGGGGTAAAAAATACGTTGAGGCCAAGAAGAAGATAGATCGTACGAGGCGTTACGACCTGAGGGAGGCCGTGGAGCTGCTCGGCGAGATCTCCTATGCCAAATTTGACGAGACGGTGGACCTCGCTGTGCGCCTCGGCGTGGATCCGAGGAAGCCGGATCAGATGGTGAGGGGCAGTGTAGTTCTGCCCCATGGTACTGGCAAGGAGGTGAAGGTGTTGGTCTTCGCCAAGGGGGAGAAGGAAAAGGAGGCGAAGGAGGCCGGTGCTGACCATGTAGGGGGCGAGGAGCTGGTGGAGAAGATCCAAAAGGAAGGGTGGCTCGACTTCGACAAGGCCGTTGCCACTCCAGACATGATGAGGGTGGTCTCCAAGCTCGGCAAGATCCTCGGGCCGAGGGGTCTTATGCCTTCGGCCAAGATGGGGACGGTGACCTTCGATGTGGCCAAGGCTGTCAAGGAGCTCAAAGGCGGCAAGGTGGAATACAAGGTCGACAAGGCCGGAAACGTCCACGTCCCTGTGGGAAAGGTGTCCTTTGGTCCGGACAAGCTGTTGGAGAACATCATGACGGTGCTCGACAGCATCGTCCGGGCTAAGCCCGCCACCAGTAAGGGCACCTATTTGAGGAGCATAGCCCTGTCTACGACCATGAGCCCGGGGATAAAAGTCGACCCCAATTCCATCAAGGACGTGCTTAAGCAGTAGAGGAGGTGCGGTGTGGTTCTGAGGAGGGAGGAGAAACAGCGCTTGGTCGCTGAGCTTCACGAGAAGTTCAAGTCGGTGAAGGCGGTGATCCTCACCGATTTTACGGGGTTAGATGTCGCGCAGCTCACACGGCTGAGGCGCCAATTGCAGGAGCAGGGCATGGAGTACAAGGTGGTCAAGAACACCTTGCTGCGGAGGGCCTCCCAGCAGACGGCCCTTGAGGCCTTGGCCGAGCACTTCGTGGGGCCTAACGCCATTGTCCTGTCTTATGAGGACCCGGTGTTGCCGGCAAAGATCTTGGTGGATTTTGCCAAGGAGGAGCCGGAGCTGGAGATCAAGGCGGGGTTCGTGGAAGGCAGGGTCCTTGAGCCCAAAGAGGTAAGGGCCCTGGCCAACCTGCCTCCTCGGGAGGTCCTCTTGGGACAGCTCGTGGGTCTTTTGAAGGCCCCCCTTGCAAGGTTGGTGGGGGTGCTGGGGGCACCCATGAGGGAATTGTTGGGGGTCCTTCAAGCCATAAAGGAGGCAAAATCAGAGTAGGAGGAGAAGGAGATGGCAGAGGCGAAGCTTTCGAGGGAGGACGTCATTAAGTACATCGAGCAGATGACGGTCCTGGAGTTGGCCGAATTGGTCAAGGAGCTCGAGGAGCGTTTCGGAGTTCAGGCGGCAGCTCCTGTAGCCGTGGCCCCTGGAGCGGTTCCCGGAGCTCCAGCGGCTGAGGCCGCGGCTGCAGAGGAGAAGACGGAATTCGACGTCATCCTCACTTCCTATGGCGATAAGAAGATCCAGGTGATCAAGGCCGTTAGAGAGGTGACCGACCTGGGCCTCAAGGAGGCCAAGGAGCTGGTGGAGAACGTGCCCAAGCCGATCAAGGAAAAGGTCTCTAAAGAGGAGGCCGAGAAGATAAAGGAGAAGATAGAGGCCGCCGGGGGGACGGTGGAGATTAAGTAGCGAGCTTGTTCACCGTTCCTGATTCATGCCGGGACAAGGAAAAGGGAGAAAGAAGGGGGCTCTGAAGAGCTCAGGGTCTCCTTTATTCAATTTGATCGAGGGGTGAAGGAGGTCATGGGAGCGTCCATTTTCGAACGTAAGAGGATCCGTAAGGATTACGGCACTATCAAGGAGGTCCTCGAAATTCCCCACCTTCTGGAGATCCAGCTCTCCTCCTATGCGGATCTCCTCCAGAGGGATGTGCCTCCAGAGGATCGCAAGGACATAGGCCTGCAGAAGATCTTCAAACAAGTGTTCCCAATAAAGGACTTTTACGAGACGGCGGAGCTGCGGTTTGTCAAGTACCGCTTGGGCGAACCAAAGTACGACATCAAGGAGTGCATCATTAAGGGGCTGACCTATGCCGCCCCCTTAAGGGTTACGGTGCAGCTCGTGATCTACGATGTCCAAGAGGGGGTGAAGACTGGGCAGACCAAGGTGATCAAGGAGCACGAGGTTTACTTCGGGGAGATCCCGCTGATGACCGCCACCGGGAGTTTCATCATCAACGGTACCCAGAGGGTGGTGGTCAATCAGTTACACCGCTCCCCAGGGGTGTTTTTCGACCAAGAGATCCCGAAGGCCTATACTGGAAGGCCCATTTACTACGCCAGGATCATCCCCTACCGTGGATCGTGGATAGACTTCGAGTTCGACCAGAAGGAGCTCATTTACGTCAGGATCGACAGGCGGCGCAAGATCCCTGCCACGACCTTCCTCAAGGCGATGGGGTATTCCACGGAGAAGTTGTTGGAGACCTTTTATGGGAGGGAGGAGATAACCCTTAAGGACGGCAGGTTCTGGAAAAAGGTAGACCGCGAGTTGATCTTGGGGCAGAAAGCCCCTTGCGACATAGTGGATCCGAAGACGGGCGACCTGATCCTCAAGAAGGGGCGCAAGATAAACGAGGGCATTCTGAAGAAGATGGAGGCCGCAGGGGTCGAGGAACTCCCGCTGGAAGACGATGCCTTAGTGGGGGTGCCTGTGGCCAGGGACATAATCGACCCCAACTCCGGGGAGATCGTCGTCGAGGTTAATCAGGAGCTCACCCCGGAGAAGCTCTCCCAAATAAGGGAGGCGGGGGTGAGGTCCTTTGAGGTTCTGCACGTCAGCGAGCGCCAGTCAGTGGGGATCAGGGAGACCTTGACGATAGACCCTGTGAGGCTGTCGCCTGAGGAGCGCAAGCTCGCCTGGAGACATCAGGATCCCGAGGCGGTACTCGCCCAGCGGGAGCGCGATAGGGCCCTTATAGAGATCTACAAACGGCTCCGCCCTGGGGAGCCCCCCGTGCTGGAGACGGCCAAGGCCTTTTTCAGCAACCTCTTCTTCAACCCGGAGCGCTATGACCTCTCCAAGGTCGGCAGGATGAAATTGAACCACAAGCTGGGTCTGGATGTGCCGCTGGACCTGACCACCTTGAGGCCGGAAGACGTCCTTGAAGTGGTGAAGTACCTGGTGGGTCTTGCAGAGGGAAGGGGCTCGGTGGACGACATCGATCATCTGGGGAACCGCCGGGTGAGGACTGTTGGGGAGCTGGTGGAAAACCAGTTCCACATTGGGCTTGTACGGGTGGAAAGGGCCATCAAGGAGAAGATGAGCCTGCAGGACGTGGAATTCCTCATGCCCCAGGACCTGGTGAACTCCAAGCCTCTAACCGCTACCCTGAAGGAGTTCTTCGGCTCGAGCCAGCTCTCCCAGTTCATGGACCAGACCAACCCTCTGTCCGAGGTGACCCATAAGAGGCGGCTTAGTGCCCTCGGCCCTGGGGGGTTGTCGAGGGAGCGGGCAGGCTTCGAGGCAAGGGACGTCCACCCCTCCCACTACGGTAGGATCTGTCCCATCGAGACCCCAGAGGGTCCGAACATCGGGTTGATCGTCTCGCTCACCACCTATGCAAGAGTGAACGAATATGGTTTCATCGAGACCCCTTATCGAAAGGTGGTGGATCGCAAGGTCACCGACGAGGTCCACTATCTCTTCGCCTTGGACGAGGAAAATTACACCATTGCCCAGTCCAAGATCCCCCTGGACAAGAAGGGGAGGATAAAGGCCGACTTGGTTCCGGCGAGGAAGCGCGGCGAGTTCGTCATGGTCAGACCTGAGGAGGTGGACTACGTAGACGTGTCCCCCAAACAGGTGGTGAGCGTATCCTCCTCGCTGATCCCCTTCCTCGAGAACGACGACGCCAACCGGGCCTTGATGGGCTCCAATATGCAGCGGCAGGCCGTGCCGCTGCTCAAGACCGAGGCCCCTTTGATCGGCACAGGGATGGAACGGGTGGTGGCCAGGGACTCCGGTGTCACCGTGGTGGCCAAAAGGGACGGCGTGGTGGAGAGTGTCGATTCCCAGAGGATCGTCATCAGGGCCGAGGAGGAAGGGGAAGGGGTCGGAGTGGACATATACAACTTGGTCAAGTACGAGCGCTCAAACCAGGGGACCTGTATCAACCAACGGCCCATAGTGAAGAAGGGCGAACGGGTCAGAAAGGGCGACATCATCGCCGACGGCCCCTGTACGCATCTCGGAGAGCTGGCCTTGGGGAAGAACGTTCTGGTGGCCTTCATGCCATGGGGGGGCTACAACTTCGAGGATTCCATCTTGGTGAGCGAGAAGCTCCTGAAGGACGACACTTACACCTCCATCCACATCGAAGAGCTCGAATGCGTGGCCCGCGAGACCAAGCTTGGTAAAGAGGAGATCACGAGGGATATACCCAATGTGGGCGAAGAGCAATTGAGGAACCTGGACGAAAGCGGCATCGTCCGCATAGGGGCTGAGGTCAAGCCAGGGGACATCCTCGTTGGGAAGGTGACGCCGAAAGGCGAGACCCAACTTACGCCCGAGGAGAAGCTCTTGAGGGCCATCTTCGGTGAGAAGGCCTCGGATGTGAAGGATACCTCCCTGCGGGTCCCCCACGGGATTGAGGGGGTGGTAATAGACGCCAAGGTCCTCACCAGACGTGGTTCCGAGAAGGATCAACGGGCCAAGGAGATAGAGGAGGAGGAGAAGGCCCGTATCCGAAAGGACATGGAGACGGAGGTCAAGATCATCGAGGAGTTCACCCGCAGGAGGATTCTGGAGTTGCTCGAGGGAAAGGAGCTCCAGAGCGACTGGGGAGACCTGCCCAAGGGGACCGTGCTCACTGCCGGACTCCTCGAGCGCCGTCCGTGGCACAGGTGGAGGGAGGCTCCGGTGGATCCCTCGGTGGCCCAGGAGGTGGCCCATGTGACGGAGAAGGGCCTCGAGGAGATCGCTCGCATCGAGCGAGAGGCCAAGGAGCGGATTAAGCGTATAGAGGCCGGGGACGAGCTACCCCCGGGAGTGCTGAAGGTGGTGAAGGTCTACGTGGCCATGAAGCGGAGGCTCTCGGTGGGTGATAAGCTCTCTGGGCGCCATGGAAACAAGGGAATCGTTTCGCGGATACTGCCCGAGGAGGATATGCCCTTCCTGGAGGACGGCACCCCGGTGGAGATGGTCCTCAACCCCTTGGGGGTGCCATCGCGGATGAATCTGGGACAGATCCTGGAGACCCACCTCGGCTGGGCGGCCAAGGGGCTCGGGGAGAAGGTCAAGGAGTTCCTGAAAGGGGGAGACGGTGCGGATCTCACCGATCAGGAGGTGGAGGAGCTGAGGGGGTTCTTAACGGAGATCTTCTCCGAGGATGAGGTCAAGAGGGCCTTAAAGGAGGCCACGAAAGAGCAGCTCCTTCAGTTCGCCTCGCGCCTCAAGGACGGGATCTTCATGTCGGTTCCGGTCTTCGACGGCCCTTCCGAGGAGGAGATCCGTTTCGCCCTGATCAAGGCTGGGCTACCGGAGGATGGGCAGGTGGTGCTCTACGACGGCCGCACCGGTGAGCCCTTCGACCAGAAGGTGACAGTGGGCTACATGTACATGCTGAAGTTGCACCATCTGGTGGACGACAAGATCCACGCCCGTTCCATCGGACCCTACTCTCTGGTGACGCAGCAACCCCTGGGCGGGAAGGCACAATTTGGTGGCCAGCGCCTCGGAGAGATGGAGGTGTGGGCCCTGGAGGCTTACGGGGCTGCCCATAGCCTTCAGGAGTTCCTCACGGTGAAGTCGGATGACGTCGGTGGGAGGACTCGGGCCTATGAGGCCATCGTCAAGGGTAAGACCGACATCCTCGATCCCGGCATTCCGGAGTCCTTCCACGTGATGATAAAAGAGCTCCAGGGGCTTTGCCTCAACGTGGAGCTCATCGAGCGGGAGAAAGAGGAGAAAACAGAGTAAGAAAAAGGAGGAGGAGCCGTGGAGGACATCGTCCTTTCCTTCTTCGAAAAGCCCAAGAGCCCTGAGGACATCGAGGCCATAAGGATCTCCCTGGCCTCACCGGAGCAGATCCGGAGCTGGTCCTACGGGGAAGTGAAGAAGCCCGAGACCATCAACTACCGCACCTTCAAGCCGGAGCGGGACGGGCTGTTCTGTGCGAGGATCTTCGGCCCGGTGAAGGACTACGAGTGCCTCTGTGGTAAGTACAAGAGGATGAAACACCGAGGGATTGTGTGCGAGAAGTGCGGCGTGGAGGTGATTCAGTCCAAGGTCCGCCGGGAGAGGATGGGGCACATCGAGCTCGCCGCCCCCGTGGCCCACATATGGTTCCTCAAAAGCGTCCCAAGCAAGATCGGGATGGTGCTCGACATGACGCTGAAGGAGCTCGAGCGGGTACTCTACTTCGAGTCCTATGTGGTGATCGATCCGAAGGACAGCCCCTTCGAGGAAAAACAACTCATCAGCGAGGAGAAGTACCAGGAGTTCGTGGCCAAATACGGAGAGGACGCCCTCGAAGCGGGAACGGGGGCAGAGGCCATAAGGGAGCTTCTGCGGAGGGTGAACATCCCGGAGTTGGCCGAGCGGCTCCGCTTCGAGATGAAGGAGACCCAGTCGGAGGCCAAAAGGGCAAAGCTGGCCAAACGGCTCAAGATCATCGAGGCCTTCCGCGACTCGGGCAACAAGCCCGAATGGATGATCCTCGAGGTTATCCCGGTGATCCCCCCCGACCTGAGGCCGTTGGTGCCCCTTGACGGAGGGAGGTTCGCCACCTCTGACCTGAACGACCTCTACCGTCGCGTGATCAACCGGAACAACCGTCTGAAGAGACTCATCGAGCTCAACGCCCCTGAGATCATCATCCGCAACGAGAAGCGGATGCTCCAGGAGGCGGTTGACGCATTGTTCGACAACGGCAAACGCGGTCGTGTCATCACCGGCCCCCATGGAAAGCCCCTGAGATCCTTGAGCGATATGCTCCGAGGCAAGCAGGGGCGCTTCCGTCAGAACCTCCTGGGGAAACGGGTGGACTACTCGGGCCGTTCTGTTATCGTGGTGGGACCTGAGTTGAGGCTCCATCAGTGCGGTCTGCCGAAGAAGATGGCCCTGGAGCTCTTCAAGCCCTTCATCTACAACAAGCTCGAGGAACGGGGCTATGTGACCACGGTCAAGAGCGCCAAGAAGATGGTGGAGAAGGAGCGCCCCGAGGTCTGGGACATCCTGGAGGAGGTCATCAAGGAACACCCCATCTTGTTGAACCGTGCCCCGACCCTGCACCGTTTGGGCATCCAGGCCTTTGAACCGCTGCTGATCGAGGGCAAGGCCATACAGCTTCACCCATTGGTCTGTGTTGCCTACAACGCCGACTTCGACGGTGACCAGATGGCGGTGCACGTACCGCTGTCGATCGAGGCCCAGACCGAGGCCAGGGTCCTGATGATGTCCACCAACAACATCCTGTCGCCCGCCCATGGAAGGCCCATAATCCTGCCGACCCAGGACATAGTACTCGGCCTCTACTACATGACCAGGGAGAAGCCCTTTGCCAAGGGTGCGGGAAAGGTCTTCGAAGGCCTTGAAGAGGTCAAAATGGCCTATCTGCTGAAGGAAGTGGAACTTCATGCCCGGATCCGGGTGAGGCTGGACGGAAAGCTGGTGGAGACCACTGTGGGAAGGGTCCTCTTGAAGGAGATCCTCCCCGAGGAGGTGCCCTTTGACCTCATCAACCGGGTGATGGACAAGAAGGCCGTGACCCAGCTGATCGACTACACCTACCGGGTGGCTGGGGAGAAGAAGACGGTGATCCTGGCGGACAAGCTAAAGGATATGGGCTTTGCCTTCGCGACCCTGAGCGGCCTCTCCATCGCCATCAAGGACATCCGCATCCCGGCTAGGAAGTCCGAACTGCTGGATAAGGCCTACCGGGAGGTGGAGGAGGTCCGCCGACAGTATATCGAGGGGGTCATCACAGACGGTGAACGCTACAACCGTGTCATCGACATCTGGGCCCAGGTGACCGAGGAGATCGCCAACGAGATGATGAAGGAGCTCGGCACCGAGCGTGTGAAGGACGAAAAGGGCCAAGAGCACGAGGCCCCGAGCTTCAATCCCATCTTCATGATGGCGGACTCCGGGGCCCGTGGGAGCGCCCAGCAGATCAGACAGTTAGCTGGTATGCGCGGCCTCATGGCCAAGCCCTCCGGGGAGATCATCGAGACGCCCATCACCGCCAACTTCCGGGAGGGGCTTTCGGTGCTGCAGTACTTCGTCTCCACCCACGGTGCCAGGAAGGGGCTGGCGGACACGGCCCTTAAGACCGCCAATTCTGGTTACCTCACCAGACGTCTGGTGGATGTGGCCCAGGACGTGACCGTGACGGAGTACGATTGCGGTACCATGGACGGCATCACCGTCAGTGCCCTGGTGGAAGGCGGTGAGATCCTCGAGCCCCTGACCGAGAGGATCCTGGGGCGCGTGGCCCTTGAGGACATAAAAGACCCCTTCACGGGGGAGGTAATAGTCAGGGCGAACGAGGAGATCGACGAGGCCGCAGCCCAAAGGATATCGGATGCGGGGATCACGGAGGTCAAGATCCGTTCCGTTCTCACGTGTGAGTCGCGCCACGGAGTCTGTGCCTTGTGTTACGGTCGCGATCTGGCCAGGGGACGGATCGTGGACATCGGGGAGGCGGTGGGGATCATCGCCGCTCAGTCCATCGGCGAACCCGGGACCCAGCTCACCATGAGGACCTTCCACATCGGAGGGGCCGCCTCCAGGCAGGTGGAGGAGTCGACACTGGAGGCCCCCATGAGCGGAAGGATCAAATTCATAAACCTCAAGACCGTTCGCAACCGCGAGGGGAAACTCGTGGTGATGAACCGTAAGGGAGAGATTGCGATCCTCGATGCCGAAGGGCGCGAGCGGAAACGCTACCCTGTGATCTACGGGGCCAAGCTCTTGGTGGAGGAAGGACAGGAGGTCAAGGAGGGGGACCTCATCGCCGAGTGGGATCCCTACACCACCCCCATCATCACCGAGGTCTCCGGGTGGGTGAAGTTCGGCGACGTCATCGAAGGGGTCACCATGCAGGAGCACGTCGACGAGGTGACCGGACACGCCCGTAAGGTCATCATCGAGTGCAAAGACCCGGATCTCAGACCCCGTATTTCCATCAAGCAGAAACGTGTGGGGCCTGACGGCAAGGAGGTCCTGGAGACGGCGGCTCGCTATTACCTGGCCGTGGGGTCCAACATCTACGTGAAGGAGGGGGATTGGGTCGAAGCCGGTGACGTACTGGTGAAGATCCCACGGGAGACCACCAAGACCAAGGACATCACCGGTGGATTGCCCAGGGTGGCGGAGCTCTTCGAGGCCCGAAAGCCCAAGGAACAGGCCATCATCAGCGAGATCGACGGACAGGTGAGCTTCGGGAAGATGGTGAAGGGGAAGCGGAAAGTGGTAGTGACCCCCGAAGTGGGAGAGCCCAAGGAGTACACCATACCGCGGGGCAAGCATGTGAGCGTGCAGGAGGGGGACTTCGTCAGGGCGGGTGAGCCCCTGATGGACGGTACCCCCAACCCCCATGACATCCTGAGGGTGCTGGGGGAGAAGGCGCTGGCGCGGTTCCTGGTGGACGAAATCAAGGAGATCTACCTCCTCCAAGGGGTGAAGATCCACGACAAGCATTTCGAGGTCATCGTGAGGCAGATGCTCAAGCGCGTCCGAGTGAAGGAAGTGGGGGATACGCGGTTTGTGGTAGATGAGATCGTGGACAAATTCACCTTCAAGGAGGAGAACGAACGGGTGATACGCGAGGGTGGAAAGCCCGCCATAGCGGAGCCCCTGGTCTTGGGGATAACCAAGGCGGCGCTTCTGACCGACAGCTGGCTCTCCGCTGCCTCTTTCCAAGAGACCACCCGGGTCCTCACCCAGGCGGCCATCGAGGGCAGGGTGGACTACCTGAGGGGGTTGAAGGAAAACGTGATCATCGGACGGCTCATCCCAGCGGGAACCGGAGCCCCCGCTTACAAGGACCTCGACATAAAGGTGGAGGAAGAGGGTTTACCACCCCTTGAGCCCCCGACCTTCGAGGACGAGGAGGAAGAGGAAGAGCTCTCAGCGCCTCTGTGAGCCTTTGAGCTGCTCTAACTTCCTGCGGGCTATAGAGGCCTGAAGGGTCGCGGGATGTTCCTTCAGGAGCTTTTCCAGGAGGAACGTCCCGTTTACTTTATCGCCTATCGCCAAAAAGGAGAGGCCTTCTTTGAGCAAAGCGGAGGGCACCTTGTCCCCCTTGGGATACCGACTCAGGACCTTTTCGTATTCCAAGATGGCCCTTTCGTAATCCCCCTGGGTGTAATAGCACTCCCCGAGCCAGAACTGGGCGTTGTCAGCCAATTCGTGTTCGGGGTACTTGGCCAAAAACTCCTTGAAAAGGGCTTCAGCGGCGGGGTACTCCTTGTCCTTGAAGGCCCCGTAAGCCCTATAGTAAAGC
>Ga0209410_1001087_pt1 | contig 13151 bp, 11 predicted proteins | sample Mar14436cmmetaG_FD_184135 | JGI IMG/M metagenome (GOLD analysis project Ga0209410, IMG submission 184135) | Marine hydrothermal vent microbial communities from Guaymas Basin, Gulf of California to study Microbial Dark Matter (Phase II) - Marker... ... | reverse complement strand
TCCAAACATAACTCTCCTTCTATTTCTAAATTCTTCATTCAGCCACAATTTCTCAACTTTCTCCAAGAGGTTTTCAAAGTGATCTTTAAGTACTGAAGGAAAAGTTGCAGACATTATACATAATCTCAGGTTATAAATCTTGGAAAATTTTTCAAGAAAATAGGAAAGGATATATAACATATTCTGGGAAAAGGTGTGGACTTCATCAAGAATTATTACAGAGTTTCTTAGATGTGGACGCTTTAAAAAGTATTTTCCAACCTGAAGGAAGGTTAATAACAACTGGTCAAGTGTTGTAATAATAACAGGTTCAGCAAAATAGGAAGAAAACATCAATTCTCTAAAGTCGCTTTCTTCTCTTTTTATTGCCTCAATGTCAGCATAATAGAAAAATTCTCCAACATTTCCCTTTCCGAAGAAAGTGCAAAAATCATCATAAAAACTCTTTATTGAGGTGATCGTCGGTAGAACATAGATTATTTTTGAACCTTTGCCTACAGCATACGAAAGAGATGCGGCAGTTTTCCCCCATCCTGTGGGAGCTCTTACGAGCAAATGATTTTTTACTTTGCTTAAATTTAGTTGTGTTTGGAGATCTTTATTTCTGATTTCAAATCTTTTTTTCTGGATTTTTTCTAAAATCCACAATCTTAAATCTTCAATATTTTTATCTGGAATGCCTATTTTATAATTTGCCAGATTATTTGCTGAAAGAATGTCTGCAAATTTAAAAAATCCATAAGTGTCGGTTAAATCCACTTTAAGGACTGTATCGAGTTTGGATACATATCTGTATAGATTTCTTCTCCAGCTTCGTAAATCATCATCAATCCGCTCTTTTTCCTTTTCAGGAGCTTCATTTCTTATCCGCAGTATATCCCCGTCTTCCATTCTCGTCAGAGTTCCGTGATGCTTTAATATGAACAATCCTAGGAGAGGATATTTCTCCAATTTTTCTCTATCCCTATTATATAGTGTAAGAAATGAAAGAGTTGAATGGGGAGGATTATTTTTATTTTTTACATTCCATTCGGCTTTAAGTTTTCCTAAGTCATGATAATAGCAAAGAATCTCAGCGAATTCCTTGTATTTCGTCAAATTATAAAATTTGAAAAACTCATCAGTTAATCTCTTACACTCCTCAATGTGGTCGCCCAATTTCTTTCCCTCATGCGATTCTTTACTCCAAATTTCCTTTTCTAAATCTTTCAACATCATCAACACTCCACACAGCTATTCCATTTACCGTTTTTATTGGTTTTTTAACTTTAAATTCTACCTTAAAACCTTGATAAAAGAATGTGTTTAAGTACAGAACTCTTATTATCCTGCTTCCCTCTGCAATCTGAGAAAAACCAGCAGTCATGCCTGCTGGAATCATACCTTTGGCTTCTACTTTTTCCATAAATCCAGCTTTGTTTTCGTTTTTTATGTCTTTCAAAAAACAGTCGGAAATTCCTCCATAAACATCATATTCAAATATCCTCTTTTCAATTCTCTCTTTTAATTCCTCAATCAAGTTTTCTTTTGCATAAACACCAATCCTATAATGCGGTTCTATCAGAAACTCAAAGTCTTCAACAGTTCTTATAAACCTTCTATTCTCTTTGTCCCAAGGCATCAGGGTTGCTTTTTCAGTGGCGAATCCCTTAAAGTTGCATAACTCAGCCCCTACAATAAGATTATTTTCTTTTGCAAATTTCCCTAATTCTTCTCTTTCAACACCAAAAATTGCTCCGATAATACCCCAGATAACCGTTGGAGGGGGCAAAAAGTAACTTGATCTGAATTTTTTTGTTTCATGCCGTTTGAAATGGGCTGTGAGGAAAGAGATTGAGAAAATGTGCGGCTGCATTTTATACCCCCTCCCAAATGCCAAAATTCCCTATTGAAAGCGATCTATCACAAACAAACTGCGAACCTGGAGTAATGCAAATTTTAGCAACTTGGCTTATTTTTTGTCCCGAACCTATTTCACCCCACTCTCGTCCAATAAAAGGCTCAATATCGCCCTTGACTAATTTAATATCCAGATTTTCAATGCTAACATGAGAAAGAGCGATTCGAAGTTCATCTTCACCACTAACTATCAATTGATCCTTCGTGACATCAACTAGCATCCCAGAATCAAATAGGTTTATTTTCACGTCATTAATTTTTTCCAAAAGAACTTTTGTTCTCCCAAATCCGTAATTTCTTTCTCCTCCAATCCACATTTCATTTAATTTATTCCCATCAACTTCAATATAGTCCGCGAATGATATCTTAACAACTGTTTCCACTTTAATCTTAAGATATTCCTCTCTTACAAAGAAGTATCCTACAAAAACTGTAGGTTTTACTTCTGTGCCGCACTTTATTCTATCCCTAATAAACTCGATCTCGTGAAGTGATCCTTCTTCTGCAGACTTTGAGGTTTTGTCTATGGCCGTTGAAACAAAGGATGAGATAAAAATTCGTTCAAATTCTTCCAAAAAAATCGCTTTTTTATCCTTGCATACACCAAATTTTAGACCATCCTCTTTATGGCATGGAGCAAAAACTTGCTGAACCTGTATTTTTCCGTTTGCTTTCTTGTATTCCACTGGATAAAAGTAGGAAAACTTAATGTTTTCATTAAGAAATTCACCGATTCTTTGATATATCTTTGGGCTATAGTTCTTCATAACACTCTTAGCTATCAAACTCGTTAATGCTCCCCAAACGTTCTTAGCTGGGATGTAATATCTGGTTCTGTCAACTACACCTAATTTTGCACCATAACCGACATGTATCGGTGCTTTTGCCTCCAGATAGACTTTATAGCGCGCCCACATGAGATCACCCTAGAGATCGAGCTCTGTAGAGAGCGTAGGTTAATATTTGCTCTAAGATCTGTTTGACAAAGAACATTTGGGATATATCATCACAGATGTTCAGAATCTCTTCCCTTAGGTTGTCAGGACTACCGCTAAATCTACTGTTTCTAAAAATTTCATGTAAAAATTTTGAGATCTGATATTTGACCGCACGATAACTTTCCTCATCTTCTTTAGACTCTATCCAGATTATAGAGGCAAAAACTCCTTCTGTGGATAAAATTCCTAAAACTTTCCTTAAGGAGTTTTCACATTCATTTGCAAAGCTAGAGAATTTCCTTTCTTTAGTAAACTCTTCGATTTTTTCTTCATCACTCCTTTCGCTTTTTTGAATTCTCTCTGCATCGCTTATAATTCTTTTAAGAACTCTAATTTCTACATATTCATTAAAGTTCTTTACTTCATCAGGTAAGGAATCTGTAACATTTTTTTGTATTGCTTTTGCATCATTTAATACATTTGTTGAGCCTTTTTCTCTTAATTTTGCAAGTTCTTCATTCAGCATATCGTATATTCTCCTTGGATAATCACAAACTTTGAAACCGTATTCTGCACATTTTTTATCAATGTTTGTCATCTTTCCACCTCCTTAATGGCATTTTCCCAGATGGAGTTAACCTTCTTCATCTCCTCATAAATTTGCTTGAGTTTTCCTTTTAACTCCTTTATCCTACCCTCAATTTCATTCTTCTCTTCTGGTTTTGCTTCTTTTAGTCTCTCTTCTAACTCTTTTATTTCGTTTACAAGATTTTGAGCATGTATTTTGCTTAACTCGATTTCATTACACGCTTTGTCTAAGCCAAGCACTCTCAATTTGCCAAATCCTCTTGTGCCCATTCCTCCAACGCCTAAGAACTCAAATAACTTGAATCCAGTCTCTACAGTACTGACTATATCGTTTAATCCTAAACTCAATCCGAAGTGTTCAGGTTTCTGGTATACGACATCGAAGTAGAATATCGTAGTTCTCGGTATTGCTTCGTAAGTGAATAATGCACCTTCTTCTGCGGCTCCAGTAGCAGGATCTATCGAAACTGATGTTCTCACCTCCAAGTTGGAGTCCACTATTTGAGAGAAGACCGAATCGCTGACGATGACAAGTCTTCTAAATATTTCTTCCATGTTGAGACCCATATCTTTAAATTTCCACATACCGTCATCTACTTCAAATGTCGTTTCTGGAGTTATGTTATGTGTAATAACTTGATCATTTACCTTTTTCAACTGAAGTAATAACCAACCGAAATTTAAGTATCCCACATTACTTAATTTTTGTTTCAAATGCTCCGATACTAAACACAACTCACTTTCGTCAAACTCTTGCCATGCAGCTTGGTCAACATTTAGCTCCTTAAGTCTACTTGGGCAAGTCACCCAGATTGGGCCTATTAGAGAAGCTACTGGAAAGAACAGTATTTTTGTATCTGAGAACAGAGCCATTCCCTGGAGACTTTTGGGTTTATCAACAAGTTCACTATCAGTATACCCAAACGAGACGCATATGGGGCAATCCGCATTTCCTTTTGGACACTTCTTCTTATGTTCATCTTTACTTGCACATACTAGCTGATTAAATTGAAGTGCTGCGTATGCTCTTGTTGTGCCCTCTATACTCGTCCCAGGGATCTTTGGTATTCCATCAAAATCTCTGAGCGTTGGATTGTCTACTCTTCCAAGCGTGTAACCGCCAGTACCAACATGTATTGGATCTATCGCCATTCCAAAATATATCTTCCTTTCATAGGGCTTATCCATCATTTTCACCTCCTGAAAAGCTTATTCTTGTTAGTTTCAATCTATCGTAAATCTCATCATTCGAAATAATTGAGTGATCATACCCACCTTGCAATAACAACCATTTTTCGGCTCTTATTCTCTCTTCTTTATTATATTGGAAATCTACAAAAAATAAAATAACATCAAATGGGCTTAGTTCTTGCTCTAACTTTATGAATAACTCAATTGTATCAAAGAATGAACCATCAGTTATAGACTCAATCAAAAATTCTTTTTCTTCATTCCTTAGCTTTATGCGCATATTTTCAACTGTAGATTTAATAAAATCTTTTACTAATCCGTTCTCTTTCCATTCTTCGATTTTGTCTGAACAAATATGCATAATCTTCATAATTAGGGATTTTGTGAATTTGCCATTCTCCGGATTGAGAATTTCCCATAATTTAATGATTCTTCCTAATTCCTCCAATAAATATGGTCTTGGGCCTACTTTCTTTAGTATAGAATGAGATCGCTTTGATAATTCGAGTAATAATCCCATTTCTTCTGCAAGTGTCTTAATCCTCCCCTCTAACATTGGTTTTTCTAAAATTATATCAAACCTCTTTTGAGTTGATTCTATGTATTCATAGTTAAAGAAGTTGTGATGAACCATTATTTTACCACCATTTATCCCTAGCATGGGTTTGTATCCCCCGGTATGCTCTTTTACTGTGCAATAGTACCAATCTTCGCTTCCGTCATCAAATTTTGGTACGACATTCCACTTTAATTCATCGATTATGAAAATATCCTCATTCCTTTTAATCTCATAATTCTTCTTCTCATCTCTCTCTCTAAGAACTTTATTCTCAAATTCCTTCAGAAGTCTCCTTCCAGCATCGAGCACAAGATATAGAGGTTGCTTATACTTGAAGCAGATTAAGCCAAGATTTAAACTAAGCTTTCCTAATGCTTTGCTAAATCTCTTAAAGAAATAAACCTTTATCCTTGTTATAAGTGCTAATGCATATTTTGCTGGACACAAAAGCATAAACTCGCCAGCTGTGCTATATATTGAAACTATGGGTATGAAGTATCTGAATTCTATATTTTCTATTTTGTACTTCTCTTTCCTGCCATCCTCCCACTCTACTTCTATTTCCTCCCCCAAAAGCAATTCTCTAATTTTTTCTTCAGAGAGTTCATTCAGTTTCTCGTCATTTTTTATACAATCAAGATAGTCAATAGTTATTATCCCTTTTTTTCCGCTAATTACTGTGCCCAACTCAGACTTTCCAAGCGTTCTTTCTTTTAATTCTTTATCAATTTTTAAGATTAGCTGTTTTCTTTTCTTATCTTCAAAAAACTCTTTTGCTATTTCAATGGACCTATCCGAGAATTCTTCAAACTCTTTCCAAACCCTTCTTAAGCGTGATGGTGATGCGGGTTTTTTAGAGAGTATTTTACACAGTTCTATTTTTGCATCTTCAGAATATTGTTTCAGCTCAGAAATAAATTTCTCAGCTTCTGCATTAATTGCTAATCGCTCATATATTCTGTTCATCAAATATTTAACTCGTTGTAAATACTTTTCTCTTTCTTCAGCCAATCTAACGTCTTCCTGGATGCTCTGAAGTTTTCTTTTTAACTTGAACAGATCATCAATAACGGAAGTTTCTCCGAATTTTATATCTTCTATTACCTTAGGTTTACGTTTAATTAATTTACCAAGCTTTCTCAATATCTCATCCAACTCCAAAATTTTATTTTGGAAGTTCTCTTTTGTTAATCCCTTCCACCAATCTCTCAGCTTGATATAATACTCCAGAAGTTCGACATTATTTCTTTTCCAAAACGTTTCATTATCGTTCCTATAAGTCTCTGGATTAGTTCCATAAATTGTTCCAGTAGTTTCCTTTACATATTCCCCACTTAACCATTTTTCAGCAGGCCAAATTTTCCCAACGATTAAGGCTATTCTATTGCTTGGTTTTTCATCTCTTATTTGATCTAACCATACCGTATTTGCAGTTTCTTTTTCTTCTCCTGCTAACCTTCTTATTACCCCATTTAATCTAACTTCGTAACAATATTTGCATAATCTCTCGCCTCTAGTAGAGACATCTCCTTCAGGGATTGGATACTCTGGAGCATAACCACACACATAGCATTTTTCTCTTGGTTTTTGTTTTAATTTATTTGAGCCACACTTTGGATTTGGACATTTATCAAATTCTGCAGTACTGACACCGTTTTCATTACAATCATTACATTTCCACATCCAGCTTTTCACCCAATCTTTTACCCAAGGCAACTCTCCTACTTCCTGATCAATATAGTAAGGAAAATTCACATTTTCAGCAGCGATCTTTTTTGCGTTCTCGATTAAAGGACCAATATATTTGCTCGCTTCACCATTTCCTTCTCCACAAACTTTAACCAATGGTACAACTAGACCGTTGGTCTCACTAATAACAGTCGAAACTATTCTTTTCCGTAATTCGCTTATGATTTCATTTCCGTCATCAATTGACGTTAAATCTGGTATAAGAAAGCACATAACATTTAAATCCCAATATATTAGATTGCCAACAGGAATTTCAAATTCTACAATTTCTCTGACTTTTCTTCTCATTTCATCGAATTTTTCAAACCTTCCCATGAAGTCAGGAAGCCTATTAACCTTCGTGATAAAGCCATAGCCATCAAATCCTACCACAAGAAGTTTAAATCTAACCTTTTCTGAAACATTCATTCCTTCAACTTTCTTCCTGAACCCTTCATCTAAAATACAACCTACGAGAATTGATTTAGCAATTGAACCTACCATGTATGCATGATCCACAAGCTTAACATCATTTGAAGGTCGTCGTGTCTCAGCTAGTGAGAGTGAAATGAAATTATTGATTAAAGTTAGTAGTTTTTCTCTAAGCTTAGAATCAAATCTTTTTTGCTCTGCTAATTGATCTATTAATTTAGATAACCTTTTATATAACTCCATTCTGGCAGAACTAAGAGGATTGTTTATACTGTTCATCTTCAGGATTTGAATTCTTTCATCAAGGTAGTTAGAAAGCTTCTCTTCATAACCAAATGGAGTTGCGATGAAAGCTTCACCAAAGCCAACATCTCTTTCTTCATGTGCTCCTCTATCCTCCCATGAGTCTTGATTGTCGGCTATTGAGATGATCTTTTCAATGAGATTTGTAAAAGGATGTCTTTCATCATGATTCTGAAATCCTTCTATTCTCACCCCCTTCAACCAATTTGGAACATCTTTGTTATTTCATCTAATGGTTTAGAGAAAAAGTCACTAAGCGTGTTTGGAACATTCCCACTCTTAACATCTTCTTCATAACGTTTTGTATGCTCTTTGTATAGCTTTTCATCCAACTTTCCTATGTCATGTAAGAATCCCATAAGTTCAACGGAAAGTATGTAGTCTCTAAGCTTGCCAAGAATTTTAATTTTGTTCATTTTACCATCCTCCTATATTCATTGTCAATCATTCTCTTAAACTCCTTAAACGATGCATTGCTCTTTACTTGATCATTTACCCTCACTTCAATCAATTTTTCCTCAACAACACCATACCCACTCGTTTTCTTAGCAGAAAATCCATATTCAAGCATCATTTTTGGAATGGCCTCTTTTAAAACTTCTAAATCCTTCTTAATTTCATCAAGTGCCTTTTGTCTATCTTCCTTCTCAGAAAGAAGTTTTTCCGCTAGATCAAATGGTAGGTAGAGTAGCTTAAATTCCCCTTCAGAACCTTCAGGTGCTACCTCAAATAATATCGGACCCCTCACAGGCGCCTTCTTTATTCTGTCTAGAGGTGTGATCACATCCAAGCTTATTCCGTTCAGAGAAGTAGAATAGAAAAATAATCTTCCTTGCCTACTTTCTTCACTTTCTTTTTCATTTCCAAATAACCTTTCTACAATTTTTTGAGGAGCTATATCTCTTATAACACGCTTTAATGCACCTTTCCAAGTTGTTGAGCGAATGCATGGGACTTTGAAAACTTTATCCTTGACTATTGGATTGTCCATAATGTAGAAATCTTCATCATCTCCACTCAGATATGGTTTCCTTAGATTGAAAACTATTTTTATGAACAAGTGAGGAATTTCCAGATCCCTTAAACTTCTCAGGTCATTTTCTATTAGGGTTTTGAAAGTATTATTCTCTGTTCTAATCTTTCTTAAATATTCTCTTATCCATGGTTTGTATTTATTTTCTTTTGCCCAATCTCTATTCCTTTTAGTAGTTAAGTGCAAAGATGCTAACTTTATTTTTTGGTAGGTGTCTGTAACCTTTCCTTCAATTTTGGGAAAATTTGCACCATTTCTTCGAGCGTTCCGAAACTCAGCGTAAACATCATGCTTCATTTTAATTCACCCAATATTTCTTCTCCAGTTTTAAAATTCAAAGGATATCCCAATTCTTGCTCAAGTCTTTTTTTTATTTTATCGATCTCTCCTAAAGTTCTAACATATCCGAAAATTTTCTTCGGATTTTTGAATGAGAAAATTTTCTTAGTTATGCCTATCCTTCCTCCTAACCATTTACCTAATCCATTAGCATTTTTGATGTACTCACCGGTATTTGGATCTCTTCTCACAATCTTATTCATTTGTTGCCTGTTGAGGTATTTACCTTCTACTACCCAGTAAAATTTAAAGTTGAACCAGTTAAAATCGTTCTCTTTTCTGAGTTTTCTTTTATTTCCCTCCAACCAATTTTTTACTTGATCTATGTTTGATAAAGTGTCCCATTTCTCAATTTCTCCATAATCTTCGATTTTTATCAATCCATAATCGGTACCCCACTTACCATTTGGCTTCCAAGTTATTCTGCCACCGATAGCACCATAGTTTTCGATAACCCATAAGGATTTTTTAAATAACCATTTTTGTTTATCACTTAAATTTGAGAAAAAGTAAAAGTTCCAGTACATAATTCTGTTTGGTTTTAATCCAGCTGTTGAACCCTTTCCCTTTTTGATGTCATTTTCGTATATTCCACTTACCTCCAACCTAAACCTCTTACTCCAGCCCGTACACCCAAATAACTGGCATGCTGGGCAAATTTGTTCATTTAAGGCTTCCTGAATTGATTTTCCTTCTCTGATCGCCTTTTGGAATCTCTTTTGATCTAATTCACATCTTCTTTCTGAAGTGGGATCACAAGCATAACCACCTAAACCTCTAACCAAAGCTTCATACCACCATCTAAGAGAACCAATGATTCCTGTTTCTTTGATTTTACTGCATTTTCTATCAACATCACCAGTCCAAATAGGTGTTAGCGTTCTAACCCTAACTTCCATACCTAAACACCCACAAGATAGTCTGTTATTTTATTTATCACGTTGTCTATCTTGTATGGACTAACAATCTCGATAGCTTGTAGTGTTTTAATCCTATGTTCTAATTCTTGCTTTTCTTCCTCTATCTTCTTCCTCAATTCCTCATCATTTGCACTCTTTAACTTGTTTTCAAGTTCTTCAATTCCATTCTTATAATTTTCTATCCTCAATTTTACTTCCTCATCTAACACATGTTCGAAATCTACTATCGTTATTTTTTCTCCATCTATTAATAAACTCCCCAGATCTTCGATTTTATCAGGGTTTGGCACGACCTTCTCATTTTTAACCTCGTAGTCTATGTGTGCAAAAAGTGGTAGTAATCGCTCTGTTGGCAAAATAACAGCATAGTAGTAATGCGGCTGATATAAACAGGTTGCAGATCTCGGAAAGGTATACCTCTCTTTCAATAGCACTTCTAGAAAGGATTTTAGTCTTTTCTTTCTTTCATCTGGAGGTAATGAATATTCTTTAATTCCATCTCCTAAATCAGTTTCATTCAAATTAATTCCGCTATCCCATGCCTCTTCAATCATTGATTGTTTTATTTCGGTTTCAATTTCTCTACGCTCTCTTCTAATTCTTTGATATACAAATTTGCCAATATTTTCATTCAAAATCCAGTTATTCTGCCCTATGAAATCGGCAACTTCGATCTCAAAAGGAGAAGCGTCTTCTTTTCCACTTGGGTCAAATCTTCCAGCAAAATCTTTTGTAATTTCACAATGTTTTAAAGCAACTATACCGTCTGTCTTTATTGGAGCAAATCTTTTGCGCTCTTCTGCAGGTATAAGATATCCAAATAAGTCATCATCTATATTCTTGATTGGATTTCCTTCAGGTAAAAGGACGCGCTGACCTCTTTCTTCAGTCCGTGCTAAGGGACTAAGAGAAAACCCTTTCTCCCTTAGTCTTTGTTTTATGCAGTATTTAACACATCTTCCAGAGACATACACTCTTGTTTCCCCATCGGTTGTAAAGAACTTCTTAATTTCCGTAAGCGCCGCAACTGTTCCGTTTGCGTTTACATTTCCCTTTACTCTTGCCAAGATGGATATTAATATTCTTCTCATTTTTCTTCACCTCCTTTCAAAGTACTTATCACAATTTGGACAAATTCGGGTTTAACATAACATTCATCGGCAATTCTTTTTATATCTTCGTCGCTTAGCTCTTTGATTTTTTCTTTTCTTAATCTCTCTACGACACAGTTCCAAGTTATTTGCGTATTATGAAATGTTGCAATTATAATGGCTTTTGCTTCCTTAAACTCTGTGACACTTGAAAAATACTGGAGTTCATGTGGTATCTCTCCAACATCTACTCCAGCTCTTTTAAACACGGTCATATTGTTTGCAATTGCATTGGTAAACTCATGAGGAAGATTTGCACATCTCAAGTCCATCATAAATCTGTCAAGCGTTCTTGTATCTCCTCTTTCAGCTTCAATCAGCTTATTGGCAACACTCCAAGCCCATCCTCTAATTCTTCCTACATCCATGATATCACCTCCTCTAAATACCTAATTGGGGTCGTGTCGCCCAATTTCATCTTTAAATCTTCCAGAAATAAAATTGAATCCATATCCAGCTTTCTATGGCAGAAAATAAAATACAGAAGTCTATTGATATGCGCATGGACAATTTCAGAATTATTTCTCTTTAAATTGTTATCTATGTTCCAGTTTTCCACAAGAAAGGATGAGATCAAAGCTTTAATTTTGGAAATCCCATAGGGTGTGTATCTGTCATTCCCCTGATACAACTTGGAAAACACTTCATTAAGATTTGGTATCACATAGTGAGAAAAGAATTTCTTTCCTCCACCGACTCCTTCAATTACGAATAACTCAATAATATGATTTGGAATAACATCTCTCTTAAATTTCCTAAACATTTCCTGTAAGAGTTTGTCGAGAAGGTAAAATAAATATTCAAAAGGTCCTATCTCACCGGGATTTATTCCTCTAATTCCTGCCAAAGCAAGTATATTTGCATTATAAAAATCCGGGAAATACCCGGTATTTTCAAGAATCTCTTTTGCTTCGACCCAATCTTCTGGAACGTAAACACCGTAGATACGTTGTCCACATATTCCACATTTTGAATCAGCCAATTTATTGAAAAGTTCTATTTTTGTATCTAACGTGTATGTTTCTTCAGGTTCGCAAATGTAGTAATTGGGTGCTTTATCTATGGCTATGCTAGTTGGAAATATAGAACTCGGCAAATCATCTGTTTCTGCTATTTTTTCCGTTAGCATGTTGATTATTATATCTTTTACAATTTCATATAATCTTTCTCTGAACTCCTCTTTTTTACCTCTTTTCCAAAGCAAATATAACTCATTTTTTTGTTCTTTTGACATTTTATTTGAAACATTAGCTAATATCGGCTGAGCAATAGAATTTGATAAGGTTTGGTTCCTTAGCCTGAGACCACTGATAGATATTTTATCAACCTGATTACTGTTTAGGCAGTCAAATAGCTTGGAGAAAATTCTTTTATCTTTATCTGATAAATCCTCTTGGTTTTGTAAATCTTCTGAGGAGTTTAGGTTTATTTTAGCGATATGTCTATTTCCTTCTTTTATTTCTAGTAAATATGCATTTTCATTTTCTGTAAGCACATAAGTCTTTTTGCTTCCTCTATCTTTGAATTCCACTTTAAACCCTACACTAATATTATCAAAATCAATTAATTTTTTAATAATACAATTTAATTCCCCACTTCTTTTCATTTTTTACACCTCTTTTTACAGCCGCCGAGCCGAATTTCGGAACTGGCGAGTATGCGAAGCCCGTGAAGGTAGGATAAAGCGAACCGCTGTCAGGCGACGTTGCTTTCAACTTTTCACCACCTGTATGCCCATTATCTTGACGCCATCATTTGTCCTCATAGATAATGTTGCGGGTTCAGTAATAAGACACTGTCCTTCTATAATATATACTTTTTCTTGATCGACCCTTACTTCTGCTGCTCCCTCAATAACATAGAAAATAACATAAGAAGCCATTTCACAAGTTGGCATCTCTCCGCCGGCTGGAAGCTCAATAATTCTTGCTTTGAATTCCTCAGCCTTATAAAAGACATTCTTATCCCTTTCCTCATACGGATATGCTTTCATTGCTTTAAGATCAAATACCTGCATCCTCTTCACCTCCTAAGATTTGTTTGTTTTTTTATCGCTCCATTCAATAAGTC
>Ga0209410_1001086_pt1 | contig 13152 bp, 8 predicted proteins | sample Mar14436cmmetaG_FD_184135 | JGI IMG/M metagenome (GOLD analysis project Ga0209410, IMG submission 184135) | Marine hydrothermal vent microbial communities from Guaymas Basin, Gulf of California to study Microbial Dark Matter (Phase II) - Marker... ... | reverse complement strand
ATAACAACACTAAAACAAGTACAATCTTGCATTTCATCACCCTACCTTAAGTATAATTCCACATATAACAGGTCAACTTTTACGTAAGTATCGTCTACAACACAGGTGAGAGGATCATTGCTCAGGTGATAGTTATTTAGCAGTATTTAAAGTATCGAGTGTGACGTTTTTATACACAATATGGTTGACCGTGGAAGGTGACGTATATCTTTAAAAGATGGCCGATATCGAATATCGTAAATTTATGGCAGTATGGTGGGCAAGAAGGATGCCTATGTTGAGTACACCGGATTCGATGTTTGTGGAGGTGTTTCCACCGGTATGCATGTACGTGAAGGGTGATGTGGTGACAGTGTTGGTGAACCTTGGTGGTGTACGTACGGAGGATGTACATTTCTATCTGGATGAAGATAGGGATACACTTATAATAAAAGGGGAGACGTTTCCACCTGAAAGCATTAAGGGGGCTGAATGTTTGGCGGAGGAGATAAATTTTGGGCCGTTCGAAAGGAAAATAAAGCTACCGTTTGCGGTGGATGAGAATCGTATTGAGGTGGATAACTATCATGGGTTGTTCTCACTTAAACTCCATAAAAAAGAGAAAGAAAAACGTATATTGGTGATTGAATGATGTTTGGTAAAAAGCAAGCAAAACCTGAAGAGATGGAACCCAAAGATATGAAGGTAGAGATACCGGATGAACTACCGGTATTGGTGGTAAGTGATAAGGTGCCGTTCCCCTACACGGTGATGCCACACGTGGTGGTGGATGAGGCTGAAAAAGAAGGTATACGTTCGGTGTTGGGTGCACATAGGTTGGTGTTGGTGGTGCCGATCAAGGAGAAGAAAGAAGATGTACCGATAACTGAGCTGTACAACCCGATAGGTGTGGTGTCAGGTATCATGAAGATGGCTACGGGGCCGATGGGTGAGATAAGGTTGTTACTGCAGGGTATCGTAAGGGCTAAGGTGGTGAAAGTGACACAGACGAAGCCGTTCCATAAGGTGAAGATTGAGGTGATACACGAGCCACCGGTAGATATGCAGGATCTACAGGTGCAGGCTACTATCAAGAATGTGCATAAGTTTGTGAGGGAGATCGTACAGCATACGGATGAGATACCGGATGAACTGGCAATCGTGGCGGAGAAGATAGAAGAGCCGGGTAAGTTGGCCGATTTCGTAGCGTCAAACCTGCCTTCGTTGAAGTATCAGGCACGGTTGGAGATATTGAATGCGATAGACCCTAAGGAACGTATAAGTAGGTTGTTACCGATATTGAGTCAGGAGCTTAACATCATACAGTTGGCGGAAAAGATAAGGGATCAGGTGCAGACTGAGTTGGGTAAGACGCAACGTGAGTACCTGTTACGTCAACAGTTGCAGGCGATAAAGAAGGAGCTGGGTGAGGCAGGGGTATCGGAAGTTGAAGAGCTACGCAAGAAGATAGAAGCGTCAGGTATGCCGGAGGAGGCGAAGAAGGTGGCATTCATGGAGCTGGAGAAGCTCGAACGTCTACAACCGGGTATGCCGGGGTATGAGGTATCACGTACGTATATAGATTGGTTGATAGCGTTGCCATGGGATAAGGAGACTGAGGATAACCTCGATATCGAACGTGCTAAGAAGATATTGGATGAGGATCATTACGATCTGGATGAAGTTAAGGAAAGGATACTGGAGTTTCTTGCGGTTAGGAAGGTTAAACAGGACATGAAGGGGCCAATACTATGTTTTGTGGGCCCGCCAGGTGTGGGTAAGACGTCATTGGGTAAATCCATAGCACGTGCGTTGGGGAGGAAGTTTGTCAGGTTCTCGTTGGGTGGTGTAAGGGATGAAGCTGAGATACGTGGACATAGACGTACGTATATAGGGGCGTTACCGGGTAGGATAATACAGGGTATTAGGAAAGCGGGGGTTAAGAACCCAGTATTTATGTTGGACGAAATCGATAAGATAGGGGCGGATTTCAGGGGTGATCCAGCAGCTGCATTGCTGGAGGCACTCGATCCGGAGCAGAACGATAGCTTTAGTGATCACTACCTGGAGGTGCCGTTTGATCTGTCAAAGGTGATGTTTATCACCACAGCTAACGTCACGTATACGATACCGCCGGCGTTGCTCGATCGTATGGAGATCATACATATACCGGGGTATGTGCCACAGGAGAAGCTTGAAATAGCACGTCACCATATTATACCGAAGCAGATGAAGGAACATGGGTTAACCGACAAGCATATACAGTTTACGAAGGATGCGATTATGAGGATAATTACGGAGTATACGCGTGAGGCGGGGGTGCGTGAGCTTGAGCGTGCGATTGCGGCTTGTTGTAGGAAGGTGGCCAAGGAGGTGGCTGCAGGTAAGGAAGGGGTGACAAAGATAACGAAGACGAATCTGGTGAAGTTCTTGGGGCCACCAAAATATTTTGCGGAAGTCAAAGGTAAGAAGCCTGAAATTGGTGTGGTGACGGGGTTGAGCTGGACCCCTACGGGGGGTGAGATTATGTTCATAGAGGCGGTGAAGCTACCGGGTAAGAAAAATCTTATACTTACGGGGAGGTTGGGTGAGGTGCTACAGGAGTCGGCGAAAGCGGCATACTCTTATGTGAGGTCGATACTGGGGGAGTTGGGGGTGAACCCGGAAGAGTTGGAGAAATACGATGTGCATATACATATACCGGGTGGTGCTATACCGAAGGATGGACCGTCGGCGGGTGTGGCGATAGCGACTGCACTTGCGTCACTGTTTACGGAGGTACCGGTAGATCCTGGGGTGGCGATGACGGGTGAGATCACGTTACGAGGTAAGGTGTTACCAGTTGGTGGTATACGTGAGAAGGTGTTAGCAGCTAAGAATAGTGGGATAAAGAAAGTGATACTACCGAAGTGGAACAAGAACGATCTTGAAAAAATACCGGACTATATAAAACAGGGGATAGAGTTTAAGTTTGTCGACCGTGCAATAGATGCGATCAAAGAGGCGCTGTTGATGCGTAAACGGGTGAAACAAAAGGAGAAGGTTGAAACCTATTCACCGAAGGAGTGAGTGTATTGGTCGAGCGCCCAGAGGGCAGCCCCCCATACGCCAGCGGTATCTTTGAGTTTAGAAGGTAAAAGGATAATATCGCGGTCACCGTAGAGACGTTGGGTGGCGTAGGATTTGACCTTGGTAAAGAAAGGGTCACCGATGTTGGCGACACCGCCACCTAAGATGATGGCATCGGGATCGAAGATGGAGTAGAGTGTCGCTACACCTATGCCTAAGTAGTAGGCGATTTCGTCGATGATCTCGGTGGCGAAGGGGTCACCTTGGTTAGCGGCGGTGGCGATGGTCTCCATGGTGATTTCAGGGTACTTATTGAGCAACGAATCGCGATAGGGTAGGATCGCTTTTACACGAGGTATAACGTATGAGGTGCCAACGTAGGCTTCGAGGCAGCCACGGTTACCACAGTGACAACGGTAGCCGTGAGGTTCTACCGTTATGTGACCGATCTCACCGGCATAACCCTTGCCATGGTAGAGTTGACCATCGATGATTAAGCCAGCCCCTACGCCGGTGCCTAAGGTTAGGAGGATGACGTTACGGAGGCCTTGGGCTGCACCCATACGGAATTCGCCGTAGGTGACCATATTGGCATCGTTGTCTACAAAGACGGGAAGGTTGACTCTTTTGCGGAGTTCGGTCTGTAGGTCGATTACCGACCAACCAGGTAGGTTGGGGGGGTGGCTCACCACACCATGTTGGACAAGACCGGGCATGCCGATACCTACGAGTTGGGGTGAAAGCGTCTGAATTATAAACGTCAGGGTATCGATAATTTCTGTGGGTGAGGATGGGGTGGGATCGCGACGGGTGGTGATGATTTGGTTATCGGAGATGAGGCCTGATTTGATGAAGGTACCACCTACGTCGATGCCAGCGATACGGTTAATCGATACGTTCGGTGCCATCGAAGGTGACTGAGATTATGCAACCCCACTCCTGTATGTTGTGGCTGGTACGATATGCGAGGGAAAGGTTGGGGGTGAGGGTGAACTGGTTGAAATTAAAGGGGTGGGCAAATTTAAGGGTGGTTGAGGTTACCGTACCGTAATGGGTGTAAATGAGGTCGATGATAGAGTTGTGGTAGGTGAAGCCAGCTGATATGGAGTAGTGAGGTGAGTACCAGTTGAATCGAATACGTGGGACGAATGGTAGGCGTGTAAAGGTTATGGATAGGGTTAGCTCGGTGTTGGTGATAAGGGTACGTAGGTGTAGTGGAGTATATGATTCGGTTAGTAGCAATATGGGTGACCAGCACGAAATATACGTGGAGAAGGTATCGGCACGATCGGTGAGGTTGTCGAAGTCCAGTAACCAGCGTTCTTCGAGCTTACCAAAGTAGTGGGTGAGCCCCAGACCGAACGAGAGCTTGGGTAAGTGGAATACAGGTGTGAGGGTGGCACGATAGGTGGATCCACTACCGGTGAGCTCGTAATGGTAGGGTTCGCCAGCTATTTCGTGGGGTTCACTGAGTGCATAGTAGGTGGCATCTTGTAGCATGGTGAGGTCACCAAAGAGGGATAGGGAATAGCGGATGGGTAGGAGTAAACTGAGTGAGGTCATACGAGCGGCGATATCGTTGGCAGTGTAATGGGATTGTTTTGCAGTCACCAGGGTGATGTCGAACCCTACATGTGAATGTAAGGTACGTCGTAGGGAGATGGAAGGTGGTGGTGAGGGTAGCCATTCGTAATCACCGTAAATGCTGTGAAAGGAAGTGGTGTGAAGGTAGATGGGTAGTAATAGCAGTAGGAGGGTAGATAAGCGTGGGAGGTGGGTCATGGTGCCTCCGGGCGGATGGGTGGTAACGAATATATGAGTTCAAGTAGCAACGTGTCACGTAACCAGATGCGTGAGAGGTGGCTACCTTCCTCGTGTACCTGTAGTACGAAGCTGTGGGAGGTGTCGGTGATGAGGTTGGACATGATGGGTAGTAGGTCGATTAGAAGTGTATCGGTGTGACGTACGGATGGGAATGTGGTGACACCACTGTGGTTGGCTACTATACCTTGATAGTTGTGGCTGGAATCCATGTAGAGGTGGAGGGTTGCCTTGTGGAATTGGGCATCAGGGGGTAGGGTTGTGTCTATTGAAACACATAGACGTTGGGGGTAGGTGCCGGATTGGATGAAGAAGCCGGTGGTATAGAAAGTGTCGAGATAGGTGTCATCGATAACCATATAGTGGGTGACACTATCGGCATGATAGATTGTGAGTTTGGTGGAGATGGAGGTTTCGTGTGAGGGCCAGGATACGATGGTGTCTGAGGTGGGTGCATATAGTAGGATGTTGGGTTGTAGTGGTGTAGGTAAGGGGAGTTTGGTGGTGTCGGGGGTGATATAGGAGGTGGATATGGGTTCATAACTATGGGGGAAGCTCCAGGGGAGGGTGTCGGATTCTGACCAGGTGTCTTGGAAGTAGGCGATGACGATGGGGATTGTGTCACCCTCTACGTTGTAGAGATAGAGGAAGGCAGAATCCGCAATGGTGGCGAGGGTGTCGGGGTAGCTGAACCGCAGTAGGGTTTTGGATTCGAAATTGTGTGACCTACCTACGTAGAGGTGTGATGCGTAACCGGTGCTACGATGTGAGAGAGTGAGCGAATCCACACGAGGGTGGGTCTTTACGTATAGGATGGTACCCATGCGGGAGGAGATCTCGTCTACACCTATGGGGGTGCGTTTGCAACAGATTATGAGTAAGATCGTCAAGAATAATAGGTTGCGCATCTTAATAAAATATCGATGTGAGCGGAAAGTAAAGTGAGAACATTCGCAAAGGGGTGGATTGACACCCGTAGGTAATAGGTATATTCTTTAAAGAAAAGGAGGGGTAGCGAAGGAGAAGGTTCGTGAGCGGTAAAAAACTGTGTGTCTGCATAATAGGGTTGTGGGTGGGGTTAGCAAGTGCGTATAGTGTAAATGAACGGATTTATTTGTATGATGGGTTGTTTGTGGTGAGTAAGTTTTATGCGAACAGTTATATCATACATTCTGAGGTACATGGGTATGATGAGTATCTTAATGATTTGTATTTGAAAGTGTTTCACAATAAGTGGCGATCGATACAATTGGAAGAGGGTGAGGCCATCCGTAGGGGGGAAGAGGGGGAGGCTGGACTTATACCCACCATACACATACCGATAAGGTTGCCGGGTCCTATGAGCAATATATTGGGTGAGGGTGGTAGCATAAAGATAAGTGGGTCACAGAGGATAGAGTTGGGTGGCCAGCAACGGTTTGTGGCCAACCGTGTGTATAAGGAAGGTGAGTCGCGGTTGAGGTTGCCTGAGTTGATGATGAAGCAGCAGTTGAGGGTTAAGCTTCAGGGGACGATTGGTGAACGTCTACATGCATTTATTGACCATGACTCGGAACGTGAACTTGATATCAAGAATACGATTAGGTTGAAGTATGAGGGTGGTGAGGATGATATAATACAGGGGATAGAGGCAGGTAATGTGGGGTTGACGTTGCCGGGGGTGTCACTCATAGGGGCGAGGGTGAGCCATCGGGGGTTGTTTGGACTCAAATCGTATGGGATGTTGGGGCCGGTGAATTTCACAATCATAGCGTCGAAACAGCAGGGTGAGACGCAGACGAAGCATTTCGAGGGTAGGGCTGCACGTGATAGTGCGATAATACGGGATATAGATTTTGTTAGGGGGAGGTTTTTCTGGGTGCTGGTGGATACGGTTAGGGATGCTTATGGGAGGTTGACGATAGTACCGGATACGGCGGGTGAGATAATTGATCTGAAGGTTTACTATGATGATAATGTGTTGACAAATAACTATCCAGCTAAGGTTGGTGTTCTATACGATATGGATACAAGTGGGAATGAGGTTAGGGAGGTGGGGTTCTTTGATGCGGTGGGGTACGAGTTTTATACGTTTGATGAGGTGTTTAAGTTTATTGAGTTGAATAAAAGTCTGGATGAGGGGCAGAAGCTGGGTGTGATATATAAGTATGTGACACCAGCAGGTGATACGATACAGGTGGGTGATGACTCAGGTGATACGTTGAGGTTGGTGGCGTTGAAGTTGGGTACACCTAATCCAGCGTATATGTCGTGGTGGCGTGAATGGAAGAACGTGTATAGTTTGCCGGCAAAGAATATAGATGTGAGTAGGTTGGAGATATCCATATACAGGAGGAGTACGGGTGAGGGTGAGGATCAGAATGTTGACACGGCTACGGGTAAGCCATATGTGGAGCTGTTGGGGTTGCAGAAACCAAATGGGGAGCTGGATCTATCGAGGATACATGTGACGAAGGGGATCATTATATTTCCGGAGCCGTTTCCGTTTTTGAAGTTAGCGCCACCGGATTCTATATATCATGTGGCACGATATCCGGCAGATTTTGTGGGTAACTACTACATAAAGGTGATATACATGGGGGTGAAGGCTTACTATAATCTGGGGTTCAATGTGATAGAGGGGTCGGAGGTTGTGAAGCTGGATGGTAGGGTGCTGCAGAAGGGTAAGGATTATTCGATAGATTATGAGACGGGTATGTTGACACTGCATCCGGAAGGTGGTATGCCACCGGATGCACATATATCGATAGATTATGAGGTGGCACCGTTTCTGTCGTTGGCGACGAGGAACCTGTTGGGGATGCATGCGGATTATGAGTTTGGGTGGGGGACGTCGTACTTTACACTTATATACAATTCGGTGCAGACGCCGGCGGCTGCAAGAGGTAAACCGAAGATAGGTGAGGAGCCACGACGTGGGGTGTTTGGTGAGATGTCGATACATATGAATAAAAAGATATGGGGGATATCGAAGTTGATAGATAGGTTACCTATAGTGACGACGGAGGTACCGACAGAGGTGGAGGTGTCGTTTCATGGGGCGGTTTCGGCACCTAACCCGAACACTTATGGTAGGGTGTATCTGGATGATTTTGAGAATACGTTGGCGAAGACGAGGTTGGGTACGGATAGGTTGGAATGGTCGTATGGTAGTGTACCGAAAGGTAAGGATACGGCGGATTTTGTGCAGGTGTTGTGGTACAATCCGGTGGGTGAGCAGATGGTGGAGAAGGGTGAGGTGTATCCCAACCTACCAGAATACTACAAGAAGGAGAGGATATCGTATTTGAGGTTGGTGATACCGGCGAGTGAGGAGGGGGATTGGATTTCGTTGCAAAAGTTGATATCGAGGGTGGGTGAAGATTTTACGGATAAGGATTACATAGAGATACGTGTACGTGGTAAGGGTGTGTTGTATGTGGATCTGGGGACTGATATACCGGAGGATGCACCGAGGAGGGTGGCAGATGGTTCAATACGGGGGTATAACGGTGAGTTGGATGCAGAGGGTGACCCTATAACGAGGGAGTGGTCACAGGATGTGGATGATGTGGGGTTGGATGGTGTTGAGGGGAACGATGAGTATGATGTGCCGGGTGATGATGGTAATGATGACTACAGGTACGATCCGGGTAGGCCATATGATTACTCGCATATTAATGGAACGGAGGGTGATGGGCGGTTGAATACTGAGGACCTCAACGGTAATGGGGTGCTCGATATGGAGGAAAATTACTACGAGTATAGGGTTGATCTGGAAGATACGGTGTTCTTGGTGGATGAGTACAATGGGTGGCGGTTGTATCAGGTGCCACTTAAGCAGGTGCATAAGGTGGTGGGGGCACCGTCGTGGGATCGCATAAGGATGGCACGTATATGGGTGGAGGTGGATGAACCCGATACTATTGATATAGTGGAGTTCAATGTGGTGGGTACGAAGTGGAGGGTGGTCAAGCCAGTGGAGGGTGAACCAAAAGTTGAAATATCGTATATATCGACGATAGGGGCAGAAGAGTATACGTCACCACCGGGGGTGAGGGTGGAACGTGATGAGCTGGGTAGGTTGAAACCGGAAGGGTCGATGGTGTTGAGGTACTGGGAGGTGGCACCTGACAGCAATGTGAGGGTGTATTTTACTGAACCGAATGGGATGGATTTCTTGATGTATAAGAGTTTGGTGTTCTATGTGAGGCTGTATGAGGGTGATCCAGTTACATTGTATGTGAGGTTTGGAGGGGATACGGTTAACTTTTACGAGTATAAGGTGGAGCTCAATGGATACGGGTGGCGTGAGGTTAAGGTACCGTTTAAGGAGTTGACAAACCTGAAGATGATACGACCGGATACGGTTGAGGGGATATTCAGGCAGGGGGTATATGGGATAAGGGGGAGGCCATCGCTTACAAATATTAGGAGGGTGGAGCTGGTGATAGCGAATGAGGGTGAACAGAGAGTGTCTGGAGTTATATGGGTGGATGATCTGTTTTTGGGTGATGTACGTGCGGAGGTGGGGGTTGCGGGTGAGTTTAGGGGTAAGGTGAAGCTGGCGGATGTGGCGGATGTGGATGTTACGGTTACGCATAGGGATCCATATTTTAAGAAGATGGGTGAAGCGTATAGGTTTGGGGGAGGTGAAAAGTATACGTATAAGGTGAATGGAAGTGTGAGCTTACATAAGTTCTTGCCGAAGGATTGGGGGGTAGCGATACCGGTGCAGGTGATGATGAGCAGGAGCCGCAGCTTACCGAGGTATTTGGCGGGTAAGGATGTTGAGTTGAAGGAGGATGTGCGTCGAGAGTATGCGAGTTGGGCAGAGAATCGTAGTGTGACGATGAGCTGGCGTAAGAATAAGGTGTCGAGGTTTTGGCTTACACATATGATATTTGATAATTTGAGTGTTACGGGTAGCTATAGGCAGGGGTGGAACGAATCCTATGAGAGTGTGGATTCATCGTATAATATGACGTTGAATGCAACGTATGAGGTGAGGCCATCTGTTAAGCCAATCTCTATATGGAAATGGGAGTGGCAGATGGTGCCACAGAATGTAAAGGTGAGTGCGAATTATGGGGCACAGTATGGGGTGAGGTACAGGAGGGTGGGTGAAACCTATACGTTGAGCAATAGGACACCGTGGAGGAAGAACCTGACATATTCGGTGGATGTGGGGTATAGTCCGATGAAGATGGTATCGATGAGGTATGGGTTGAATGTGGTACGAGATATGGTTATGGAGGTACAGACGAATTGGAGGGAGAATGTTTCGATAAGCTTTACACCGGGGATATGGAAGTTGCAACCAAGATGGACTTATAGTGTGGGGTATAACGAGTATCATGGTAGGGAGCTTATAAGTGATACTATGGATTTGAGGAATGTGGGGCTCGATATTAGGAATGAGTTCAATGTCACAGTGCCAACGAATGAGCTACCGTTACTGGGGTGGGTGAACCCGGTGCAGGTGAGTGTATCGAAAAGTAGGACGTTTAAGTTCTATTACTTGAAGGAACGGCCACCGAGTGCGTTTAGGTACGGTAGGAGGGTGGATTTTGAGAACCTACCTAAGTTACCGTATACGGATGATATGAAACGGGATGAGTTCAGTATGAGGGTGGGGTCGGGGTTCAACCTGAGGGATATTCTGAGTGCTGACATTAACTATCGGAGGAGTAGGACGGGTGGGGGTAAGTTGGGTAACTTTTCGGTAGAGGAGGTGGTGGGGTTCCCTGATGCGAGGGTTAGGATTACGAGGATAGAGAGGTATGTACCGGGGATGGATAAGATTGTGACGGGGGTGAGCCCAGCGTTGAGCTACAGGAAGGTACGTACGGTGAGGTGTGAACGTGGAGATACGATACAGAGTGTGGAGGAGGAGTGGAATCTGCAGGTTAGTGGGGTTAACCTTAAGAGGCCCAATATGCCGATAAGCTTCAGTATTAGTGAAGCACGTAGTAAGGAGGAGGATTGGAACCATAACGTGTGGGGTGAGAGGCGACAGAATATGAGTTTCAGTACATCGTTTAGGGTGAGGACAGAGGGGGGGAGATCGGTGTTGAAGTGGTTGAAGGGTGGGAGGTCGGTGAACTTTATCCTTAGAGTTAATCGTACGATAAACGAGAGGAAGAACATAACGACGGGACATAAGACACGTGATAGTTATAGCTTAAGTGTGGGGTTGGAGGGTGAGTATATGTTTTCGTCGGTTATTGAGGGGGGTGCAAGCATAAGTTACAGTCGTAGTAAGGAGAGGACACGTGGTACGGATACGCAGATATTGAGAGTGAGGATATGGACGGAGTTTAAGTTCTAACGGAGCCAGAATTTACGTAGACGACGAACGGCACGCTGGTGTGCGGAGTAGGTTTTGGAGAAGATGTGGGTACCGTCGCCACGGCTGACAAAGTAGAGATAATCGGTATCTGCGGGATATAAGGCGGCGAGGATGGCGTCGAGGCTGGGGTTACAGATGGGACCGGGTGGTAACCCGTAATGTAGATAGGTGTTATAGGGGGAAGGGGTTTGTAGATCTTTATGGGTGAGCCAACGTTTTTTGCAACCTAATGCGTACTCGACGGTGGGGTTGGCTTCGAGTTTCATGCCACGTGAGAGACGGTTGTGGAAGACGGATGAGATAACAGGCATTTCGGATTTGAGGACGGCTTCTTTTTCGATGATGGAAGCGAGGGTGACGATCTCGTGTAGGGAGAAGCCGAGCTGTGAGGCACGGGTGAGCATGGTGGGGGTGATGTGTTGGTAGAACTGGTGTATCATTGTCTTCAGTACGTGGCGGGCGGAGGTGAAGGGTGGTAGGAAGTAGGTGGTGGGGAATAGGTAACCTTCGGCGGTGGTGGCGGGTATGCCTAAGCTGTGAAGGAAGGCGGTATCGTGTGCGTAGTGGAGGAAGCTGTCACGTGGTATGTAGAGGTGGGATTCGACAAGGGTGGCGATCTCACGTAAGGTGAGGCCTTCGGGGATGGTGAGTTTGATGAGTTCAGACTCACCTGTACGTAATTTGTGGAGGGTGGCTTCAATGGTGTAGGGACGAGGTAACCGATAAAGGCCGGATTGGAGGTGACGATCGGTGGCGGTGAGGCGTGCCCATATGCGGAAAAGTAAGGGGCTTCGGATGATGCCGGAATCGTATAGGGTTTGAGAGATTGTGTAGATGGTGGTGCCAGGGGGTATGAGTATGGTGACGGTATCAGGGGGTGAAATGAGTGGTAGGAGGATTAGCCATACCATAGGTGTAGTATGAGATATGCTATGTAGATACATAATAGTGAGAGGCCACGTAGACGTATGTTGCCACGGGGTGAGAAGACGATAAGCGTTAGTAGTAACAGAAGGGGTAGGGATAATACGCGTGTGATGTGGGAGAGTGGTAAGGGGGAGACGAGGCCACAGACACCGATGATGAGACCGAGGTTGAGCACGTCGGCACCTAAGAGGTTACCGACGGAGAGTTCGGGGTGATGCTTGATGATGGAGGCGATGGCGGTGGCGAGTTCAGGGAGTGAGGTACCGATGGCGATGAGTGAGATGCCGATGGCGAGCTCGGATATGCCAAGGGTGTGGGCGAGGGTGACACCGTTACGTACGAGTAGGTCGCTACCTATGAGTAGGGCGGCGAGCCCGAGGAAGAAGAATAATAGGGTGCGGGGGAGTGAGAACTGAGGTAGTGTAATGGGTACGGTGGTACGACGGTGGGTGAGGGTAAGTTGACGGTTGTAGTTGAGGAATAGGATTGTGAAGCCCAGCAGTAGCAGGCTGAGCCAGCGGGTGGTGTAGCCGAACCCGAAGGAGAGTAGCCATACGGAGAGGGTCATACCGATGAGGAAGAAGGATTTGATCTGTACGGTGCGGTCACGGTTGGGAAGATAGCTGGAACAGAGCCAGACGAGGCCGAGGATGAGACCGAGGTTGCAGATACAGGAACCGAGTACGTTGCCGATGGCTATCTGGGTGTGACCCCTTATGGTGGCTATCAAGGAGGTGAGGAATTCGGGCATGGTGGTGGCTACACTGACGAGGGTGGCACCTATCACGATGGTGGGGATGTTTAACCGCTTGGCTAAGGAGAGGCTGGCGTCGGTGAACCAATCCGCGCCTTTGATTATCAAGAGGAGACCGAGGATAAAAAAAATTACAGGAAGCAACATCGATTAGCGGAGAGGGTGGGATTCGAACCCACGGAGGGGTTTTACCCCCTCAGCCGATTAGCAATCGGCTGCCTTAAGCCGCTCGGCCACCTCTCCACGGAGGGTGAGGGACTCGAACCCCCAA
>Ga0209410_1001085_pt1 | contig 13156 bp, 14 predicted proteins | sample Mar14436cmmetaG_FD_184135 | JGI IMG/M metagenome (GOLD analysis project Ga0209410, IMG submission 184135) | Marine hydrothermal vent microbial communities from Guaymas Basin, Gulf of California to study Microbial Dark Matter (Phase II) - Marker... ... | reverse complement strand
AGAGGGCTGCGAAGTAGATCGCGGCGCCGATCCCCACGTCGATCAAGGTCGTTATCGAGCTTATCGGCTTGAAGAAGATCAAGAAGGCGGTCATCGGCATGCATGCCGCGCAGATCTTGGCCAGGTCGATGATGAATGCTCTGGAGGGTAGATAATATCTACTCACATAAATCATTATCGAAAATAGGGCTATAGAAGCTCCTAGTCGACTTAAGGTTGCTCCAAAAACGCCCATAACCGGAACTAGTAAGATAGATAAAGCGATCAATATGGCTGTGAAGAGGTAGTTTATGAGGTCAATTATGAAAAGCTTGCTTTTAAGAAGGTCTCTATAACCCACTTCTAAGCTTCTATCAGCCTTCTCAAGCCCTGTTAACAAATTACTGAAGATTGATGAATATGTTGTGAATGAAGCAGCCATCAATAATGGGGGTAACACCCAGGCGCCGTTAATATAGCGTTTCCCAAATATGCCGAACAGGTATGGTGATAATAATACCCCACCTACTAGCATTGGGATGACGAATATGGAGATAAACTTAAGGAGACTTCTCACCTCCCGCTGATCAGTCCGCCCCACCGAGAGTAATTTGACCCCAAAGGGCGTGGCCATATGCTTAGATGTTTTGACTATGTTTGATATCGTCATACCAATTCCATAGTATGCAAGCTCCGCAGGAGATAAAAGGACTCCTATTAGAAATGAGTCGAAAGCGTTGTTAATATAGCCAGAAACTGAGTGAAAAAGGGGTAGCCACAAATGTTTAAACCTCTTCTTAAACCAATCAAGTCTTAACTCACTTTCAAACTCATTTTTGAGAATTATTACCAAATAAATCACATACATAAGGTTTGCTAAAATTACCGCGATAAGAACTCCCTTTAACCCATAAACTAAAAGCAATAAAGCTACTGGAATCTTAAGTCCATCGATTATCGGGTTCCTAAGGCTTGCTAAATGAGGGGATTTTGCATACAGTATAGACGTGAGCGAGTCTTGAATATAATATAAAGGAAGTAGGATTGAAGCAAGTAAAAATACGGCGGTATCTACCCTAACGATAGCCGACATTGGAAGCGAGCTTAAAATGAACCCGCTGAAAAAAGGCAATGAAAGTAAGAAACTGAAAATAAGGGATGTTTTAACAATCCTAGCTCCCCTTGCAGAATCTCTTAAAGACCAATACGGTAAGATCTTTTCAAACACCTGAAAATATGACAGCATGCTCCCTATAAAGAACCATGCTCCAAGTTCGCCCTGACTTAAATTACGTGAAATGAGGACGACGAAGACAAATCCTAAAAGAAATGATGAGATATTTCCAGCAAATAGGGCAAAGCCGCTTAACCTTACCCTAATCTTGCCCACCTTTCTTATCGCCCTCCGATCGAACTTGATAGTAGATAGTAAGATATAAGATTATTGAAGGCTGACATCGCCATCGTAAAAGATCAACACGGTACAGCACTATTTTGAAAATCACCCCTTAGAATATATAAGTTATGGAAGGAATAGCTAAAAGGGGGTCATACTAATATTGTAGACAACATGGGCGTTTACCCTCATAAAATGAAAAATCAAGACTTAGGGATCGTATACCTAACCTTGTCCAATTTACCGGGTAAAAAGGCGAGTACTATACAAACCGTTAGAATGTGCGACGCCTTGGCTCGAAGTGGATGCAAGGTTTATTTGCTAGCTCCATTCAATTTAAGAAGCCCGACCCTTTATCGCTCTATAATCAAAAATTTTTATGGAATAACCCTTAGATTCACGATAATTCCATTAATTCCCCCGCTAATTTGGACTAGGAGTAAGAAGCTTAACATAATTATACACTTGTTTATATCATCACTATATGTTACAATGTGTTTGATTTTAGCTAGAATTCTTAAGAAGACTGTAAGCCGAGAGATGTTTATATTTATTAGAACTCCCCTGCTATTAACGCTCTTACAGGCATTAAGGTTGTTAAACACACGGATAAGGATAATATACGAATGTCATGACGACATAAAATATGAGATGTCAAGTCAAGGTAAGCTTAAAACATTTTTCCTAAGAGGGTTGACGGATGCATCATTAATAATATGCACGACTAAATTCCTTAGTCGTCAGCTTAAAGAGTTAATCGGGTTAAAGAAGCCTGTCATTACCCTCTATAATTCATATGATCAACGGCTTTTCATAAGACCGGCGAACAATTCACGTGTTCTCAAAACAAAACTTGGATTACCTCAGGGTAAATACATAGTAGCTTATGTTGGTCAGCTATGGTCTTGGAAGAAGCCCGAATTCGTTATAGATGCCTTTCAATTCATTAAAGACGATGACGTGGTTTTACTTTTTGTAGGAGGATCAAGGCGGGATATATTGAGGTTAAAGGAATACGTCAAAAAGAGAAGGATAAAAAATGTGATCTTCAAAGGCTTTGTCTACCCATCGGTTGTTCCGAAATATCTTAGAGTGGCTAATTGCCTAGTCCATTATACGCCTTCCACAGGTCCGTTAACATCTTATTCTCCACTTAAAATTTTTGAGTATATGGCAGCTGGGAAGCCTATTCTGGCTCCGAGACAGCCTTGGATTGAAGAGATCTTGAGGGATTATGAGACAGCCTTGCTTTTTGACGAGAATTCCCCGGAAGATCTTGCCGAGAAGATAATGTTGCTAAAGAATAATGAGGAATTAGCAAATTATATTAGTAGAAATGCGAGGCTCGAATCGCTAAAGTATACCTATGAAGAGAGAGCAAAAGCACTTCTGGAGACGTTGAAAAGATTGCCAAAAGAGTAGGTGTGTGGTTTGTTATATCGATAAATTTTTAGCTTTCAAGTGAATATAAGGAAGTGAGAAGAATGAAAGTCTTACTAGTTCCATGCTTTACCAAGGACAACCCTTATCAGTTATGTCTAGCGGAAGGATTAAAGAAATATGGTGTTGATGTAATCTTGGTCAGTGACATTAAAGGTAGGCTACCACTCCTTAAAGCTGTCAAACTTTATGGGAGACCGGACATCGTGCATCTCCAGTGGATTCATGGTTTCATAGTAAGTTCAGGTATTATTAAGACGATTGTGAAAGGTTTTCGTTTCATATTGGAGCTGGTGATCTTAAAGCTTAAAGGGATAAAGCTTATACACACTGTTCATAATCTACTTCACCATGACCGGAAACACGTTCTTCTAGAACTATTATTCAGAAGCATAGCTACACGTCTCTATGATTGTATAATCGTGCATTGCGATTACGCTCGTAGAATTATTGCGAAAACGTATAGATTATCTGAAAGAGATCTCAAAAAAATCGCGGTAATCCCCCATGGGAATTACATAAAAAGTTATGAAAATACCGTTTCACGATCAGAGGCTAGACGGCATCTCGGCCTCGCGGAGGATGAGATAGTTTTTGTATATGTGGGAAGGATAAGACCCTATAAGGGGTTACCACATCTATTAACGAGCTTTATGAGATTGACGTTGCCAACAGCTCGGCTAATAATAGCTGGTAAGCCGTCAAGCGATCAATTAAGAAGAAGCATTAAAGATCTAGCTAAAAGAGACCCTCGCATAATACTGAAGCTTGAATTTATCCCGAATAGTCAAATTCAGATTTATCTTAATGCTGCTGACGTCGTGGTGCTTCCTTACAAGAATATCCTAACTTCCGGATCAGTTATACTAGCAATGTCATTTGGAAAACCAGTTATTGCGCCAAGGCTCGGCTGCATACCGGAGCTTATAGAAGACGATGTCGGAGGCTTTCTATACGATCCAAAAAACATAAATGGACTTTTTGAAGCTTTAACGAGAGCTGTTCAAAGCCGCAAGCGACTCCCTATGCTGGGAAAATATAACCTCAACAAGATACGAAGATTTAACTGGATGGAGATAGCTAAAGCAACTTTACAATTGTATAGGCGATGCTTATGGAAAGAAGTTCGTTCGACGAAAACAAGAACGCCAGTATGAGGTGTAATTCCAATATCATATCTCATCACCTTTGATTAATCCCTTAGATATGGGAGATACATTTTTGAACACTTTGTTCAGTCGACGATTTTCAAGCTGATCAGAGCGTCCTGAAGATGTTCATATGGAACTTGTCTAAATCTGCAGTCGCGTTAATCCATCCTCGAATGTCCTCTCTATCGACAGCTATCCTTGAATGATTGTAAGCCCCCTTAAAAGCACGTATTGATCTGTGTTGAATCAGCTTAACTTTGCCCATCGTAAGCAACCAACACCATATTTCGAATATATGGTTAAGAATATCTCGGTAATTCGCTTTTAATGTATATTGGATCATTCTTATTAGCTGGCTTGGATAGGTTTAGGAAGGGCTTCTCTGGGCGAGACGATTAGCTCAACCATCTTGGATATGCTCGTTGAAGCCTTCGAGATCGGGGTCGATCGAACCGAGGAGGTCATGGCCTCTGGCCAAAGTTTCAGGGTCTTCAGGGTAAAGGGGTTTCCGAGCGACTGCGAGGTCTATATTGTTGACTCCGATGCTGGTAAGGACGTGGCCTGCCATCCGAGTATAGTTGGAGATAGGCTGGCGAAACTGTGTCTTGAGATGGCTTTAGACGCCGCTGGGGCGATCCTCGAACTTACCCCGCTGAGAGAATATTCGGGAGACTCCGTAGTTTTTGAGCATGTCTTGAGGGCTGCTCCAGGCTATAGGCTTCATGAGGCTCTTAGGGATGCCGGCCTCGATTTCAAGGAGGTTTGGGTTAGGCCAAGATATGTTACTCCATCCTATAGGGATCATGATGAGGAGGCTGCTAAGAGGCTCGTGATAGTCTATGAAGACTTCTCGAATCTCCCCGAGAACAGGGATCTGATAGTCGTTAAGCCCGATACTGAGGCGAGTGGGAGGACTGGCGAGATAGCTCTCAGGAGGCTTGCGAAGTTCGCCGAGGAGAGGGGTTCCAGGCTTGAGGAGCTGATAATCTATGGATTCATCTCAGAGCCTGGGCTTAAGGCGGTCTATGAGGTCGCGAGGGAACTCGGGTTCAAGGAGATCTATGCGTTCGCGATAGGCAATCTAACAGCCCTCTGCTATAACATGTATGATATGCCCCTCTATGGCCCTGACGAGAGCTATTATGCCGAGCGCGGGGAGATTAGGAACTTAGGCGGAATAGCCGACTACACGACCCTAGAGCGATATGTCCCGGAGTTCATTCCGGGGGCGGATCAGCCTGGGGATTGGTCGGCTCGTCAAGTAAGGGTCTTCACGGGAACTGGATATGAGCCTGGTGGAATCCCAAAGCATTTGAAGAACAGTATCGAGCTTATAGAGAGGCTTTGGAAGCTATCGAGGGGCATGGATTGGTTTATGGCCTTCCATGAGCATGCGATTAAGAGGGAGCTTGAGGCCTTGAAGTATGAGCTCAAAAAATGGATTTAGAGAACTGCTCTCATTCCGAGGATCTTAGCCTCCTCCACCCTCCTCCCACCTATCTTGAATGCGGCTCCACTCGGGGTCACAACTATAACCGCACCGCATTCAAGACATCTGAAATATTGATTGAATCCTCCATCGGTTTTCTCTCCACCGAGATATTCCAATTTTTCATGATTACACATATCCATTAGATAATGGGTGTCGGCTTCATTTATGGATTCCGTCTATGCATTTTACCCCAACCTCTCGGCGAAGATTATGAATAGATCGTGGAGTATTACCATTTTGATTGAGGATAAGCCCATCACGCACGCTGGCTTTTACGCGAGTTAAATCTCCTCAAATGTTCTTTACATGTCTTTGGTACTCGAGTTTCAGCACTCAAGTAGGCTTCTCGTCAGTGATGTATACGCAGCCATCCCTAAACTTCCTGATAATCTCCTCGGCCTTGGCCTCGCCGATATCTTTCTTCCTCATATTCTCTGTAATTAAGACGGCTTTCGCCAAATTTCTCCTCTCCTCTTTCACTCTCATCTTCTTGGCCTCCCTCCATGAGCCTCTTGATCTCCTCATCGCCCATACTTCCATATAGATCTCGCACTTAGCTAGGCTCCTCGACATAGAGGATGAAGATTATTGTTGTGATTATTCCGAGGATTCCAGTTATCCAGAATGGGAGGACTATTCCCTCGATCTCCTGGGATGCAAACTTGTAGGTTTGGGTTGCGACGACTTGGGTTAGCCAGCCTCCTAGGATCGATCCTATAAAGACTCCGCCGTTCATGAAGAATTGCTGAACTCCGAAGATCGATCCCCTCACCTCCCGCGGGGTTAGGTCTGCTTGGAGAGCTCGCATGGCTGGAACCGATACTCCGAAGGTCATGCTCGCCGGGATTGCGAGTAGGAGGAGCAACGTGGGGTCTCTTATGAGCGGGATTAGGAAGAAGACTCCCCTCCCGACTAGGTAGCCTAGGATTATCGCGGGCTTCCTCCGCCTCAATCTATCGGTTATGTAGCCTGAGAGTATTGAGGCCGGTAAAGCCGAGCCCGAGGCGACTATATAGTAGATTCCTATGTAGGCTGGATCCTTGACTATGAGCTCTATAGCGTAGACGATTAGGGCTGTTTGAAGTATCCCCATCCCGAAGCCGTTTACGGCTCCGTTGAAGTACATGGTCTTTAGGCTTCGAGTAGCGCTTCTCGGGAGAGATCTTAGGGCGAGCTTGATCTCCTCGAACCCCGCCCTTACTCTGCTTGACTTAGATCTTCGCTTAATCGTTGGGAGAAGGGTCAGGGTCGTTAATGAGGCCGCGGTCATTAAGGCGAGGAAGATTATCGGAGACTTCAACGCCATCAGATAATCCGATGGGTCGAAGAAGATGCACCAAGCCTTGTAGACGATCACGCCTATCGCGGGGCCTATGAGCTCGGCGATCAGCATCGTGGATGTGTAGGCTGAGAGGACTTTACCCCTCTGCCACCTCTTGGTAATGTCTGCGATATATGCCTCCGCGACGGGCCAAACCATTCCAGACGCGACTCCTTGAACCGCCCTGAAGATTATCAGGGTTGCGACATCTTGGGCGAGAATGAATCCTATGGCTGAGGCGAGGTATAGGAGCATTCCCAAGATTATGATCCGCTTCCTCCCGAATAGGTCGCTGAGAAATCCTGAGAAGATGGCCATCGGAGCTCTCGTGGCCATGAAGGCGCCGATGAGGAGGCCTAATTCGAACGCGCCTCGATGGGCTTTGATCATCCCGATGGTTAGCTCTGGAAGCTCCTTCAACACGCCCTTGAGGGCCAAGACTAGGTAGGGGAAGACGGGGGATAGGGCTGAGAACCCTAGATTCACTATGAAGGAGGCGAGTAGGAGTATTGTGAGAGCCCTCTTTGCACCGATTCCACGAGCCATCTCACCAGCCCTCCGATTAACCCCGGAGAATGAGCTCATCCCCGACCTCTTGGAATGGAGTCGGCTATCATCAGCATAGGCGTTATTTATCCATAATCGCTGGAGATTGATCCTTTGTTCGGATCGACTTTCGGTGAATGTTGCTGGAATCGTGTTGATAAGCTTCTTAGGTGGGATCTATTTTCATTTAATCGATGAGGGTGGCTGTCGGATCTCTTAACCCGGTTAAGGTGGAGGCGGCGAGGCTCGTCTTCGAGAGGTTCTTCAATGAGGTGGAGATCCAGCCTGTTGAGGTGGAGACCTCTATTCCAGCCCAGCCCATAGGGATCGATCAGGTGGTCAGGGGTGCCGTTGAGCGAGCATATCGGGCGCTGAGCTCGGTCACTGGATCGGATTATGGGGTTGGGTTGGAGGCCGGCCTAATACCCTATCCATGGACGATCACCGGATACCTAAACCATCAAGTCTGCGCCCTAGTTGATCATGAACTCAGAGTAACATTAGGGTCGAGCATGGGATTCGAGTTCCCCTCAAGGGTTATCGAGAGGTTGGAGAGGAGGGAGGTGAGGGAGGCTGAGGAGGTCATGGAGGAGATCACGGGGATCGAGAGGATAGGTGAGGCCGCCGGGGCGATAGGATACTTGACGAAGAACCACGTTAAGAGGTTGGATCTAAGCATCCAAGCATTAACCTCCGCGCTTATCCCGAGGCTCAACCCAAACCTATACCAGACCAGATGGCCGAGGGTAGATGAGATCCTAAGATGATCATGCTATGAATCTCTCAAAATCCTTGCGAGAGCCTTCATCCTAGGACTCTTATCCTTGAGGTCTAATATGAGATCTTGAAACTTCCTGAGATCTAGGTTTATGATTCTGTGAAGGCCTCCACCCTTATCCGGTAGACCATATGATTTCAGCTTCAATCCAACCTCTCTCGCCGAGCCTATAATCCACTCCTCGAGATTCGGCGACAACATTATTATCCTATTTCCATTTTTATCCTCATAGATCTTTAATCTTACAGATCGTTCATCGGATAGCAGTTTAAATCTCCTTAATAGGGATGGCTGAGGGCTTTGAGGATCTTCATCTATCAATCCTTTGGACGGCTCACTTGACCGGATCATCTTCTTGATCAACCTAGTCTTTCCTCCTCGATGGATCACTCTCCAACCTGTTAAGAGCTTTACCAATAGTGTATCTGGCCTGCACTCGGCGAGATACTTCATGGAAATCCCTCGATCAGAGATTCAAGGTTAAAGAATACGTCGACATCATATTCTAAGAGCTTTTCCAACTTTTTACCCGTAAATTGCTTGACCTTAGTCTCCCCCTCCTCAAGATATGTTATGAAAATGGAAGCATCCATCCTAGACTTCTCAATTATTGATAGAAGAAAGTATGGGTTATGGGTCGAGATGAAATATTGGTTTCCCCTATCATCCAGCGCTATCTGCTCGGCGAGGAACCTCGTGTAGTATGGGAATGCGTGCGCCTCAGGCTCCTCAAACGCTATCACGGAGTTCTTATTCGAGAGTATCGCCGTCAAATAGAATATTATTCTCTGAAGCGTGTCCGAGAGATTGAGATATGGAAGTGAAATTATTATGCTGTCGATCTCCCTCTGGAATTCGATTTTCCCCTCATGCGGTCTGACCACAAGCTTCCAGCCAAAGCCCTTGAATAGATCGCTAATGGTCGATCTCACAAGCTTATTTACCATAATTAACGCCAATAAGTTGAGACCGTTAGGGGGCAAAAGATATTCCACCGGCTTATCAGTAAATTCTTTCAGAATTTTGAATCTATAAAATTTGAACATTACCCTTAACTCAGGTAAAAACTTGGGTCGAAGAGGGGGTAGAATCTCTCCAGAATAATTTAGGTCAAACACGAAATTTTGCTGAAATTCTACTCTGAATTTTCCGTCCACGAATTTTAACGTAAATAACTTTCCGTCGAATAATATCCCCATGAGATCCTCTATGGATTTGTTGTAGAATATGTCGGGCATTGTCTCAAATCTTATGAAGTCTTTCAGACTTCCCCCATGGCCTAGGAATGAGAGCATCCCTAATGCTTCGAGTATGTTTGACTTGCCCGTGTTTGGCTCCCCTATGAAGACGTTTATTCTGCTGCACTTGAGGCTGAGATTTCTTATCGATTTGAAGTTCTGTATCTGCAGATTCTCTATCATGTCCCGCATCCATCATCTATCAAGATTGTTAATAAATCTTGGGACTCTAGATAAGCGTCTTCACGTCCGGATTCCACAACCTTATCGAGGATCGGTGTGGATCATAGTAAACTGCGATGGCCTTGATCTCTAATCCTATTCGCGATCCGCTCAGCAGTAGTTTATGGACCTCCGGATCGACATCCTTGTTCGGCCTAAATCCTTTTACATCCCTTAATCCGATCACAAATACCATCATCGCCCTGCCCCCACCCTCAACATATCTTATCAGATCTCTTAGCTGCCTCCTAGCCCTAGTTGACGGCGCGTCCGGGTATGAGGCGTATCCATCGATTCTTTGAACCGCGCTCTTGAGCTCTAGGTATGTTTCCTCGTCTCCACGTTTCAGTAGGTAGTCTATTATCGACCTATTCAGCCTCGCGTTTCTCCCGATTATCCTGTAGCTTTTCAACCATGGGATCAGCTTTAGATCTAGGGATATCTCGAATGCCTTCCCCTGAATCCATGTATCGATTAATGCTCCATAGCCATCCACCTCTATCGAGAATAATCTATATTTTGTCTTCTTGGGCTTCTCAAATCTCAGGCAGAATCCCCTCTTACCTCTGGTCAGGTATTCTCGCAGCCTCCCAGTGTTGTTTATGTGGGCGTATTCGATCCTCCCATCGAGCTCGATCTTGACTTTAAACTTGTTAACCCTCTCCAAGATCTTACATCTTATCGGGGAGGGAAGCTTTAACAGCTCTGGATGACTGGCCGACATATCTCTCCACATGATATGAGTTAGAGTGGAAAAGGTTTTCGAAAAATGGGTTGGTTATTTTGCTGATCTCACATCTATCGGTCTGGAGTTTCTCGGTGGCTCTTTAGAGCTGTCTCAAGGCTTTCATGAAGTATTCTAGGTGTTTTTTCTCCTCTTCGATTATCTTCTTGAATAGGTTTGCTGTGGCCTCATCTCCAAGTCTCTCCGCTTCCCCGATTATCTCCGTGTAGAGTTTTATCGCTCCCTCCTCATCCCTCACATCATGCTCGATCATCTCCCTCGCGTCTTCGCCGACCCTTATCTCAGCCGGTTTCGTGGTCGGGGTTCCTCCCAGCTCCACCAATCTCTCCGCTATGTCTTCTGCGTGCCTCATCTCCACTATCGCTATCTTCTTGAGCTCATCTCTCACCTCTTTCCTCGGATGCGTCCATGAGACGTGTTGCCACATGTATTGGATGCTCACTTGAAGCTCTCTCGCTATCGCCTCATTCAACCTATCTAGAAATTCCTTCGAGCTCATGTTCTCATCAACCGATCTTCTTGTAGCAGAACCACCAGTCATAGCACTCTAACTCCTTGGCCTCCGCCTTCTCCAACCTCTCTTTAGCCGTCTTCTCATCGCTCGCTGGAGGTAATATGACCTTATCTCCGATCAACTCGTTATTGGGCCAGTTCGCAGGCATCGCCACGCCTTTCTCATCGGATATCTGGAGGGCTTTCACGGCTCTTAGGATCTCATCCATATTTCTTCCAAGCTCTTGTGGGTAGTAGATCATGGCCCTCAATATCCCCTTTGGATCGACTATGAAGACGGCTCTAACCGTGTTCGTCCCCTTGCTTGGATGGATCATTCCGAGGAGCCTCGCTATCCTTCCCTGATCGTCGGCTATTATCGGGAACTCTATCTCCACCCCGAGCCTCTCCCTTATCCACTCCTTCCACTTTAGGTGGCTGAAGACCTGATCTATGCTCAATCCGATTAGCTCGCAGTTAAGCTTCTTGAACTCTTGATAACGCTTCTGGAATGCGACGAACTCGGTTGTGCAGACCGGGGTGAAGTCGGCTGGGTGGGAGAATAGGACCACCCACTTACCCCTATAATCCTCTGGAAACCTTATCATCCCGCTCGTCGTCTGCGCCTCGAAGCTTGGAATCCTCTCCCCAAGTCGGGGTAGGGTTGGTTCAACTTCCTCAACCATATTCTCACATATCTTTATTATTTGGTTTGTATAATAAACATTATGGTTCGATTTTCGGACCTAGAGCTCATCAAGCTCCTAATGAAGAATTCGAGGACTCCCTACGTCAAGCTCGGCGAGGCCCTCGGAGTATCTGAGGCGGCGGTTAGGAAGAGGGTTAAGAGGCTTGAGGAGCTGGGGGCTATTAGGAGGTATACGGTCGAGGTGGATCCGAGGAAGCTTGGATTCGAGGTCGATGCCTTGATAGGCTTGGATACGGTTCCAGAGCGCTTCATCGCGGTGATAGAGGAGCTTAAGGCCATGGAGGAGGTTCTAAGCCTATACTCGGCGAGCGGAGACCACATGATCCTCCTCGAGTGCTGGTTCAAGGACTCGGATGAGCTGGCGAGGTTCGTTAAGAGGCTTGAATCTATCGAGGGGGTGACTAGGGTTTGCCCGGCCATCATCTTGGAGAGGCTGAAGTAGGTTGGGGCTCTAGCCTCTCCCTCGGCCAGAGGAGGAGTGAGAGGAGGAATAGGGATATGGCCAGCGAGCCGAGCCAGCTTGAGATGTCCAAGACCCCTTCGAGGGATAGGGCGTAGATTGGGGCGCCGAACGCGTAGCCTATAGCCCACGCCATGTTCCCAAATCCTATAGCCGTCGATTCAATCCCTCCAAATCTCCCACAAAGCTTACCCTGAACCCTGCTGAGATTGATCCCATTGAATAGGCCTATGAGGGCGAAGAATGTTAGGAGTTGGATTGGTTCACCGGTCAGCTGGAAGAGGGTGAAGGCGAGGGATGCTATGAGGTAGGAGATTGCGGGAAACATCCTCCTCTCCACGGCCTTGTACAGGAATTTTAAGGAGAGTTGGCCTATCAGCCCCGAGGTGTAGTAGAGTGAGAGGAGGAGGCCTGAGGAGGATTCGGGAAGCCCCATATGGCTCACGAGCTTTGGGGAGTAGGAGGAGGTAGAGCTCTCACATACCCCGATGATCAGGGCGGCGAGTAGATAGAGGACGACGACCCCGCTCCCAACCTCTCCTAGAGCCCTTCGGGCCCAGGTGCCTCGGAGGCTCATCGAGGTGGGTGGAGATTCCTTGATGGAGATTAGGGAGAGGATTGAGGAGATGGATGAGCAGGCGGCGAACATTAGGAAAGGGGCTTGAACCCCATAGAATTGTATGAGTGGGGAGCTGAGCGCTGGGCCTATGCTCAAGCCTAGGGCCATCGACCCATTGATTATTCCAAGCGAGCCCAACCTCTCCACCCGATATCTTTTCGCGACGAAGCCCAGGATCCCCGTCCATATCAAGGATTCTAGGGCTCCCTCGAGCGCTCGGCCGAGTAGATAGGCTGGAGTGGATCTCCATAGGATGAATAGGAGGCCGAGTGGGGAGTTGAGGGCTAGGGAGATTGGGACGATCTTCCTCGGGCCAACCCTATCCGAGATTAAGCCCGCTGGAAGACTTGAGATCAGGTAGACGATCGCCCAGATCCCTATCACCGCTCCAGCCTCGAGGCTCCCCCCACCCACCCTCCTCACGGCGATTGGTAAGGCGGCCAGGATCCCGCCTACCCCTATAACGTATATGAGGGATGTTAATGCGAGGAGGTATATTCTGAGGCTCTCCCTCATCCATTCATCTTCTCCGCTAGCTTCTCCCTAGCCCTCTCGAACCCGGTTAAGA
>Ga0209410_1001083_pt1 | contig 13166 bp, 12 predicted proteins | sample Mar14436cmmetaG_FD_184135 | JGI IMG/M metagenome (GOLD analysis project Ga0209410, IMG submission 184135) | Marine hydrothermal vent microbial communities from Guaymas Basin, Gulf of California to study Microbial Dark Matter (Phase II) - Marker... ... | reverse complement strand
ATATATACTGTAGCTGGTAAATCTATTAGAGACGTGTTGGGCAGATCGCTAGGGAGGCAGGCGGATGAAGAGGATCGTGGTCGCTAGGGAGGAGCTTGAGCGGATAATCAAGCTATGTGAGAATATCGAGAGGAGGGGGTTGGATCCATTCACCGTGAATGTTCGAGAGTTGTTGGAGAGGCTTAGGAGGATGGTTGAAGAGAACCCAGATCTGGATCACTATGTCATCGACGCCGAGACCCTCTATAGGATCTCAGCCCTAATCGCCCTCCAGCATAGATGGCTTAGGGAGAAGGCGAAGGCCCTATTCATCGACGCCCAGATGATCTCGACTAGGCTCGTGGCCATGGATAAGAAGGCGCTCGTCAAGGCCTTTCTGAAGGCTTGGCACCCGATAATCTCGCTTGAGCAGATGACCCCTCAAAGACTTAGGCAGGGATTGGAGCACTTCCTCTCACTCCCGCCAAGGGGCGGAGGGAGGGAGTTTGGCTGGAAGATAACTGATAGGGAGATGGAGCTGATTAAGGCGAGGCTTGAGCTTGAGGAGAAGGCGATGATGGAAAAGATCAAGATGCTCCACCATGAGTTGCTTAAGAGGTTTGAGGAGCGGGGGGAGCCCTTGGACTACTGGGAGTTCATCGAGGGTGAGAGCTTCGATGAGACATTTGAGCGAGCATATCTCCTAAGCTTCCTGATAACCGAGGGCTATGTAGACATTAAGAGGAACCCATTAAAGAATGAGGTGAAGCTAATACCCCGCAAAGAGCGGATCAAGCGGAAATCTCCAACCTCCCTCGTCATAAGCTTAAGGGGTGAGGCTCGGTGAGCGTGGAGGAGAGCTTTTCAAGGAGGTTAATGATAGCGGCCACAATGCTCCTATTCAAGAGCCATCGAAGACCAGGGGTCAGGGGCTGGGAGCTTAAGCATAGGCTTGGAAAAAATTACATGAAAGTGATCGATGCCCTAAACTCAAAGCTCAAGCAACTGGGTCTAGAGATCAAGACGGTCTTCGAGGAGGGTGAGGAGGATAACCTAGATAGGGCGAGGTTCTACGTGGTCCTATCCCATCCATTGACCATGTCCGACCTAGTCGCGGCCGGATGGAGGATAGACGAGGTCGCGGCGCTCTCCATAACCCTATCAATTCTATCGAGCAGGGGTGGTAAGGCCCCATTACGCGACGTCTTAGAGGTCTTGGAGACGAAGTTTCCCAAGTGGAAGGCCGAATCCTATCTTGAGAGAGCGATTAGGAGGGGATATATAGAGAGGCTTGAGGATGACGTATTGACGATAGGCTGGAGAACGAGGGTAGAGGTCGAGCAAAAGGCCCTATTGAAGGCGGTCCTAGAAGCTCATGAAGAAAAGGAAATAAGATCGGATTAGAGTCTTATAGATGCGGCGTGCGGCCCACAGCCAGATGGGGATGATGGCCCACCCCTGCTGGCTGAGGTTGATGAAACTCTCGATCTCTGACCCATTCTAAATCTCTAGAATCTGCTGATAGATTTTTCAAGAATATTAGAATGTTCCATCCGAGATTCTCCGATGAAATTCATGGATATTCTAATGCTCTAACATATTCTCTGAGTATTTTTCAAATTCTTCTAGAATAGGAAGAGCTAAAAGCCGTCACATATAGATGATTGTCGGTGGCTAGACGTGATGAACGTTAAACATGGTGTTAAGGTAATTCTCCTCCTAACCATAAACATAACCTTGATCGCGATCCTGATAATAGCTGGTTTCATGCTCTGAAAGTTAACGCCGCTTCCATGTCCACAGATATTTTCCACAATCTCCAACCCCCTCAAATTTGTGGGGAGTTGGCTGGCCCCCGCCTCCGAGGGTAACTTCTTTTAGCAACTTAGATCCTACTCTCTCCATGGATTCGGAGCGAGCTGAGGGAGAGCGATACTTTCGGAGAATCCTCGAATTGATAGATAGGCATCATAAACTTTTCAGGCACGCAATCCCCTTGATAGCGAGTGAGAATATCCCAAGTCCAGCCGTTCGAGAAGCCCTTGCATGCGACTTTGGGAACAGATATGCTGAGGGATGGCCGGGGGAGAGGCTTTATGCTGGATGTAGATATATCGATGAGGTCGAGGAGATAGCCCTAGAGCTCGCTAAGAGGGTCTATGAAGCGGAGTTCGCGGATGTGAGGCCGATCTCCGGGGTCATGGCGAATCTAGTGGCATACACGGTCTTCACGAAGCCCGGGGATCTCATGATCGCCCTCCCAATCCCATATGGCGGCCATATAAGCCATGGTAAGGAGAAGTGGGGTGGAACCGCCGGCGTCGTCAGAGGACTTAAGGTGGATAGATATGAGTTTGATGAGGAGAATTTTGAGATAGATGTCGATGCTACTAGGAGGAGGATTGAGAGGAAGGGCTTGAAGCCGAAGCTATTCATGCTAGGCGCCAGCATCTTCCTATTCCCGCACCCAGTTAGAGAGGTGGCTGAGCTCGCGGCAGAGTTTGATGCGAGGGTCGTCTATGACGCTGCCCACGTCGCGGGCTTAATCGCCGGAAAGGTCTTCCAAGACCCATTGAGAGAGGGGGCTGACATGGTGACGCTCAGCACCCATAAGACCTTAGCAGGCCCGCAGCATGGGATGGTCCTCTCATGGAACAGATATGCTGAAGACATCAAGAGGGCGGTGTTTCCGGGCCTTCACTCAAACCACCATCTCCACGCTGTGGCCGGGGTCGCCGTAGCCTTGGCAGAGGCTCTCGCATTCTATCGAGAGTATGCCCGCAAGATCGTCGAGAACGCTAAGGCCCTCGCCCAAGCCTTATATGAGCGGGGGGTAAGGGTCCTCTACGAGCATAAGGGGTTCACCGAGTCCCATACGATTATAGCGGATGTGAGCGAGTATATGAGTGGGCTTGAGGCCGAGAAGCTTCTTGAGAGAGCCAATATAATCTTAAACCGCAACCTAATACCGAAGGATTATAGGCTTAAGACCGATTATCGGGCTCCAAGCGGGATAAGGATAGGCGTCCAAGAGGTCACGAGGCTTGGGATGGGTAGGAATGAGATGGTCGAGATAGCTGAGCTGATAAAGAAGGTCTTAGTGGATAGAAGGCCTCCGGAAGAGGTTGCAAAGGAGGTTATAGAGCTTCGCAAAGACTTCCAGCACGTGAAATACGCCTTCACCTCGGAGACCGAGGCATATGAGCATATACTGATAAGGTGATGGGAAGATTTTAGAGGAGGGCTTTCTCGATAAAATGCTTGTGGAGAAGGGCTTAATGCCAAGCTTCCTCAATTATTGGGTGAGGGATTGACGATGGTGAGGATCGGGCTAATAGGGAAGACCAATACTGGGAAGACGACCTTCTTCAACGCGGCGACCCTTGGAACGGCTGAGGTCTCAACCTACCCATTCACGACTAAGCAGCCGAACTATGGGGTCGGATACGTTTTAACCCCATGCGTCTGCAAGGAGTTTGGGGTCAAGGATAATCCGAGGAACTCTAAATGCATTGATGGCTGGAGGCATATCCCGATAGAGCTCATAGACCTGCCGGGGCTTATCAAGGGCGCCTGGGCTGGAAAGGGGCTTGGAAATCAATTCCTCTCCGTCGCGTCACAGTCAGATGCTCTCCTCCACGTAGTTGACGCGAGCGGAAGCGTCGATGAGGAGGGTAGATTGACCGAACCTGGGACCGGCGATCCTCTCGCAGACTACTATGATATCGAGGAGGAGCTCGTGATGTGGTTCATGAAGCTCATAGATCGGTCGACCGATAGGATAATCAGATCTTTGAGGAAGGGGAAGGAGCTCCCCGAGGCCATGGAGGAGGTCTTGATGGGGGTTAAGGTGAACAGGGAGCATATAAGGCAGGCCTTAATCCAGAGCAATCTCGAGAAGAAGGATTTCGAGAACTGGACTCCGCTGGATGATAAGAGGTTTGCGACGGCCTTAAGGGAGGTCTCAAAGCCAACCCTAATCGTGGCGAATAAGATGGATCTTGATACGGCGCCGGAGAACTTTAAGAGGCTTAGAGACCAGCTGACGGATAAGATAGTGATTCCATGTAGCGCCGAGGCGGAGCTGATCTTGAGGAGGGCTGAGCAGAAGAAGCTGATAAGATATATTCCGGGAGAGGAGGAGTTTGAGATAATCGATGAATCCAGCTTGACGGAGAGGCAGAGGTGGGCGCTGGACTTCATTAAGAGAAGGATTCTAGACGAATATATGAGGACCGGAGTTCAATTTGCGTTAAATGTCGCCGTCTTCAAGCTACTTAAGATGAATGCCGTCTACCCCGTCTACGATGTCCAAAAGCTATCCGATAGGCATGGAAACGTTCTCCCAGATGTCTACCTAATGCCTGATGGAGCGGATGTCAGGGAGCTCGCTAAAGTGATTCATAGCGAGCTCGCTAAGGGCCTCCTCTACGCAATCGACGCGAGAACAGGTCTTAGACTCCCCGCGAACTACAAGCTAAAGGATCGGGACGTATTATCTGTCGTCTCGACGACGAGGAGGGGCTAATCCTCAGCCGGGACGATGAAATATGAGATGTAGTCTTCTCCATCTCTCTTCTTGAAATCTATCTTAACCCTCATCCCCCTCCTCAACCTCTTGAAGTCGTCGCAGAGAACCCAGGCCAAGACGTTGAATCCGTCATCGAGTCTGGCCACGCCGAGAACATAATCCGAGTATTTTTGATAGCTTTCAGGCTTAACCTTGACAACTGTATACGTCAGCAGCCTTCCATATCCGTTAAGCTCAGCCCATTCCATCTCACTTGACCCACAGTTCGGGCAATATGCTTGAGGGGGGAAGTATCTCTCTCCACAGTTTTTGCACCTGGTCGCTAAGAGCTTCCCCTCCCTCAGGGCCTCGAAGAAGCGCTTAACCCCTGAGACCGGTATCTTATACCTCAACTTCAGCTCCCTGATATCGATCCAGATGGGCTTCCCAGTCTTCTTATCCTCTCCGATCGGCAGATACCTCTCCCCAGACTCATCCATCATTTACATTTAGTTGAGATGGCTCAATTTATGAATATTCATCGAAAACATTTTCATAATGCCATATGCAACATCGGTCGGCGATGTGGAAGCTGCATCGTGTAGTGATATTGGTAGCACTTCTATGCTCAGCGATGTTAACAATTAGGGTTGATCCGATGCTGGATGAGCCGGTAAGGTTTAAGAGGGTTTTGGTGGAGTTCGACAGGGGAGTAGACCTAGCCCCATTTCTAGGAGAGTTTGAGATAAGCGGAGTCGTCGGCGATCTAGCATCCGTGAAGATTCCAGAGAGTATGCTTGAGAAGCTGATTAAAGATGGAATGATAAGATCCGTCTGGAGGCCCAGAAAATATCATTTGATGCTCGACGTCAGCGTCTCCGAGATCCACGCGCCGAAGGTTTGGGAGGGATTTAGAGACGTTATAGGGAGGCAGGTCAACGGATCGGGGATCGTGATCGGGATAATAGATACGGGGATAGATTATAGACACCCCGACTTCTGGTTTCCAAACGGGTCGACGAAGATCTTGAGCATCTGGGATCAAACGATCGACGGGAAGCCTCCGAAGGGATTCAAGTATGGATATGAGTGCCCGAGATGGGAGATAGAGGCTGGAAGATGCCCTGAGAGGGATGAGATGGGCCATGGAACCCACGTGGCGTCGATAGCGGCTGGAACCGGTCAAGCATCATACAAGGGGGTTGCACCCGGAGCCTACCTCATAGTGGTCAAGACAGGCTACCCCGTGTGCGGGGGTCTTAGGTGGTTCATGGAGGAGGATAAGATACTCGACGGGATCTCCTATATCGTTGAGAAGGCAAGGGAGCTTGGATTAAGACCAATAATAAACCTGAGCCTCGGATCAGATAATGGAGGCCATGATGGAAGTACGCCTCTTGAGAAGGCTATAGACAAGCTCGCGGATGAGGGCGTGATCTTCGTCGTCGCCGCCGGAAACTCAGCCTCCGACCGAATACACTCGATGGGAGATTTGGCCGCTACGGGTGGGGTTGAGGTTAGATGGGTTCTCCAGCCAGCCACCAAGGAGTTCGACCTCTCCTACGTCATCGAGCCCGACGACGAGGTTAGACTCCACCTTAAAACACCCTATGGAGGTATTGAGGGGAAAGAGGTTGAGAACTATAAGATTGGAGACTTGGTCGTCAACATTACCCTAAACTCCTATGACTCTGGAAGAGACTGGGAAATAACCGTAAGAAGCGTTAAAGGAGACCTCCCAACCCATGGATGGGCGATGATGATCGAGCCTCTCAAGCTGAATGGAACGGCGGTCTGGCATAGCTGGATAAGCAGCGATACCTGCTCACTCGAGAGGGAGAGATTCGTCTCCGGGAATGGATATAATATAACTGAGAGATATACGGTCTCGGTTCCAGCGACCGCGGAGAAGGCGATAGCGGTCGGGGGTTATGTCTCGAAGAACTCATGGTATGTGGATGGAAAGCTCATCTCTACAGGGCTCGAGCTGGGAAAGCTTCTATACTTTAGTGGGAGGGGGCCTAGCAGAGATGGGAGGATAAAACCCGATCTAGTTGCACCCGGCTCCTTGATAATTGCGGCCAAGCCCATCGAGGGCTTCTCTCAAAAGATGAGCTTCAGCGACTACTACACCGCTAGACATGGAACTAGTATGGCGGCCCCGCATGTAGCGGGGGTGATAGCCTTGATGCTCCAACTATTTCCAAACGCATCCTTCGATCAGATTTACGGCGCCTTAACATACTCGGCTCGATGGGAGGACTTCATGGGTGAGAGGCCGTCGAATGATTGGGGTTGGGGGAAGCTCGATGCGAGAACCGTCTATAAGCTCAGGGTCGAGGTCTTGGGACCGCCCGAAAACTTATCAACAGAGGTCTTGATAGATGGCATGCGATTCAACGTCTCTTCAAAGAGTCCGCTGACGATGCTGTTTCTGAACAGCTCGGTGCATAGGCTCATAGCTCAGGAGGAGATTCCGATAAGCAGTTCAAGCATGTATCGATTGGAGACCGGTAACGAGTTCATCATAAATAGGTCTGCGAACGTGGTCTTAAGATACGGTGTCTGGCACTATCTTGAGGTTAAGTCTCCATTTGGAGGGACTAGGGGGAGTGGATGGTATAGGGAGGGCGAGGAGGCATGGTTCTCCGCCCCGAGATCCGTAACCCCGTCGATATGCGAGCTTCTATTCAAGCCCGTTTTAAGATTAAGTCATTGGATCGCCGAGGATGGGAGAAAACTTCATCATCCGAGGATCTTGATGGACAGACCTCACACGGTGACAGCCGTCTATACACCTGATTATGGCATGATGATCTTCTCATGGCTCACGATAGTTGCGGGATTGTCCGCGATAACCATAATACTTAGTAGATATTATCGCAGGAATCGGAGAGGAGTTGAGGGAGGCAAGATATCTGGTTAGGGTTCATGAGGCTAAGAGGGCTTTAAGAGTTGATAAGGAGGTGGAGGAAGCCGTTAAAGGAGCCCTTGGGAAGAAGATGATCAGAAAGATGAAGAGGGAATATGTTGAATGCCCCGTCGCGGGTAGGAGGGTATCATTCCTAGAATGCTTTACATGCATCTCCTTCATTAGGAGGGTTAGGGGAGTCGTCCACTGCTCCGGCGAGGGCTTTGGACGCAAGCTATGATCAAATAGTTAAATATAATGATGAGAGCTGATGCTCCGATGCTCAGAGACAGTAGGCTGATGAAGACTGTGAATAGATTGTTCTCCGAGAAGCTAGTCCTCCTAGAGACGTCGATTATGTTCATGATCCTCTCGATAGGGTTCCTCATCAGAATCTTCCCCTTGAGGTGGGGACTCTATCTGACCGAGTTTGATCCATGGATGCAGTACAAGGAGTTCATGTATATCGTTAGGAATGGTTGGATAGGCTTCATAAAGTTCTTCTCATGGCATGACATGACCTCATGGTATCCATTTGGGAGAGATGTCGGGAGAACGGCGTTCCCCGGGCTTCCATTCTTCGCCGCCTTCATCTACCACTCCCTACATGGCCTCGGAGTAGAGTTGAATCCGCTTGAATTGGCGGCATTCATCCCACCGATCCTATCGATGGTCGCCATATTCTTCGCATATCTCTTGGGCAAGGAGCTCGGCGGGAAGCCTGCGGGACTATTCTCCGCATTCCTGCTAGCCTTGAGCAGGGCGCATGTCGAGAGAAGCCTACTCGGATGGTTTGACGATGAATGTATCGGAATCCCTTTGATGCTGATCGGGATCTGGGCATATATTCAAGCGATAAAGGATGAGAGATCCTGGAGGGGATCGATAGCTTATTCGGTCATCTCAGGCCTCTCGTTGGGCTATCTCTCGGCGAGCTGGGGAGCGGCAAAGTTCCCATTAACGTATATTCCCTTGATCACCGTTATCTTGGCCCTATTGGGCAGATATAGGAGGAGGCTGTTGACATCATCTGCATTAACGTTCGCCATTTATGCTACGATATCCGTGATGGTTCCAAAGCTTGGAATAAGATACCTATTCGAGACCACCCTCCTCTCCGGATTCGCCTGCCTCATAATCCTAGCCTCCTTCGAGCTCTCGCAGATACTTCCTGGAGGAAAGCATGTGAAGAGGATCCCATACTATGTCGTCGGCATAGGGGTCGCCGGCTTCATAGCCCTAATAGCCCTCGGCCTAGCAAACCTCCCAGGATTGAAGTTCTTCAGCGTAGTCGTCCCAACCCTCAGATCAAAGCTCCCGATAGTGATCTCGGTGGCGGAGAACCAGATCTCGACTTGGGCCATAATGTTCTCCGATGCGGGGTTCCAGCTACTCCTAGCCTTGCTCGGATTCTATTACGCCTTGAGGCGGAGGGCTGATGAGGATCTGATCTTAAGCGGATATGCCATGCTTACGATATATTTCGCCTCAACCATGGTTAGGCTATCGACCGTAATGGCCCCGATGGTCGCCGTGATGGCCGGCTTCGGGGCGGCGGAGATCATAGGAGGCTTCTCAAGAAATCTCAAGCTTCTAACCCGTATGAGGGCTAGGGTCAAGCCTATAAGCATCGAATACTATATCCTAACCCCCCTAGTAGTCGTCGGCCTACTCACCGTAAACTTCATTCCAAGCGCCTATGGGTTCACGTACTCGATCTCGGCGATAGACTCGGCTTACATCCCTCAAACCGTAGTTTCGGCGAGCGTCCCGGTGAGGAGGAGGCTGGATGCGTGGCTTAACGCCCTTGAGTGGATGAGGAACAACCTCCCGGAGGATGCGGTCGTTGCCTGCTGGTGGGACTATGGATACTGGGTCACGATCCTAGGGAATAGGACGAGCATAGTCGATAACGCGACCCTAAACTCGACTCAGATAGGCGAGATAGCATACGCCTTCATGTCCAATGAGACCGTGGCCTACAAGGTCTTCAAGAAGCTCGGCGCAACCCACGTCCTAGTCTTCGTCACCCACGTCGTACAGTCTCAGATCGGTGGCACACCGCTGATGAGGCTCTGGATATACGGCGATGAGTCTAAGTGGATTTGGATGCTTAGGATAGCGGATCAGGAGGGGCACCACTTCAATGAAAGCGAGTATGTAACCGAGTATGGAGTGCCGACCGAGAAGTTCTGGTATGAGACGACTATAGGTCAGCTAATACCATATAAGCCCAGGACGGTGGCCGGTGGGGTCACATCCCACGTCTATCAGCCTCCGAGCTTAAAGCATTTCAAGCTCGTCTATCAATCGAGTCCACCCTACAGTAGCTACGCATATGTCTACATCTATGAGTTGGTCGATTAGCCTATGTAGAACGGCTCTCTACTCGGTTTCTCCCTCCGCCTCTGGAGCATCTGCTCATATCCCCTCTGAACCTCCTCCAAGATCTTCCTATGCCTCTCTATCTCTTCGTCAAGCCTCTCAAGATCAACCCTAAATCCCAAGCCTTTCGCCAAGACCGTTATCAGCATCTTCGCGGAGATAGGGTCTGGGAAGTAGGTTACAACCTCTGAGACTAGGATTGATGCATGGCCTGTGTCCCGCATATAGAGCATGAGTAGGTAGGAGGAGAGCTTATCGGCTGGAATATTATCTAGGTTTGGGAGTATCCTAGCCCCGGAGTCTAGGAAGCTCCTTATGTCATCCGGATTTGATGAGGCCACGAAGACGGTTCTCTCACCCATTATCCTAGAACTCGATAGGAGGTAGTAGTTCGTAGCCCCTCTCTCAACCAAGAACCTATGAAGCCTACTGGCGATCAGATATCCTCCCTCCTCGCTCTCTATCGGGAAATTTCTGGAGATGAAGACGAGCTTTAAGTCTCTATCTCTATGCAGGTATAGGTTTATGCTTGGATGCGAGGCCAGCCCCTCGTCGACTATGCTGACATGGGGGAAGTGGAGAGACCTCACCTCCGCTATCTTGACTGGTTTAAGGGTCTCGACCAGGTAGTTTATGGCGATCAAGCCGGCGGCTCCCAAGCCTGGAGATGCCTCGATCACGTGCGCTCCCCTTAAGTCGGCGCGCTCGCCAGCCTCGGTCAAGACTATCTTGACATCACCTCGATCCAAGGGCTCTCTCAAGAACTCTCAGCCCAACTATCCTTAAAGCCCCTCATATTAAAGCTATTTTCCATGGGTTCTCCTAAGCTCTAAGATCTTCTCCAGATATCTGTGTTCGAGGGATATATTTGGGGGATGGGCGGATCTAACCTCCCCGCCGCAGTTCGGGCACCTATCACATCTCAAGGTGTATCTCCCACATTTAACACACCTATGGATTAGGGTCCGCATCTATCCCATCACCAGCTCCGCCTTTCCGCCAGCTTCCTTGACAACCTCCATACATCGTTCAGCGGCCTTCTCTAGAAGCTCTCTAGCCCTCGACTCCTCATCAGCCTCAACCCTGATCAAGTATCTTGGGGAGCCTATGGCGGTTATCGAGACCTTCTCACCCTTGCCAGCCGCCTTCAACCCCTCCCTTATCGCCCTCCTAATCACCTCGACACCATCTCCAGTGGCGATCGAGAGCTTGAGGGTGGCCTTTAAGGCTATCTTCTTAAGCTTTATCTCCTTCTTAATTAGCTCGAGTAGGAGTCGTGAGAGCTTCTCATCGAGCTTCATCCAGCTCGGAAGCCTTCCGGAATCCAGAATCTTCAGAAAGACATCATATAGGGCTAGGTTGCGCTTGGCAGCGGGCTCCACGAGCATGGAGTTTATCTCCTCCGAGCTCTTCCCAGATCTCTCGGCGAGTAGATGTAAGACCCTCATGACCCTCTGAGTTCTCTTCCACTCCAATAGCTTTTGGGTGCGCTCCCTTTTCGAGACCCTCCTAAGGGATACATCGGCCTGCTTTGCATCCATATTCATCCTCAAGACCTTGAAGACCTCTCGCTGCCTCTCCCTGAGATAATCCCTGATATTCCTAACCCACTTCAGCGAGATCTCGGAGATGTGGACGAACCCCTCCCAGCCCGGATACTCAATTAGGTCGACGTATACCCCGTATCTCTCAACCCTCTTAACGACCCCTATCACGAGCTCCCCTATCTCAGGAGAATCCGGTCGCATCAGCTCAGCCATACCTATCTATCCTTGGATTGGTTCACTATTTAAGAAACACATCTCAGGAGCCCATTCAGTTAAACTTTTAACGAGCGTTCATGGATCTGCGGGCTAAGTCCCGATATTTAGGAGAACTATACCGAGGGTAATAATTAACGCCGCAACCACAGTTTTGCTTGAAAGGCGCTCCTTAAGGAGTATTAAGGCGAGGGCTGTTGAGAAGAGAGGTGTAGTCGAACCTAGTGGCGCGGCGATATTCGCTTGGGTCATATTCAATCCAACTAGATAGATGGTGTCGCCGATGCCTATCGCTATCACGCCGCCTAAAGCCATCAACCCTATGTCAAGCTTGGATAGCTGCTTGATGCATAGCCGGCTTCTGGAGGACATTAATGACATGATCCCTAAGAAGGGGATCAAGAAGATGAGTCTGAGAAACGATAGAAGCACTGGATCGAAATACGCTAATATCATTTTGAAGTAGGCGACTCCAAACGCCCAGCAAGCCGCCGCCCCCAAGGATGCCGCTACCCCGAGCTTTGAACTCCCTAGAGATCGGATCCCCTCCCGTGCTTCCCCTGTCATCATCCATACTCCGACGACAACACATATGGTTCCGACAACTATCTGCATTGTTAATGGTTCACCCAGTAGTAGAATGCTTATCGGCAACATGAAGAGAGGATATGAGTAGGCCATCGGAACTGTTTTTCCAACCCCTATGAGTTTTAGGCTAAGGAAGTATAAGGTGTCGCCGAGACCCCAAGTCACTAAAGACGTGAAACATATTAGGCCGGCCAGGCTTAGGGAGAGTTCAGATAGATGATTTAAACGTTGAAGTGGAAAAAGCATTAGGAAGATGAACATCGCCGCCGAGGAGCTTCTGAACAAGTTAAGGGTTAGGGGGCTCACATTTGAGAGACTTCTCTTATATATGGAAGCGCCCAGAGCCCAGCAGAGAGCTGCTGACAGTGATAGAAGTTCGCCCTCCATCTATCAATGTTCACAGGCCAGCTCTCAGCTATATGATTAACGTCAGCCGGCTGAATTTAAAATTCCGGCATACTCAGGTGAGACTCCGCACTAATTATCGTGATCATAATCCTAAAAATCGCTCGTCGGCCGTTCACGGTATACTCCTCTTTATCAGGACTTCAGCGAGGTAGAGGAACAGGAAGAACGAGATGAAGGTTACGGGTATTGATATCTGAGGAGGCACGATGTCGTAGTTTCCGACTAGGGCGTATCTTATCGCTTCGACCGAGTATGTTAAGGGCATTGCGAGGGATATCGGGAACAGATATTTGGGAAGCTTGCTAACCGGTATTATTGCGTCGCACAGGAAGATCATCGGAAACCTGATTGTATTGAAGATGGTCATGGCCTGCGCGGGATCCTTCACGGCGAAGGCTAATAGAACCCCCATGGAGGAGAACTGTAGGGCCGATCCCACTATGCAGAGCGCCAGCAACGCGGGATTATGTGGGGATATGGAGAGAAATAGCTGAATGATCGCCACGGTTGGGATCGATGAGAGGAGGCCGAAGAAGAAGCTGCTGAGGGACTTACCCCACGCCACGCCGAAGTAGCTTATCGGAAATAGTAGGAGCCTCTCAAAAGATTTCATCCTCCGCTCAAA
>Ga0209410_1001082_pt1 | contig 13168 bp, 17 predicted proteins | sample Mar14436cmmetaG_FD_184135 | JGI IMG/M metagenome (GOLD analysis project Ga0209410, IMG submission 184135) | Marine hydrothermal vent microbial communities from Guaymas Basin, Gulf of California to study Microbial Dark Matter (Phase II) - Marker... ... | reverse complement strand
GTGACGCATCACGGCTACGGCGAAGAGGAGGGCGTCAACATAATAAGGGTGAGGAGAGTCCAAGGTGAGTCCAGGGTTTATCAGGAGGATTAGGGTATACGCCTCGGCTTGAACTTCCTCTCCTTATACTTGCTCACAACCCTCACATGGGTTCCCTTCCTCGTGGCCGCTGCGACTATCCTCTCAGTCGCCTCCATACATTCACGCCTCCATGGGCAGCTCTGACACTCCTCGCCGAGGCCATACATCCCATAGCACTCCGGGCGTCTACCCCGCCTACTCCTCTCAGCCATACATCTAAAGAGGCTGAGAACGAGACTTTTAAAGCCTCTCACTTACGGGGGAAGCCCTTTAATCAGGGTCGTCGATGGTAATGAGATGAGGCTTAAGCCTGAAGCCCTTGAACGCTACCTCTCCCAAGTCTTCGGGAGGGGGGTCTCCATCAGGAGGCTTCAACCCCTCGGCGTCTCAGTGGAGGAGGACGCCTTAAAGGCATACGGCTATGGAATCCCCCTACGCATAGACTTCGAGCTGAACGGCGAGGTCAGAAGCGTGGTGATAAACACAATAAAGCCTGGAGGCTTCGGCCATGAACGCATGTCCGATAGGGCTGCCATACTACTATGGCAGGCTGAAGCCTTCAACAAGCTGCCAAGACATGTTAAGGCTCTCGACATCGGAGCCTTCACAAGAGACGGTGAAGCCCTAAGCCTAAGCGGATGCGAGGAGTTCTTCCTCCTAACCGACCTCGCCGAAGGTAGGGAATACTTCCACGACCTCGACAGGATAAGGGACAGTGGAACCCTAACCAAATTAGACTTGGAGCGATGCAGGGCGCTGGCCAAGTATCTCGTCGAGATACACTCCGTTAAGAGGGATGAGCCAGAGCTGTATAGGAGGCGTATAAGGGAGCTGATAGGGCATAGTGAATGCATCTTCGGATTGACCGACAGCTATCCGGAGGAGGCTGAATACATCAGGGCTGAGGAGCTCATAGAAATCGAGAAGCGCTGCATCGATTGGAGGTGGAAGCTGAAGCATAAGACTCATAGGCTTAGCCAGGTTCACGGAGACTTCCACCCCTGGAACATCCTCTTCAGAGCCGGAACAGACTTCACGCTCCTCGACCGCAGCAGAGGCGAGTGGGGTGAGCCGGCTGACGACGTATCGGCGATGACCATCAACTACCTCTTCTACTCCCTACAGCGAAACGGCGACCTAAGCAGCCCCTTCAAGGAGCTTTGGGAAACCTTCTACAAGGTCTACCTCGATGAAAGCGGCGATGAGGAGCTCCTGGAGGTTGTCCAGCCCTTCTACTGCTGGAGGGCTCTCGTCATAGCGTCGCCGGTCTGGTATCCAACCCTCAGCCTCAAGGTTCGAAGAGGCCTACTGAACTTCGCCAGGAACATACTGGAGGTTGACGTCTTAAATCCCTGGGATATAAACCCGCTATTGGAGGAACCCTAATTGGCCAGAGAACCTGGATGGGCTGTTTGGATCACGGGTCTACCGGCATCCGGTAAGTCAACCATAGCGAGGGCCTTGAAGCATAGGCTTGAGGAGATGGGCGTCGACGCCTACATACTCGAATCCGATGTAGTTAGGAGGGTTCTAACACCCAGGCCGACCTACACCTTGGAGGAGAGGGAATTCTTCTATAATGCCTTCGTCTATATCGGCGTCCTACTGGTTGAGAATGGCGTAAACGTCATCTTCGATGCGACGGCTCATAAGCGACGTTGGAGACGAGCCGCCAGGGGATTGATAGATAAATTCCTACAGGTCTATATTCGATGCCCCTTCGAAGTCTGCCGGGAGAGAGACCCTAAGGGCATATATAGGATGGCTGAGACGGGTGAGGCGCAGTTCGTCCCAGGGGCGCAGGTTGAGTATGAGGAGCCATGGCAGATAGACGTCGAAATCGACTGCGTGAGGGACAGCCCTGAGGAGGCTGTTGATAGGATTATAGAGGCGATGAGGGAGAATGGATTCATCTAAACCTCTAAGGCTTCTCGTCGAGACAGCCTGGAGGGTGCGGGAGGCCATATTGAAGGCTGAGGGGGAGAGCCGAGGCCTAAGCCTTGAGCGGCGTAAACGCATCGTCGACGAGGCGGCTGAGAAGGCCTTGGAGGCGTATCTACGTCGATCCGGAGCCTCTGTGAGGTTGGTGAGTGAGGAGGGTGAGGCCACCATGGGGGGTGGAGAGCTATTGTTGATCGCTGACCCCCTCGATGGGACGACGAACCTGGCTGTGGGCATACCCTTCTCAGCCGTCTCTCTGATGCTCTCCGAAACCGAATACCTCTCAGGGGCCATAGCATCCATAGTCCTCGACATACCGAGAGGCATAGCGTATAAGGCCCTCAAGGGCGTGGGAGCATGGAGAGACGACACACCCATAAGGCCGAGGAGGGCCAGACCACTATCGAAGGCCATTTTGAGCATAGACATAAGCAAGTCAGCCCCCATGAATAGGCTGAGGAGACTCATAGCCAAGGCGAGACATCTCAGGCAGCTCGGGTCAGCAGCCCTCTCCATCTGCCTCGTAGCTGAGGGAGTCCTCGACGCCCACATCGACGTAAGGGGAGTCCTAAGGGCCGTGGACTCGGCAGCAGCCCTCCACATCCTAAGGGAAGCCGGAGGAGCCTATAGGCTGAATGACGTCTACATGGGAGACCTAAAGCTGAAGAGGGATAGCAGGCTCTCAGTCATCGCAGCCTCCAACGACGAGATGCTCAGAAGAATCGAGGAGCTCCTATGATAGGATACAACCTAGTGGTGTCGAAGGAAGAACGATGGGACATCTAGTTGAGGGTTAATCCGATGGAGGGGCCTCCATCGATTGGGTTAAATAATGTTGGAATGTATAACTTGTTGTATAATTATGTAAGTCGGCCTAAGGGTCAGGTGGTGATTACGAAGCCAAGGATTGGGGGAAGCTACACGGAATATTACATCTCCACCATATCACCGAAGCTGAAGAAGCCTGTTAATGTCAAGAAGATCATTCTTCAGGAGACCGCTGAGAGGCTTAGCCTACATGACCTCCAAGAGACGGAGAGTAAATCGTGTTAGAAAAATTCCCATTATAAGTGGCCACCACTTATAAGGATTCCAAATTTAGAATTACAATGGTTGTAAGAAATCGTGGAGGAGAGTTACGGCGACGCATCACATCTTTAAGGCTGATGGACAACCATGATCGATGCACCTCCCCCAGCCGCTCCTCAGAGCCATCTTCAAGAAACGGCTCAACAGATTTCTCGGCCTCGCAGAGCTGAACAGCAACGAAGTTGAGGTCTATATACCGAATCCTGGGAGGCTTCAGGAACTCCTCACCCCTGGGGCCACCATCTACATCCATGGGAATCCCAAGCCTGGGAGGAGGACGCAATTCGACTTAGTTCTGGTGGAGATCGACGGAGTCCTTGTCTCCATAGATTCTCGGATTCCGAATAGGCTGTTTGAGGAGGCCCTCAAGCAGGGAACCCTGAAGAGGTTTGAGGGATTCCACCTTGAAGCGAGGGAGTTCCAGCTTGACGACTCAAGAATAGACTTTCTCCTCGGAGGCCCCAGGCAGATGCTGGTGGAGGTGAAGTCCTGCACCCTCGTCGAGGGGGACACCGCCCTCTTCCCAGACGCCCCAACTGAGCGAGGGCGAAGACACCTAAGACACCTCACCCATAGGCCCCGAAGCCTCGGGGCCTCCATCGTCTTCATCATCCAGCGGGGAGACGCCGTGAGGTTCAGGCCGAACAGCAGGTTAGACCCAGAATTCACGGAGGCTTTGAGGGAGGCCTATAGGAGCGGCGTTGAGGTCTACGCCTACCTATGCCAGGTCACCCCCAAGTCGATTGAGGTCGTTGAGGAGGTTCCCGTGGAGATACCCAATTATGGCAAGAGACTATGATTTGTTGATTGTTGTTTGTTGTTTTATGTAAATCTCTTGGATAAACCCCTGAAGGCTACGGAAACGATTTTTAAGCTTCCACTCCCCCTTATTGGGGGAGGGAGAGGGGGTATGGGGAAGAAGAAGGTGATCAGTGAGAGGGACATAAAGGAGGAGATGGTCTACCCATCGGAGAACGACGTCCTCGGGATAGTTGAGAAGCTATTAGGCTATGATCGCGTCTTGGTCAGATGTCAGGATGGTCACACCCGGGTCTGCAGGATCAGGGGGAAGATGAAGCGCAGAACCTGGATCAGGGAGGGGGACGTGGTATTGGTGTCCCCCTGGGACTTCCAATATGGAGACCCGGGGAGACATCTTCTGGCGCTACACCCAGGGTCAAGTCGATCAGCTGCGGAAGGAGGGGATACTTAAGATAGAGTAGCCCTGGAGAGAACGGCCTTGAGCGAGAGGGAATTCGAGGAGGAGGTGGAGGAGGAGGTTAGACGATACGAGGAAGAGAGCCTGATGAAGGAGAAGCGCTCAGAGGAGTTCGAGGTCATCGAGGAGGTCTTCGACAAACTCACCCTCGAAGGCATATATAAACTGATGAAACGAGGCGTCATAGACCGAATCTACGGCGTAGTCAAAGCCGGGAAGGAGGGCCGCATATACTGGGGACTCACACCCCAGGAGGAGGAGATAGCCATAAAGATATACTACACGACGACAGCCGAGTTCAGGAAGGGGATGCTGAAATACATCGAGGGAGACCCAAGATTCAAACGCATAAGAAGAGACCCCAGGAGACTCATCTACGCCTGGACAAGTAAGGAGTTCAAAAACCTCAAGAGAGCTGAGAAGGCTGGGGTCAACGTCCCAAAGCCCTATGCATTTTACAGAAACATCCTCGTCATGGGATTCATCGGCCGAGACGGCGTCCCAGCGCCGCTGCTGAGGGAGGCGAAGCCCAGAGACCCAGAGGACTTCTATTACAGGCTGCTGAGGGAGGTTAGGCTGCTATACACGGGGGCGGGCCTCGTCCACGGAGACCTAAGCGAATACAACATCATGATATGGGAGGAGAAGCCCGTCATCTTCGACATATCCCAAGCAGTCCTCCTTGACCACCCCCTCTCCGACCAGCTTCTAAGAAGGGATATAGTCAACATAAACAACTACTTCTCAGAGTTAGGCGTGGAGGTTTTAGATTTAGAAACCATAGAGCGGTGGGTTAGGGGTGGAGCCGAAGACCTACGTTAAGATACCCATGGAGCGCATAGGAGTCCTCATAGGGCCAGGGGGAAGCGTGAAGAGGAAGTTGGAGAAGCGGTTCAACGTCAAGATACACATCGACAGCGACTCGGGGTCGGTTGAGATCTCACCAGCCTCCCCGTCGACGGATCCTGCGAACATCTACACGGTGATGAACATAGTCAAGGCCATAGGGAGGGGCTTCAGCCCCGAACGGGCTATGAAGCTTGGGGAGGAGGACTACGGCCTCATCATAATAGACCTCACCGACCACGTGGGCCGATCGAAGAACGCCTTGAAGAGGGTTAAGGGCCGGATAATAGGGCGCAACGGCAAGGCGAGGGCGATGCTGGAGGAGCTCACCGAGACCCTGATAAGCGTCTATGGGGACACAGTCTCCATAATAGGCAGGGTTGATAGGCTGCCAATAGCCCGTGAAGCCATATTGATGCTCATCGAGGGAGCCTTCCACAGCACGGTCTGGAGATTCCTCTACGACTATCGACGCAGACTCAGGAGGGAGAAGATGCTGCTATGGGAGGGGGAGGAGGTGGATTGAGTTGTCGGAGGCCATCTACAAATCGATAAGCCCCTCAGACTTCTTCTATCGAAACAGGGAGATCGCAGGCTTCAGCAATCCCAGCAGGGCGATGTATTCAGCCATCAGGGAGCTCGTCGAGAACTCCCTCGACGCCTGCGAGCTCCGTGGAGTCCCCCCAGACATCTACATCAGGATCAGGGAGGTCTCGGAGACTGGAAGCGGAACAAGCATCTATGCGCTGAGGGTGGAGGACAACGGGACTGGGGTGCCGCCGGAGCATATACCCCGATGCTTCGGCCAAGTCCTCTACGGCTCCAAATACATATTGAAGCAGAGCAGGGGAACCTTCGGCCTCGGCGGAACCATAACCATCCTATACGGTCAGATAACAACCCACAAACCTGTTAGGGTGACATCCAGCACCGGCGGAGACATCCACGAATATGAGATGATGATAGACATCGTCCACAACAAGCCCATAATACTCAGCCACAGGGTGAAGACAAACAGGAGTGGATGGCGTGGGACAGCCGTGGAGCTCTACCTCGAAGGCGATTACAGCAGGAGCATGTATCGAATCTACGAGTATCTGAAGCAGACGGCCATGGTCAACCCCTACGCCGAGATCACCTTCATAGATCCAAGGGGACGCCTATACCTCTTTGAGAGGGTGACGGAGGAGATGCCCCCTCCCCCGAGAGCCGTGAGGCCCCATCCACAGGGGGCTGACGTCGAAACCTATCGACGTCTAATAGCCATAACGAATGAAAAGACGATGAAGGGATTCATGATGCGCCACTTCCAGGGGGTAGGCCCAGCGACGGCTGAGAGATTCCTCCAGGAAGCCGGAATAGACCCTGGGAAAAATCCTAAGAGCCTAAGCCCAGAGGAGCTCGTCAAACTGGTGAGGGCAGCAAGGGAGTTCGACGGATTCCAGAGGCCAGACCCAAGCTGCCTCTCACCCATCGGCGAACATCTCCTCGAGATGGGTATACGAAAGGAGCTCGGCCTAACCGAAGAGGACTTCCTAAAGGTTGTTCAGAGGAAGCCCTCAACCTATCTGGGTTATCCCTTCATCGTTGAGGCTGCCATCGCCTATGGTAAGACCATAGAGCGGAGGCTGGGGAGGGGCATAAAGATTTACAGGTTTGCGAATCGAATCCCCCTCCTCTTCGACGAGTCCAGCGGAGTCGTCTGGAAGGTTGTCCACAAAATCATCAACTGGAACACCTATAAGGTCTCCCCAGACTCGCCGATGGTGGTGGTCGTCCACGTCTGCTCAACGAAGATACCCTACAAAACCGTCGGGAAGGAGTATATGGCCGATCAGCCCGAGGTTGAACGTGAGATCACCAATGCGTTGAGGAGTATAGCGAGGCATCTGAGACTCTACATCTCCAGGAGGATCAGATTGGCGAAGGAGAGGCGTAGGTTAAGCATCTTCGAGAAGTATCTTCCAAAGATCGCCGAGTTCTCAGCTAAGCTCTGCGACAGGGAGAAGCCCCCAGATATTAAGCCCCTCCTCAAAGCCGTAAGCCTCGAGGTGCCGGAAACGGAGAGCCCCCTGAGGGAGGTGCCCAAGCTTGAGGAGGAGACTTAGAGTGGCTGAGAAGCGGAGGGCGGCGGTGGAGCTCGCCCTGAAACAGCTGGGAAAGATCATCTGCGAGCAGATAGAGAACCGTGAATTCCCCTGGATAATGCTTCAAAGCCGCTCAACGGATAACATCGTCTACGACCCAGAGCTAAGACAATACGTCCTCGGAGACAGAGTCATCAGGAGGCACTCAAGGAACATCAGACATATCAGACCCTTCACCCAGCTCGTCTGGACAGCTTGGTTTGCGAGGGAGCTCCTAAAGCTGAGGAAGACCAGCACCCTCAGGGAGGTCTACTACTCGGCGAGGGGCCTCAGGGACATCGAGTTCAAAAGCCAGGATGAGTCGGATGAGATCATCACAGACCTCGAAACCGCCTTGAATATGCCGAGGGAGAGCTTCAACATCTACCCGGAGGAGAGGAGCGCCATCTTCGGAGACCTAACCATCGAGTATACCGTCCCAGGCTATGAGGGGAAACGCCTCAACCTAACGGAGCACCCAGACGGAATGATGATCGGCCCCGCGCTGAGCACAGCCGAGATCGTAGAGACCTCAGCCGATAAGGTGCTGGTCATCGAGAAGGGGGCGATGTTCACGAGGCTGATAGAGGAGAAAGCATATAAACGCTTCAACGCCATCCTCATACACACCGCCGGGCAGGCCCCAAGGGCGACGAGGACGCTGATCAAACGCCTAAACGAGGAGCATGGGCTGCCGGTATACCTCTTCACCGACGGCGATCCCTGGGGTATGCATATAGCCATGGTCATCATCTCAGGCTCAGCGAACGCCGCCCACCTCCGAGGCCTGGCGACCCCAGATGCGAAGTGGATCGGAGTCTGGGCCACCGACATAATACGATATAAATTGCCGACGGAGAACCTCACGGAGAAGGATGTGAAGAGGCTTAAGGAGCTGAAGCGGGATCCGAGGTATCAGGGGGAGCTCTGGCAGAGGGAGATCGACACCTTCCTCGAGATCGGTCAGAAGGCCGAGCTGGAGGCCTTCAGCAGATATGGTTTGACATACATCGTCGACAGGTATCTGCCGGATAAGTTGGAGGAGGCCGGTGCATAACTCTTTAAAGATTCATAGATAATTATGGTGAGATGCCGCAGGAGACCTCCCTTTTAGACATCTCCATCAGGGTGATAGGCCTCCTAATCCTCCTCATAGGCTCCTACCTCACCTATATATCGCTGAGGGCTGAGACGGGGGTCTGCGATCCAAGGGTTTTCACACCCCTCGGCCTCGTCATCCTCCTCCTCGGCTTATTAATGCTAATAGCGAAGGTGAGGTGAGATGGGGGTTAAGGGAGTCATCCTCGCAGGTGGGGAGGGGACGAGGTTCAGACCCCTCACCTACTACTTCCAGAAGTGTATGATACCCATCGGCGAGGAGCAGAGACCAGTATTGGAGTATATCGTCAGACTCTTCAGGTATCATGGCATAAGGAGGCTGGTCCTCCTCGTAGGCTATAAGCATCAACAGATCAGAAACTACTTCGACGACGGCTCGAGATTCGGCGTCGAGATCACATACGTCCTCGATAAACCCGAGATGAGGGGGAGCGCAAACGCCATCGTCAACGCCTATAGGTGTGGAGTCCTCGGGGATGAGGACTGCCTCATCACCTACTATGGAGACATACTCTCAAACATCAACCTACGTGAACTGGCTGAGAGGCATCTAAGCTCTAAGGCCTCAGCCACAATAGCCCTCGCCTACGGCTTCAGGATTAGGGTTGGAATGGCTGAGGTCGTCGATGGATGGGTTAAGAGCTTTATAGAGAAGCCGATGTTGAGGAGCCCCGTCAGCATAGGGGTTCTCGCCCTAAGCGGCGACATCCTCAGCGAGCTGGATAGATTCTCCAGGGAGAGGAGCTCCAGCAGTCTCGACCTCATGGGAGACTTCATACCCCACCTCATAGAGGCTGGATACCCCGTTGGAGCCTACATAACAGACGCCTTCTGGTATGACATGGGCTCCATAGAGCGCTATGAGAAATTCGAGAATGAACACCTAAGCAGGGAGCTCTCCTTCCTCCTCGGAAAAGCTTGATAAGTAAACCCCCTAAAGGGTGATGAGATGAACGGCCTTAAGGCCCTGATATTAGCTGGGGGATTCGCCACGAGGCTTAGGCCTCTCAGCTGCACAAGGCCTAAGATGCTCTTCCCCGTCGCCAACAAGCCCCTCATAGACTGGACACTTGAGTCTCTATCGAGATGCGGCGTCGAGACGGTTGTGATGGCCGTCAACTATATGGCGGAGGCCATAGCGAGGTATCTCGGCCCAACGAAGTATGACCTTGGCATCATCTACAGCCGTGAGGAGAGGCCTCTCGACACGGCTGGACCGATCAAGAGGGCTGAGGAGCATCTAAGAGACGGCCCCTTCCTCGTCCTCAACGGCGACGTCATCTCAGATGTCGATTATCGGGAGCTCCTAAACTATCATCGGAGGAAGGGGGGTCTGGCCACCATCACCTTGATAGAGGTTCCGGATCCCAGCAGGTATGGGGCTGTGGAGCTCGACGGCGAGGGTAGGATTCTACGCTTCGTTGAGAAGCCTGAGCCTGGGAGGGCTCCGAGCAACTATATCAACGCAGGCATCTACGTCTTCGAGCCCGACGTCCTCGACTATATACCGGCTGGGAGGCCCGTCTCGACGGAGAGGGAGATATTCCCAAAGCTGGCTGGGGAGGGCCTCCTCTACGGCTATAAGGCCTCAGCCCTCTGGGTCGATATAGGGGTTCCCGAGGACTATCTCAGGGCTAACTCGCTGCTGTTGGAGCGGATGGGTGGAGTCCAGATGGGCGACGACGTGGAGGTGGATGAAACCGCTAAGCTGCTCCCACCAACATCGATAGGGAGGGGTGTTCACATCGGCGGCGACTCGGTGATAGGCCCCCACACATCCATAGCCGACGACGTCGTCATCGGCCGTGGATGTAGGATAGAGAACTCGATAATCTTCCCCGGGGCCATTATAGGGGATTATAGCTCCATTAAGAACGCCATCATCGGGGAGAACGCAACCCTCGAGCGGTGGGTTAAGGTGGAGACTGGAAGCCTAATCGGGGATTACGTCACCCTCTGCGACGGGGTCACCATCACCGGAGGAGTCACCATCTGCCCCTCCAAACGGGTGGAGGAGAGCATCCTCCAGCCGAGAAGGGTGATGTGATGCCAAGACTCTTCGGAACAAACGGCGTCAGGGGAGTTGTGAATAGGGAGCTTACACCAGACCTCGTTTTAAGGCTCTCAGCCTCCGCTGGACATCTCCTCGGCGGGGAGATCGCCGTGGGGAGAGATGGCAGAACCAGCAGCGATATGCTGGCGAGGGCGGCCATAAGCGGCCTCCTCGCCGTGGGATGTAGGGTTCATGACATGGGGCTTCTGCCGACTCCCACGCTGCAATACGCCGTGAAGAATCTCGGCCTCGACGGCGGAATCATGATCACGGCTTCACATAATCCACCGGAGTTCAACGGAGTCAAGGTCATCATGGGAGACGGAGTAGAGGCCCCAAGGGAGGTTGAGGAACGGATAGAGGAGCTCTACTTCAAGGGTGGGCCGCCCCTGAAGCCCTGGGGCGAAGTCGGCTCGATTGAGGGATTCAACCCCATAGGCATCTACATCGACGGAGTCCTCAGCCACGTTGATGTCGAGGCGATTAGGAAGAGGAGGTTCAGGGTCGTCGTCGACCCCGGCAACGGCGTCGCAGCCCTGACGGCGCCTGAGCTGTCGAGGAGGCTTGGCTGTGAAGTCTATACGATTAACGCAGATATAGATGGAGCCTTTCCAGGTAGGGGCTCGGAGCCGAGGCCTGACAATCTCGGCGGCCTCTCCAGACTTGTGAAAGCCGTCGACGCCGATCTTGGTGTGGCCTTCGACGGCGACGGCGATAGAGCCATCTTCGTCGATGAGAGGGGCATAGTTCACTGGGGTGACCGCTCCTTCGCCCTCGTCGCCAGGGACTACCTTAAGAGGCATCCTGGGGAGACCATAGCGACTCCTGTGAGCTCCTCCAAGGTTATCGAGGAGGTGGCCCGTGAGGCTGGGGGCAGAGTCCTATGGACGAGGGTTGGAAGTATAGTTGTTTCGAGAGCTATGTTGGATAGGGGTATAAACCTCGGCGGGGAGGAGAACGGAGGCATATTCTACGGCCCCCATCAGCCGGTGAGGGATGGAGGGATGGCTTTGGCTTTGATCCTCGACATCCTCGCCAGGGAGGGGAGAACCCTAAGCGAGCTCCTCGGGGAGCTTCCGAGATACGTCCAACGTAAGGAGCGCATCCCCTGTCCAAATGAGTTGAAGCGGAGGGTTCTGGAGGCCCTGAGGGGGAGGGTGGAGGCTGAGCGTATAGAGACCATCGACGGCGTGAAGCTCTGGTTCAGCGATGGAAGCTGGATACTCATCAGGCCGAGTGGAACCGAGCCGATATACAGGATATACGCCGAGGCTGAGACGGAGAATCGTCTAAACGAGATGGTTGAGGGGCATAGGAGGCTGCTGGAGGAGCTCATAGAGGAGGCTAAGGCTTCATAGCTGAGGCCAGCTCCAGCATCACCCTATAGGGGTCTGGGGACTTCACGACGCCGCTTGCCACCAGGACTCCCTCGGCGCCGAGCCTAAGGGCGGCCTCCACATCGACGCCCTGCGTGATGCCAGCCCCGCAGAGAACCCTCACCGAGGGGTTGACGCCCCTCACAGCCTCAACGGCTCCAGAGACAACCTCAGGCCTCGCCTTTGAAACCGGTATCCCAGTGCCTATGAGCTCTGGAGGCTCTATCGCTATGGCCGTCGGCCTATAGGCTGCGACGGCTCGGCATCTCTCAACGGTGTCGGCGCACACAACGGTTATGAGGCCGACTTCAGACGCCCTCTTAACGGTCTCCTCGATGAGGTTTAGGCTTAGCCGATGCTCGGAGTGGCTTATGAGGGTGCCGACGCATCCAGCATCCAACACGGCCTCTGGGGAGATGTGCCCCGTATACCTCCCATAGCCTACGGGGTCTATGTGCTGGGCGAAGATGGGTATATCAACCTCACCGGCGATGAGCCTCAGATCGACGGTTTGAGGAGCCACAGCGATGCAGACGCCCGTCTCCCTCGACGCCTCCTCGGCCATGGAGGCGAGTTTTAGGGCCCTCTCCCCAAGGGCCTCCCTATAGGCTTTGAAGTTTATGAGGAGTAGGGGGAAGCTGACCTTGGACATCTCCATCCTTAACGGTGTCCCCAGCCTTAACATTATCGAGGTGGAAAACGCTTTATAGACGGCGAGCCTCTCAGGGTTGGTGTCCCCATGAAGTATAGACAGGTCGATGAGGCCCCTGGATTCCATCTGATTGAGGGCGTCTATCTAAGGCTGCTGGCGAACGGTGGGCGTATAACCTTTGTGAGATTCGACATAGAGCCTGGAGCGGTCGTCCCCCTTCACAGCCATCCAAATGAGCAGTCTGGCGTATGCGTCGAGGGTGGTGGAACCCTCACCTCCGGCGGCCACTCCATAGAGGTGAAGGCAGGCATGGCCTGGGTGATTCCAGGCGGGGAGGAGCATGGCTTCACGGCTGGCCCTAAGGGAGCCGTCATCTACGAGGCCTTCAGCCCGCCTCGGGAGGATTATGTGGAGAGGGCCCTGGGTCAGGGTGGTTCCTCGCCGTAGATGAGCCTCAGCTCCTCCAGGGTGAGCTTGCCTCCCTCCCTCAGCTTTCTCTCAGCCTCCCTCCTCATCGCTTCAAGCCTCTCCCTTAGGGCGCTCTGACGCCTCTCCTCCTGGAGCTTCTCAAGCTCCCTGAGCTGCGTCCTCACCTTCTCGGCTTCTGCTCTCAGCTTCTTCAACCGCTCCCTCAGCTTCCTGATCTCCTCTCGGCGCTTCGCATAC
>Ga0209410_1001080_pt1 | contig 13175 bp, 22 predicted proteins | sample Mar14436cmmetaG_FD_184135 | JGI IMG/M metagenome (GOLD analysis project Ga0209410, IMG submission 184135) | Marine hydrothermal vent microbial communities from Guaymas Basin, Gulf of California to study Microbial Dark Matter (Phase II) - Marker... ... | reverse complement strand
CTTTTTCACAACTTCCCGGCGCTACGTCACTTTTTGACCCACCATGTCTCTACGTTTCTTGGGTGTGCTATGTAGAGGTCTTGGGTGTGCTATGTAGAATTCTTGGGTGTGTTAAGAATGGGATGTATATAATAGACACAAAAAGGTGTACCCATATGGTTAGTGACAATTTTTGTCACCTGTTGACAATTTTTGTCACTCGTGGTACAAAAATTTGTACTTCTTAGTGGGCACACATGGAAAGAAAAAAATCAAAGGGAGGTAGTGGTCATGGCAAGGTTAACACCAGAGGAATTTCAAGAAAAACACGCAAGACGTCTTAAAGGTGCATTAGAGGACATTAGGAGGGGTGTTGAGAGGTTAAAAGAAAGCCCAACTAAAAAGGCTGCTGCAAAGATTGACAAGATGAAGGAGCGCTGGTTAAAGGCTGTTGAGGAGGGGAAGGTACAGCGTGGGCTTGAAGGTGTAGGTCTTGAGGAATGGAAGGATAAGTTTTTAAACAAGGGTGTGCCACGGATTCCAGCTGGAATTGACGGGGCGAAAGACAAGGTAATCAAATTTGCTTCAAAATTGCTTCCGCATATTGATGCAGGCAAAGCAAAACTTGAAAAAATGCCTGACGTAACACTTGAGGATTCAATTAATCGGGCAGCGGAGTGGATTCGTCACATGTCAAAATTCAAGAAATAGGAGGGTTAGGCTATGAAATTTAGAGATTATTACTTCAAAAGAGAGGACAGTGTCGCAGACAGCGACACTGTCATAATCGATTTAAAAGGTAAAGGTGCAATTTCATACATCACCGTGGAAATGGAAGCAACAAATGGAAGCACAAGCTGCACCGACCACGAAATACACGATGACGTATCTCTTATTGAAGTAGTGGATGGCGGCAAGGTAATCGCAAGTCTTTCGATGGAGCAGTGGTTAGCAATAAACAGCTTGTTGTTAAAGCGCATTCCACACCAGTTGCTTAGTGAAGTTGGTGGGGCAAAGCAAGAAGAGAGAATTATGATTCTTTTTGGTCGCTATCCGAATGACCCGAATTATTACTTAGATGTGGGAATGTTCAAAAATCCTGAATTAAGGGTAAATGTTGGTTTAACCATTAGTGCAACAGCTGGCTTTGCAACAGGGACAGGCAAAATAACAGTAATGGGTAGAATTTTTGAAGAAGTACCTGGGGAATACAAAGGATTTATGAGATACAGAGAAATAAGAAGATTTACAAGCGCAAGCAGTGGTGATGAACCAGTAAGGATACCCACCGGTTACCCAATTCGATTAATTGGTGTCCAAACAATTTACACTGGATATAGACCAGATGAAATAATTAGTAAAATCAAGGTCTCTTGTAACAATGATGAATTTGTACCAATCGATGACTACACTGAGGATCTGATCGATATGAACCAGGAGGTGTTTGGTAAATTCGAACAGCAGAAGACAATTTTTAGGGCCGACGATGCAACAGTAAAGACTGACATATGGGACATAAGGGATGGATTCATTAGACCAGGAGCAGACGACCACATTGCCACTATTGAAAGTGTTGATGCAGAAAAAGTAAGTATAGGTCTTTATGATATGAGTTCACCAGCCACTCCTGCCTTTGAAACAAGTTCAGCACAAAACACACTCACTGTCCTAGGTATGTGTCCGTTTGGTATTGTTGGGATTCCATTCGGAGACATAAACAATCCTGACGAGTGGCTACAAGCACAGACTTACGAAAGAGTGGATATGTACCTTACACAAGCAACAGCAAATGCTACTGTTTATGTACTTGTTATTGAAGTACCAACAAGCTTACCATAAGAAAAAATGTTTTTTAAAATAAAGATTGAGGGCACACATAGGAGGAAAAAATGTTAAGGATAGCTTTGCTTTTTCCCATTTTTGCGGGTTTTGAAACAGAGAGTGTTTTTTCTCTTTTTGAAGCAATACAAGCTGCCCATCAATACATAGACAAGCTTGAATTTCTTTACTTTAAATCTGTTCGTTATCCTCTCTGGAAGGCTCGTATGAAATTATGGGAAGTAGCAAGGTATGTGGATGTGCAGAAAGCGATTTTTATAGGCGAGGATATTGTTTTAAATAAAGATAGTTTAATAAGGTTAATTCTTGACAACAGTGACATAGTGAGTGCGTTATATTTTGAGCGCACAAAGCCTTATCGGCAAATGATATTTAAGAGAAATATGTATGGTGACTGGGGTGCTGCAAGTGTTGAAATAGATGGATTCAAACATGAAGTAGAAGGGTGTGGATTAGACTGTATGGCTTTTTCAAAATGTGTTTTAGAAAAAGTGGATTCAAAGGTATTTTTGCCTACTGAAAGGAGCACAGGTGATGACTTAAGTTTTTGTGAAAATCTAAAAAACTACAATTTCAAAATTATGGTTGATACAGGGCATATTGTAGGTCATGTTTCACAAGAGAAAAAAGTAATAGGTGTTCATGAACACTTAAGGGGATGGGAAGAAGTATTTTCAAAAATAAATTATCATAGAAAGGAGTAAAAAATGAAAGATGAAGCTTCAATAAAGGATTTACATACAGATTCGACGAATGTTGACACTGTTCTAACAAGAAGAGATGCGCTAATTTATGCAGTCGTTTTAACTGCAACAAGTGGCGGAGTAGCTGATGTAACAATAAGGGCAGGTATTGATTCAAGTGGTAAGACAATGCTTAAATTAAAAGCTGCTGCTGATTCTACAAAATGTGTTATGTTGTATGCACCGTTAAGGTGCAGGAATGGTATATTTATTGATGTTGGTTCAAATGTTGATTTAGTAACTGTAGTTTGGGCGTACGATGTTGTTTGAATATGACATAACAGTACCAGCTAATACACTGAAAAGCTTACCTTTAACAGGTGAGCTTGAGATAACACGTGCAGTGATCAGAAGGATAGAATGTGCATTTCCCTTGGGATGTAGGGACATGGTACAAATCCAATTATTTTGGGGTAAACATCCCATATTTCCAAGGAACAGCGAGTCATGGGTGAAGGGTAATGGTTATGTTGTTTCACACGAATGTTTTTATTTCATTTACCAACAACCATATAAGCTAAACTATAAAGCACACAGTCAAGGTACACGATATGAACATACAATTACAGTAAGAATACACATGATGCCAATATGGGCGATATATCCTTTTTCTGATGAAATGTATCGGCTAGCTACTTTGGAGGAGTTAGGGGAAAGGGTATGATTGATTTACCAGACTGGACAGGCGTGATTCATGAAGTTTACGCTGGCTATGACAGATATAGTGATGTTGTCACAGTCAGTGAAACAGGATGGGTCTTGTTAGGTAGTATAGCTGGAAGGGCAAAGGTACACAAATTATCTTTTTTAATAAGTACAAGTGATAATGTTGATAACGACGAAATAGGGATTGACATAGATGGGGTAGGTGTTTCAAGTAGAAAGATAGGTACATTAAGAAAATATGGGCTTTTCGGAGATAGTGATGATATTTGGAAATTACTTTGTTACGACACAGTAAACGGATTTTATGCTGTGGTTTTTGCAATACCTGTTTATGTAGCTACTTCATTAGATATGTATTACAACGCAGCATCAATAACAAATGATAGAACAATTGAAATACTAAGTTTGCATCATAATATATTATAAATATGTAAATAAGACATGGGTGAGCCAAACCAAGTCAGATGGGTAGGAATAAGACCGACGGATCCCGAGGAGGATATACCCATCAAAACTGACTACACAAAAGCATCTGTAAAGGTATACGCAAGCGATGGTAGTTCAATAATCCCTGTGAGCGATAGGCGGCTGAAACTCTTTAGGGCTTCTGTTGTTGCTCAAACCGTAAGTCCAGATAGTTCGTATGACGTGATGTCTGTCTCGGGTGCAGGGAAAGTTGAGTGGTTTCTCCTTGAAAGTCATGATGTACCTGCTGATGACGCAAAGTTACAATGGAATTTCGACGAAACAGGTTATATTTCTTATGAATATCCGTTTGATTTAAAGAGGTGTGAAGCTTTTGATATGACAAATAAAGGATTCTATCAGCTTGGTTCGACTTGTGTGCAAATTTACATCTGGGATACAACAAATAACGTATATCAAATGAGACAGTATCGAGTTAATGCGTTTTTTGGAGAGTCTCTTGTTGTACGATTTCGAAATTCAAATACTGCGTCAAGTGCAACAATATACAATTACATTAGATATTATCTATTTACGTCATCAAAAGTCATTTCACTTAGAACAAAACACGACGTTTCAAAACATGTTCACGAAATAAGACATATAATTAACAAAGATTATAAAAAATGTGATGCTGTTATATGGCAAATAGAGAGTGTTATTGATGAGTTTGAACAAGTAAAAGAGAAAAATATAGCTAAATTGCATATTATTGTAGATGATGATGCTTTTGAGAGATTAAAAGACAAAATAATAAACAGGTTGATAAAGGAGAGAATGGTATGCTTGTAAAAGCAGGTGTTGACATATCAAGACTTAAACGCAAGATAAGGCGCACATTATCACTTGTATACAGTGTTTTTAAAAAACATGGGATAGAAATGGTGGTTGTGTCAACATATGAAGGCGACCATGAGCCGAGCAGCTTACACTATGCAAATGATGCATATGATGTAAGGTGGAAAGTGGAGTACCCGAGTGAGATAATAAATGAAATAAAGAAAAAACTAGGTAAGGATTTTAATGTAGTGCTTGAAAAAGATCATTTACATATTGAATATAATCCAAGGAGTGGGTGATGAACGAAATACTTGTTATTTTGGAAGGAATAATACTTTTCTTCATTACTGCGAGTTTTAAGTGGTTAATTACATTGGAAAAAAGGGTAAGCAAGCTTGAAGCAAAAATAGATGAATTATGTAGATTGATTAATAATAGGAGGTAAGGTATGGCTAGGGAAAGGATTTATTTAAAAGAAGAGGATATAAAAAGACTTAAAGCACTGGAAGACGATTTAGAATGGATTGCAGAAGAAATAGCAAGGGCAGAAAGAGCAGGTATTGATGTGGAGGATTTAAAAAAGGAATTTGAAAGAATAACCAGACTAAGAGAAGGGTTAATAAGGGAATATGCACCACCAAAATAACATAATCATACCAGAAAAAATCGAAAAGGCGTGGGACGTGTTTCACGCTCTATATTACATAAGGTATTGTATGCAAAATAAGAAACAAAGAATGTTATGTTTTAGAGGAAGGGGAATAAAATTTTTAGAATTACTTGAAAAAAGGTTGTTGGATTTTTGGAAGAGAAATAAAGATATCTTTGGAGTATAAAAATGCCAGCGGTCGTTGGAGCTATCGGGGCAGCCATATCTGCGGTCGGATCGGTTGTGGCAAGTGTGGCATCAACAGTGGTTTCGGCTGTTGCAAGTGCTGTGTCGGCGATAGGTAGTATTGCGTCAAGTGTTGCAGGGGCTGTAGCAGGAGCAATTAAAAGCATTGGTTCAATTGTCTGGACAGGAGTAAAAACAGCAGCATCAGCAATTGCAAGCGCAATTAGGTGGGGCGTGGAAAACATTGGTGGGAAACTATTAGGTGCGTTGGGGACGGTAGCAGAAAAACTTACTGGTGCGCTTGTTGATTTTGCAAAAGAAATCGGAGACATGGTATGGCATGGAAGTGCAGGAATGAGGGCAGCAATTACAGCAGTAGCAAATGCTTTAAGAGATTCGGTTAAGGCAATTTTTGAAACAGTGAAAGCGTTTGGTGAAGGGGTTTTTAAAGCAATAAGAGAATTGGCTGGATGGGTAGGGGAAGCAATAAAAGGAGTTTATACTCATGTGAAAAATGCAATAAGTGGAGTGTATGACTGGATAAAGAAAAATATACTTCCAAAATTCAAACCCATTATTGATGCAATAAATTATGTTGTTGATTGGATAAGAACGAAAGGTAAACAATTATGGGAATGGTATGTAAAAAACATAAAACCTTATGCTGACTTAGTTAAAGCAATAATTCACAAAGCAAAAGTAATTTCACAAATGATAAGCGATCTAAAGAAAGGACATGTGTTAAAAGCAATATTGGAAGGGATTGGTATTGTTGGCGGTGAAGTAAAAAAGATATGTGACGAAATATTGAAGTATTACGACGGTACATTAAAAGGGTTTGCGAAAGGAGTGGGTGCTGCAATAGGTTATGTAAAAAGAATTATTACAGATTTATATGAAACAACAAAACAGGTTGCGGAGGATGTGAAAGAAATAGCACTTAACCTAAATGTAAAAGAGTTAAAAAGGGTAGGTAAATTCTTGGAAGACATATCAAAGACAGTGTTGGGTAAGGCATTGGTAAGGGTTAGAGGAGTGGATAAAACAATAAGGGATTGGATAGCCTACCTTACCACACCTACCGCACAAGCCTTAGCAATCATAAATGAAACATACAGAGATTTTAGAAAGTATGAACATTTAATTAGAGCAGCTAGACTAAGAGAATTTAACGCATTAACTCCACGCACGTGGATACCATTATTATATCCACCAATAATCACAAGGGAGTAAGAAATGGTGAACGAAATTGGTGAAAGCGCATATATATGGTTAGGAAGGGAAATAAGTGAAAGTGTGCGTAAGGATATAGAAAAAAGAATTTATGAAGCACAAAAAGCACTTGAAAAAGCTTATGATGAGCAATTTGAACGTGTAAAAGATTATTTCTTTGCCAAGTATCGTACCGATCCGTGGTATGAAAATTTAACTGACGAGTACCTCATGGAGATGGCAGAGGCAGAGGCTAAGAAATGGATTGAAGGACATAAACATTTAGCCTCTTTATTAAACAGTTTGCTTAACTTTGTCACAACACTTGGTACATGGATAGGTTTAGCAATAGGCGTAATTTCAAATGATATAAGGCGTGGACAGCGTTTTGCAAATACTCAAGTACCCTCCGAAATCCCACCAGTCGCTGATTTATTGACTGTATTTTTCAGAGAAATAATCAACCAAGAAGTCTTAAATTCATACATGAAACAACACGGATTCAGTGAAAGTGACACTTCTTTAATTGTTCAAGCAAATAGACCTTTATTAACTAAAGAGACAGTATGTGAAGCATGGAGGCGTGGGGTTTTAAGCACCGATAAAGCAATTTCTATTTTGAAACAATACGGATATACAGAAGAAGATGCGCAAACTATATTACACACAGAAACTGCAAAAATTCATCTTGAAGCAGCAAGGGAGTTATTTTTAAGAAAGTTAATTAGTGAAGAAGAACATGACAAATTACTTTCGCAGCTAGGTTACACTGACACACAAATAAAATACCTAAAAAATCTTTATTATATCCTTCCCACTGTAACAGACTTAATTAGGATGGCTGTAAGGGAAGTATTTACACCAGAAATAGCCGAAAGATTCGGTCTTTATTCAGATTTTCCCGAGGAGTTTGCAGAACACGCTGAATTGTTGGGACTATCAAGGGAGTGGGCATTAAGGTATTGGGCTGCGCACTGGGAATTACCCTCAATTGGACAAGGTTATGAAATGCTACATAGGGGAATTATTGATGAAGAGGATCTAAAAACACTGTTGCGTGCACATGATGTAATGCCTTTCTGGCGTGACAAGCTAATTAGGTTATCTTACGCACCGTTTACTCGTGTTGACGTGAGAAGGATGTACAGAGAAGGGGTTATTGATGAGAAAGATGTATTTAGAACATATAAAGATTTAGGTTATGATGATTGGCATGCTGAAAAGCTGACCGAATGGACAATTAAGGAAGCATTAAGTGAAGATAGAAAACTAACAAGAGGATTGATCGAGGGTTTATTTAAACGTGGAATTTTTACAGAAAAGGACGCAAGGGATGCATTAATACAAATTGGTTACAGGGAAGAAATTGCTGACATAATCATTGCAAAAGCAAAGTATGATAAAGAAAAAGAGTTTAAGGATAGAGTAAGCAGAGCAGTAAGGACACAGTACCTCAAAGGACTTATCAATGAAAATGAAGCTATTGAAAAATTGTCAAAAATAAACATGCCATCTACAGAGATTGAGATGTTGATTTATGAGTGGAGACTTGAAAAAGAAGCAATGGTAGAGGTGCTTAGTGCTAGTGAGTTAAAGGAGCTTGCACGTAAACGTGTAATAGACCGTCACACGTTTATTGATAAGATGAAAAAACTTGGGTATAATAGAAATGATGCAGCTTTATTGTGGGAGGCAACACAAAAGTAAGTTGAAGTTAAAAATGATTAAAAGGACATTGGCAGCAAGTAAAAAAGCACAAGAAGCATTCAGATTATTATACAAAAGGTTAGAAAAAGAAGGGGTAAAAGGGAATGAAAGAGAAAGAAGCTATTAAAGAGTCAATAAAAAGAATATCTAAGGTACTAACAGCAGTTAAAAAAGTAAAAGAAGAGAAAGAAAAGAAGGAGAAAAAGGAAAAGGGGTAAAGTAAGTGAAAGTAAGGCTTATTGACATAATAATTATGACGTTAACAGTGTTTGGTGAAGCAAGTATTTGTGATGATTATGAACAAATTAAAGTAGCATGGGTAGTTTTGAACAGGTCAAAGAAATGGAGGAAATTACCTTGCGAGGTGTGTTTGGCACCATTTCAGTTTCATTGTTGGACAAAGAACAAGCACTTGTACAATCTTATTATAAGTCTTTTGGTAAGTGGAATTAATCTTGAAAGAGGTGAAGGCTATCAATTTGCAAGGGCGTTATACAATGTGATGTATGCATGTAAATATGTGAACACTGGCTTAGAATGGGGTGCAATGTATTACCATGATAATTCAATCCAAACACCCGAGGCATGGAGAAATTTTGAAGTAGTGGAAAAAACAACACATTTTACTTTTTATAAAGAAAAAGAGAGGGAATGAAAATGAGAAAGTTACTATTAAAGATTTTATTAGAAGTCTTAAGTGTAGCAACACCAGAGATTAGAAATCAAATATGTGAGGGTTTAAAAGAAATAAGAAAAAAGGCAGAAAAGACACCCAACCCTTGGGATGAGATTCTTATTGATGTACTTATTACTCTTTTGGGGTGTTAGTTAAATATGTAGTATTTTCCTAATTTATCAAAAAGAAACCAAAAGAAGTTTGAAGAAGCTTTATCAAAACTAAGACAAAGAAGGTTGGAAAGGAACAGAAAGGAGAAAAACCATGACCGTATGGAGCACACGAAAAAGAATAATGCAAACGTGGAAAAGGTGGGATAATATTATTGATCATGCCCTAAAACACTTGCAAAAACTGGATTACTGGTATGAAAATTACCCCGAACACAGAAAAGTCGTAAGAATGTTATCACAAATGCTTGTTGATGCACAAATGTTGGCTAGAGCATTTTACAAGGAAAAAGTCTAACAAAACACTCCTTAACATTTCCTTTTTATTAGTATTCCTACATTAAAAATTGTTTCTTGACATTCTACCGTAAACGTGATATATACCTATTTAAAAAACACGACAGGAGAGCATCGAATGGGTGAAATAAGAATAGGTGATGTAAAAAAACATGTGGTTAGGGCTTTGGACAATTTGAGCAAAGAAGAAAAAGAGCTTGACGGGTACGCAATGATAATTTTAGTAGATGATCATTCTGGAATTACGGGACAATTTGATCTTCTAGACCTCTTTAGAGCGTTGCTTTCTTTTCTAGTGAAAAGGAATGTAATAAATCCCGAAATTGCGGATGGTATTTTAGAAATAGTCAAAGGACACTATGCAGAAAAATGCTGTTTAAGTTTTATTAAAAGAGGGAAGGAAGTAAATTAAAGTGGAAAATAAAACGGAGAAAAAAAAGAAAGGGGGTGAATTAAAGTGGCAAACAATAATAAAGCGTGGAAACCTAAAACTGTATATGTGTATGGCAAAAAAGACAGGATGACTTTTACAGATGTTACTGATGTATTTACTTCTAAGCTAGTGCAAGGTGCAATTAGCATTATTACAAAAACTGGTAAATTGATAGTTACGAACTTACCTTTTATGGTTGTGTATGAAAGAACAGAAAAAGAAGAGGAAGGGGAAGAAATATGATAAAATGGATAGTGTTAGGTTTGGGATTTATAATTGATTCAATTATTGTCGGAATTTGGTACATTTTTTATTTCATTGTGGTGGGAATAAAGAAACTAAAGGGGGTGTTAGAATGACCAAGAAAAAAGGGGTTATGCCACAGGGTTTAAAAGAAGCCGTAAGGAATAGAATTCTAACAAGTATTAGTTTACTGACAGAGGAAATTGAAAAACTTGAAAAAGATTATAAAAAAGCAGAGTCGCAAGCAGTAAAAAATATTATTATGGCATGGATAACCTCAAAGAAAAGGAGACTTGAAGCTTTACGTAAATCTCTTTGGAGTTTAGATCATAAATTTGAGGGGTAAGGCTATGACTGCAAAAGAGAAAATAATTAAGTTTATGGAGAAAAAAGCAGAAAGAATAGAAGAAAAGTGGGGGTGTGATTTTTATTTTAACGAAGCAGATAAAGAAGAAATAGAAGCATGGGATGAAGGATTAGCTGAAAATGTTTGGGGAATTTTGGTCTACAACATAATGGAAGATGATGCATGTTGTCTTTCTAATTCTACATGTCCTTTCTGCATACTTGTTGAATTAACATGTACGAATTGTTCTTTTACTGAGAGATGTTTTTCTTGTGGATATGGACTTAGACATGGATATTGTGCAGACAGCCATTCTGACTTTGCAAAAATAGCACAATTCCATTACACATGTGATGTTTTTTCAAATGAGTGGTACAGAAAAGTAATCAAAGAAATAGAAAGCCAAGATAAATAAGCCATGCCTGCAGCATTGCTTCCTCTTGGAATAAGAAGAACGCTTTTCAGAAGCTTTGTTAAAGTTGCATTCCCAAAAGGTTATACAGCGAACAGGATGATCCGAATAGCAAAGGATTTAGGGATATCATATCAAAGAAAACTTATGTTGTCAGACATCCGAGAAGTAACAGGTTTAAAGAAAAAAGAAAAGGCATGGAGATTTATCCCAAAGAAATTTTACCCTCCTCTTTATCTAATAGAAAAAACTAGCTTTGCAATTAGGACAAATTATCATTATGTTTTTAATGTTTCAATCCGAAATAAAATTACAGGATTAGTAGAAGAAGCACATAGAACAATAGCCACGGATGATTTTCTTACAATAAGACAAGCAGAAAACGAACTAATGGAATATGTCATTGATCCGATGAAGGTCTTTTATGAGGAAGAAATAGAAGTACTTGGTTGGGAATTTGTCGGAGTAAGGCAAAAAGTGTGAAAATACAAAGAAAACCCCACATTTTGAGTCACAACAAAGCCGTGTGGGTGCCTGCACGGCTTTTTTTCTTTGATACAGAATCATATTTAAAGAAAATAAATCCTTCCACAACAGAACACTTATTTAGGCTTGGCACAGCAATTTATGTTGAGCTTGATAAAGAAGCAAGGGTAAAACAAAAAGAGACATATCAATATAAAACACAAGATGAATTTCTTTCAATTCTCCTGCAACATGTTAAGAAAAAGCAACCTCTTTATTGTTTTGCATGCAACGTCTGGTATGACCTAAGAAATCTCAATTTACTTCCTAAACTAACCGAGAAAGGATTTACAATCATATCGTTCATAAATAAGTCAAGAGTAGTAATTATTCATGCAAAATCACCACAAGGTACAATTTTCTTTTTAGACACCCTTAATTACTTACCTTTTAGCGTCAGACAATTAGGTGAAAAGCTAGGACTAAGGAAGCTTCAAGCCGATTTTGAAAAGGATAGTGAGCAAAAACTTTTTAAATACTGTTTAAGGGATACTGAAATAATCACAGAAGCAATACTTGAATGGATTCAATTTTTGAGACACGAAGGGTTAGGTAGTTTTGCAAAATCCCTTGCAAGCCAAGCCCTAAATGCTTTTAGACATAGATTTATGAAGCATAGAATACATATTCATACTGATAAAAAAATTATTGAGTTAGAAAGAGCAAGTTATTTTGGTGGGCGCACGGAGTGCTTTTTCATAGGTAAAGTGAAAGAAAGCCCAATTTATGATTTAGACGTAAACTCAATGTACCCTTTCGTAATGTGGAAGTATGAATATCCAACCAAAAAAGCTGGTTATCTTGAAAATGTTTCAATTGAAAAGCTTAAAGAGATTCTTAAAAAGTACGCTGTTATTGCTGAAGTAGAATTGAAAACTGATAAACCTTATTACCCATATCGTTGTAAAAGTAAGTGTTTATTCCCCATCGGACAACTCACTACCACATTGTGTACCAAAAGCCTTGTAAGAGCGTTAAAAAATAACCACATTGTAAAAGTAAATAAGCTAGCAGCTTATCATAAAGCAGTCATATTTAGAGATTATGTTGAGTATTTTTATAACCTAAAAAAACAAGCCAAAGAAAATAACAAAAAGATTGATTACATATTAGCAAAACTGTTTTTAAACAGTTTGTACGGTAAATTTGGGCAAAGGGTTGATGAAATCATTGAAGCAGGTGTGCTTCAAAAACCTCAGTGGGGAAGGGAAGAAATAATTTATGCAAAAACAGGTAAAAAAGAAATCATCAATTACTTAGGTAACAGGTATGAAGTTTTAGAATTGAACGCAGAGGATGGATATAACACATTTGTTGCCATTGCCAGCCATGTAACAGACTATGCAAGAAATGTGTTGTTAGACTATATTGAAATGGCTGGTTGGGATAATGTTTATTACTGTGACACTGATTCATTATTTGTAAATGAGAAAGGTTACGTTAACTTACAAAGTGTCCTTTCTGAAACAGAGCTAGGCAAATTGAAGCTAGAAAGAAAAATTAAAAACTTAGTTATTCATGGTTTAAAAGACTATGTGTATGATGGAAAGGTCGTGCTAAAAGGCATACCCACCAATGCAAGAAAAATATCTGATAGTGAGTATGAAGTGGAAATATTTCCCAAGCCTTTGAGTGATCTGAGGGAAGGAATACAAAAACCCTACCAGACAATAAAACGAGTGAAAAAGCTCAAAAGAGTGTATAATAAAGGAATTGTTACCTCAACAGGTCGTGTCATACCCATTAAATTACCCTAACCTACCCCGCAAAATCCATGCCAATCCCTACCACTTCCTCTACATAGCATCTTGCCCTCCTCTACATAGCATACCGGGAAGTTGTGAAAA
>Ga0209410_1001078_pt1 | contig 13189 bp, 12 predicted proteins | sample Mar14436cmmetaG_FD_184135 | JGI IMG/M metagenome (GOLD analysis project Ga0209410, IMG submission 184135) | Marine hydrothermal vent microbial communities from Guaymas Basin, Gulf of California to study Microbial Dark Matter (Phase II) - Marker... ... | reverse complement strand
TCAGCACAGTAAAGAGCAGAAAACTAATGTTGGAAGTTCACAGTTCCAATGGGGATCCAACGGCTAGGGTATATGAGATAAGAGTATACAAGGAATAGCAGCCAATCATCCCCTTTTTCTCCTTAAACCTCCATACTTCAATCCACAATCTATATAATGAATTATGTTCTCCTTCACTTTTTGGCCTAAGGGAGTTGTTAGGGGCATAGCCGTTGGGCAGAGAATGAATCTGCCATCTGACGCCTCCTCAATGGCCCTTCTAACCCAACGTTCAATATCCGTTTTGTCTCCGACCTCGAAGATCCTCTCCTCAATATTGCCAATGAGTGTTACCTCATCGCCTAAAATCTCCCTGGCCTCCCGGAGATTGACATCTCCATCTGGAGGCGGCTCCAATGGATCTGTCGCATCTATTCTCATCTCCCTAAATGATGGTAAAACACGCTTAACCTTCCCGTGTGAATGAAGCCTAGCCAACCCACCATAGCTATGTAGAAGATCGATCAGCTCAGCGTCGTACGGTGTGACGAGCCTATCGAACTCGCGTGGATTAAGAAATGGAGGCGTGGCATACTCCGGCCCAACTATGCGATATAAAGTAACAGCTCCGTTCGATAAGAGATGCCTAAGATAATTGCGTATCCTCTCCTGAAAGAACTCCAATAAATCAAAGATGAGAGCCTTATTCCTCATGTATATTCTAATAAATCTCGATAGGCCGAAGAGTTCAACAGTTAAACACAGGGCATCCGGAATATCCCCCATAACTATCCCAGAATCGCCGAGCCTCTCATCTAAGATAAAGAATGAATCTACAGATGGCCTCCAAGGCTCATACGGCAATGAGAGAACCTTCTCCACGTCCCTTTCATCCTTACAAAGATGCTCAACAGTCCAAGATGTATGGATCCCCCGCATCCGCTTACTTACAGACGTAAGTTTTCCCCTAGGAGTCTCAATTATGGTCTTCACGTATTTACAGTCGCCATCATTCCATTCGATTCGCCTAATGCTCCCACTCTCAATCACACCGTAAAACAGTATCTCCTCTCCAGCGGGCCTCTCAGGCCTCCAAAAATACATCTTGTCAGTCTTGCCCCTGGCATAATCTAGGATCTCAACATACTCTGGATAATTATAGATCCAACCATCATAGAAACCGTCGAACTCATAAAGCGATATGGGAATCCTATCAACCTCTTCGCCCATGAAAGTTCTTATAAGTCTCTCCCTGGAATTCATAGGCTTCCCTCAGCAACAACAATTCAATAATAAGAATTAAAATCTATAAAGCCTGAAGGTTTCCGGTATGGCTTCATGACTGCCGGAACAAACTCAACTCTTAAATTAGGCCTTCTTCGCTTTATGTATAAGCCAATAATAGATTAGGGATGCATATTGTTTTCGTGGTGCTTGACGCCTCAACCTTCTACCCATTTTTGAGAGTATCGATATCAAAGTTAATATGAGGAATACTAATACGCCGTAGGTTAAGCTCTGAAAGATTACATAACCAGAATTTAGCTTGGGCTCCAATACAAAATCGACATATTCGATTTCCGCCTCTCCATATCCATATTTGGCTTCAATATAAATGTCAAAGCTTTTCAATTTGGCGTTTGAAATCTCAAAGGCTTTAAAGGCCTTTGCTAAAACTTGACCAGCATCAATAGTTATCTCATACCATCTGTCAGGCTCAAGCATAAGATTATTGCTTGAATCAATATAATGATAATCTCTATCCGGGAAAGGCTCCTTTCCTACAAAATGGGAATCCCAAGTTATAGCTTTCTCCTCTCCATTAGAATACATGAAGGAAGCTATGTTAATGTCTATTTCAAGCTGAGAAGATTCATTTATTGGCTTATCATAGTTTTCGTCGAGCTGCAACCATAGCATAATGCCGAGGTTCACAAAGCTGAAAGACTCGTTATAATAGGTAAATTTAGACCTTTTAGCAATAATGTTTATCCAAAGGCAATTTGGAGATGCCTCGAGATTCCGTCTGACTTCAAGCTCATAAATTGAATCCTTCTTATCCCATCCATGGGGATACTTGCCTTGCTGAACGCCGGAGAAGAAACAATCGTAACCATGGGTTTCATTAACCATAAGAAAGGCTTTGCCGTCGCTTATAGACGCATTATTAATCCTCGCTTGACCCTTAGGAGAGATGAGCCAAAAATCAGCATCATTAAAATCTCCGCCCCTAATAATCTCGATTCTCTGATTCGCTAAAGCGATCATGCTAAGAGTTGAAACCAAGATGCAGACCACAAGATTAAACGCTAAGATCTTCTTCAATTCCAACATTAATCACATAGAAGATAGTAGGGGTATTTAAGGGTGAGATTTAAAGCTCCAAAATGCAATGGTCGGTATGTTTGCCATTTCATATCGTTAAAGGAATGAAAGAGGAATTTCAAAATGCTAGTGTTTTAATCGATACAGGCTATGGCTTTGGTCTTTATTCTTGCGGTGACGGTTTAATTAAAGAGAGAGGAATTGATATATGTTATAATCCAATAAGCAATGGTATAATGAGATTTACTATGTACTAGGTGATAAGAAAGTTTATCTTATGAAAAGAGATTCGAGAAGAAATTAAAAACTGAAGTTATCAAATTATTGCTTTCAGTTTTAACAGGTTCGCTTTTAGCATTTCATTCCAGCGGATCGCATACATTAGAATTGCCGCCAGAGGATGATGTCGTTCCCTCTCGGACTTGCATTTCCAAGGAGGGAAAATCGTATCTCAGCACCAATCGGGTGCACATTCATCATTACTTGCACAGGCAGGCTAGCCTTTAGGACATTCACAAACTAAATTCCGTATGCTTATCTAAATCATATCCAGATAGGCAAATATCATATCGCAATGTTTTACTGCCCTCCCATCCCCTTAGGCTTGTTTGCATGCCTAGGGAGCCTGAGTGGTTCCGTTTGATGAGGCTTTTCCGTGGCGGCTTGTTATAGTCGTGGCTGAAACCTGTAGATTGGCCGGGCTGAAGAGACAAAAAGAACGATAAGAAACTGCCAGTCATAAATTACAAAAATTACTTTGGGCGGATTTTCCGGCTGATGTAAGCCGGAGACTGCGCGGGAAGCGGCAACAGCAGTTAATAATAACGCGCGGATCCAATCAATTAGTTCAATCCACGAGGATTACATGCGCCAAAAGAGCATCTTGGAAAGGTTCATCCCAAAGTTCCACGTAGACTCTACGGCTTATACAGGAGCTTCCTCCTGAAGGCACAGAATGAAATCCAAAGAGAATAATCGACGATTCAATTCGAAGATGCAACCTCAATCCTAACGTTCTATGGAACATCCACAGAAAATTCCCATCCTACCCAAGACCATAACTAAAAAAGAGGGGACAAGGAATGCATGACTCGCGTCGGGGTCAGCGAGAAAGCAAATGAAAGGAAACAAAAAAGAGAGATACGCATGGCATGTAATGTGTTGGGGTCATTGCGGGTTTAGGTGACTGCGACTTCCTTTTTGGCTAGGCTTTCAACCATTAATGGAATTATTTTGCTTGCTTTCAGTATCTCAATAAATAGAGGCTTCTCATCTTCATCGAAATGAACTATTATGTCTCCCACTTCCTCCGCGTGAGAAATCTTCCCTTCCTCCTCAAGGATAATTGTGAGGACGTCCGCTTCATCGTCATACTTCATTTTATATGCCATATCGATCACGCCTAACAGGATAAAATGTAAGATTACTAAATAGTCTTTCCTTTTCTCATAAACTACTCTTAGAGCATGCTCTGAATTTATGATTTTCATTGCAAAGTACTGTCCGCCTCTTCTATCTAGACGTTCTGGATTAAGAACGGCCTCAACAACATGCTTCTTACTAACTTCAAATCCATAACGCTTCAGAACCCTAAACTTTTCCATAGCATGCTTAGTGAATATAATCTCAGAATCATCCGTCAAGATCCTCCCTCACATCTCTATATGAGCGGACCTTAGATAAACTTTCAATACAAAGGATCTATATAAGCATCCACCGCGTCCGGAGAGTCACCTTGGCTGCAATGATGAATTGCCTACTCACTCTTCCTTCTCTCTAAACGCTACTCTACATGCCTTCATGATCTTCCGTGCGTTCTTCCCGTCCATCGATATGAGGTGCCTCTCCTACCTGTTAGCGGCCTCAACCCGCCCCACTCCTGCTTATTAGAAAGCCTTTTTACCCTATCCTTTTTTCTTCACTCACACAAAGGACTATTAGATCATCTTCAGAATTAAATGTAGACATGTCAATAGCTGACTCATCAAAATTCATATATGTCCTAATATCTACTGCCTATAGCGATAAAAGAATTATACAATAAGGAGGATATTAAAAATGGCACGAAATTTACTACTAAATACTAATATAAAATTCAATGCTCCATTAAATTCATTAAATAAATTGTTTACCTAATGTATTTTACGACTTTTCTTACTCTTATTCCTCCTTCGTGTTTAATGTATGCTCTTGCCGTATTGAAGATCTACCAGTCGAACCAATAGAGCAGATAAAGCTCGTCGAGCTCTACAGTTTCGGGGAGCTTCGTCTCCAGAATATATCTGAACCATGCGGGCTTATCCTAGCCATTATGTGAATATCTGCTCTCCAAATAAAAGCTTAGATGAAATCATGAAATATTTACACGCTATTATAATTCACTGCTGGTCTTAATGATTCAATAACCTCGTCTAAATTTTGGAATTTATCTTGGGGCAGAAGTTGAAGGAGATGCATAGCATGGATCCTTTTTTCTTTTGTTAAGTCTATGACTTTCCATCCCTGAGATTCTATTAATTCTTCCTTTGTGGCTGGAAATTTTGTATCCTCTGATAGAACGGCTCTTAGCGATTCCAATCTCGGATATCTCGTCGAGGATCACGGCCATGGTACGATTATCACTATAGACGAGAAGAACTCTAAGAATGGGTTCCAAAAATACAGGAGATAAGCAAGAAGGTAGAGAAGATCTACGGGTACTTCAACAATCATTATCATGGATACGCTCCCGAGAATTGCATAGAGATCATCGAGATGCTCAAACTCGCACTGCCCGAACAGAGTGAAATAAGAAGAGAATAATCGAGTATAACAAGAGAAAGCCAGTAGTTTATGAAATAAAATTTTAAGAGCCGTTCTCAGAAGAGTCTAGTATAGAGAAGCTTTTAATGAAGCTTACGAGTAGGAGCCGTCTTGAAAGAGGAATAAACATAGATGATAACGAATTAAGCATAGAAGAGATCACGGATGAGAAGATACTCGCAACTATGAGAGATTACATGATAGAAATAGACTTGAACAAAAAAGGAGATCATCCATAATTGTGAGGATTGGAGGAAAGGCTTGGGGATTAAGAGAATCTGCAAGCACCTATGCAAGCTTTTCCTTTCGATACCAGAAGAACAATCCAAAAGCATACTAAGAAGCATAAAGAGAAAAATAGATGGTCCTTTAAGTACGAAACATTACAATAAAAAGGGATTGGAGGTTATATAGGATAAATAATGTTAAGATTTACAGATGGCTCACAAACTTCTCATCAATAAGGTCATTTGCGGCTCTATTTTCTTAATGAAGCCGAAAACTCCAAGAATTGTCTCGGCGACATTTAAGACCATCTCGACATACCTTTCTCTGTCATAGTATTGCTTCAGTAGCATCATATCGGCTGGGATAACCCGCCTAAAAGGATTCTTATGCTTCGCATTAACATATATGAGGCTGACGACGTCTCCGCTCCGGATAGGCTTCCCTCTTTGAGATGCTTGAAGCGCCGCGATTACATGGGGAAGCTTGCACCTGTATTCGCCAGCTTCTTTCCTCATAACCTTTCTTATGATCAGCTTTTCTACCGGGACTTCTCTCCTTCTAATCTTTCTACATGTTTCTAATACGTAATCTATGGCCTTCTCCAGCTGGATCGTTAAGATTTCCTCGGCTGAGTCGGCATCGAACAGTATGCTTATTAGCTTTTCCTGAAACTCCTTCATGAAGGCTGGAATATCATGCCTTCTGAGCTCTATTCCCCTGTAGTATAGGCTTCCGTCCTTTAGCTTGCCGTAGTAACGCCTCGCAGCCTCAAAGCTCTCGTCTGAGCTCTGCCTTAGGAAGACAAGGAACTTATAATGATGATCCAGCCTTATTGGCAGTCCGGTTTTACGCCTTATCTTCTCCGCTAAGTCTTCGTAATCCTCTCTGGTGGCATCCTTCCTCTTGACAAAGAGACTATCGCTGTCGCCGTAAATGACCTCATAGCCTTCCCCTAGCGCTATATTCACTGCCTTAATGAGGTTCTCCCTGGCCAATCGGTTTATCTCCTCGTAGCACCTAACATTCCCAAACCTATTGGCGAAGCATCCGCTGTAGCCGTAGATGCAGACGAGGATGTTCTTCAGGGCCTTCTGCCTGTTATCGCACAGCCTCCATTTCTTGCTGTCCTTCGGAAACTTCTCTCTTAGGTGCTTGAAGTATAATCTTCTCGCCAGAACGGTCTCGACGAGACAGGGTAGAAGCCCCTTACGGCTCTGATCAATTCCATCCGGAGACGCTGTCTCATAGCTTATATTGTAGCGGACTATGATATTCGGGTACATGGATTCGAAGTCAAGTTCTCCAACGTTCTCGTGGAGACCGACTTTAGGCGAGAAGATCAAGCCTCCCCTATCCCTGAAGATCGTCTCCTTAACCGTCTGGGGATACTGATAGAAGCCGTAGGATTCTGGAATGAGAACATCCCTTCGCATGGCCTCATAGCACTGCCTGCTGTCTATAATCTTTCCTGCAGGCCACTTCGCAGTCAATCTGGGAGGGGCAAAGGTCCATCTGGAACGTTCAACCAGCCCCTCTAAACCGATCGAGAGTAGCACATCCAAGTCCATGTAGGATCGTCCCTTAAGAGCGTATGGCAGAAGCCTCTTGAGTTTATAGACATTCGCCTTTTCCCTTCCGAGCTGAATGTTCAATCCGCATCTGCGGGCCCTCATGAGAATGCGAGTTAAAGACTCTTCAACGTTGGATGCAACGAGGAAATCCGGGTCGGCATCCTCTATGTATTCAGCAAAGGACTGCAGCACGGAAGCCTCTGGGCCGTCAAAAGCCTCAATGGGCCTCAAGTCTAGGTCGTATACTGTTATCATCGTTACCGGACTGGATCTAGTCTTCCGTGACCGCCCTTCAATGCTGATGTCGAAGATCATCGTGGTGAAGGGTGGAGGCTCGATCTCTGAGCTATCATCTAGGATGCTGAAAGAGCGTAGTCTGCATTCATCATCGTATGCTATAGATGCCATGCAGGTTGGAGGAAGATCCTTCTCGAATAGGTAACGCTGAACATGCAGGAGATCAATATTGAAGTATGCCTCGGCCGCTCCGAGCCCACGAACATCATTTAATACTGCCCTAAAGTTCCTCGCGGAATCGACGAATACATGAAGAACTCTAGACCTGCAATTGGCGTTGAGAGACAGATACTTGAATTCCTCTCTAACCTCAACTATATGCGGATGCTCTTCTAAGACCTTTATTAGCCATTCCACCATGATGTCATCGCGGGGTTTCATGTAGAAGCTCGGCGTGTATCTATCTGTTAACCGTAAAGCTCTTCCATCAGCCGTTTTAACCCAGAGAACGGTCCTATCATCCTCAACGTAAACATCTAGTATCCAGCCCTCAATGTGAGGCATCTGAAAACGCTCCAGCCTACCTCTTGATCTCCTCGAGCTTGAGCTCGATCTTCTTCAGTTTATGGCTAAGCTCCTCAACTTTATCGATGAGCTCCTCAATTTCCTTCCTGTTGTCGACCGCGGCCGTAAGTAGCATGTTCTCCAGAACCGTCGGGACGCTAGCATTACTCATCGCTCCAAGCTCGATACTCCAAACTCCCACCAAACTGTCGAAGGCTTTTCTTCGCTTAAGATCCAGCAGAGCCTCCCGATAGGTTCGCCTGAGCCTCCCAATCTCATCCTTAAGGAGCGATCTAAAAGGAAGAGTAACCCTGCCCAAACCTTCACCTCCAATAATTAAACGTGCACTCTTAGGTGCACAGCTTGGATGCTTAATCAGATGAGCCGACACACCGCCCCCACTTTTCTTCTCAAGGTAGACTATGATGGTGGCTCTGTGACTGAGGTACCTCCCGCCTTCGGGAGGAGGTATCCGGCTTCCTTTACTCTTAGCGGGCCTGCAGGAAGCGACGAAGGCCACATTTCTCTCCATGCAGATCCGCCAGATATCATGGATGATCCTCTGAAGGCGAACTATCCTTTCGGCTGTGTCCCTGTTTGGGGTTCCCTCTCTGGCCGTGAAGAGCTTCGCGATGTTATGGACGGCGACGAGTCTTATCGATGGATCGGCCTGCAGGAGCTTCTGTATCTCGTCTAGTGCTCTTTCTTCCTGCTCCTCCGAAAAGGCAAAGACCGCGTAAATGCGATTTAGCATCTCATCCGGATCGAAGCCCGCAGCCCTAATTAGGCCGCATAAGAATTCACTGTGAATCATAGTCCTCTCATACTTGTAATTTCCACAGTTGAGGTAAACCGCCTTGCCTCCCAGCCCGCCTATTTCGGGAGGGAAAAGGCCGTTCACGAGGATCATGTGCATGAGAATGTCGACTCCGCTTTCCTGATTCCCATAGAAGAGGTAGAGTCGACCTGGCTCTATGCCCCCGCCAATCAATGAGTCTATAATATCGCTTCCAGTAGCGCACCTGGGCGCAGCTCTCCCTTTCTTATAGGTCTCCTGAGCAGTCTCGAAGTCAATCGCTAACATGCCTCTTGCAGATCCAGCCTCGATCTTGGATAGAATCGTTAGGTCATCGTTCAGCAATACCTTGACTCTCCTCCCTAGCCTAGATCGCCATTCAGAGGAGAAGCGTATAAATAAATGCGGGAAGGTTTGGGGGGAGGGGGCCTCCCAGAACCTAAATTTCCATTGGAAAACTAGAACTTCAAATGCTCCGTAACTTTCTAAGATTCCAAAAGAATTTGATTATGACTTTGACGACCCTATTCTCCATGTTGATCTGATAAGTCTTAGGTTCATTGGGGAACTGCCTAATCCATCCGAGCTCAACGAGTACCTGTAAGTGTCTGGTCAGCTCTTCTGTTGAGAGGCCTGTGGACCTTCTGAGACTATATCGTGTGAACTGCCTAGTTGGATGCTCGATCAAATATCGGAGTATCTTTATTCTGCCGCTGCTTCCAAGGCCTTTTTCGACTTCAGCCCATACATCCCATTTCCTCTTTAAACTCATCCACACCACGCCTCAGCTTCTCAACGATCATGTCTAGGAACCTTTCGAGATCTTCTGTTGAGACGCCGGCTATGCCGAACTCCGTCAGGCTCTTCATTTCGACGATACCTCTATTTATGAGGTCTTGAACGTAACCTTCGATCTCCTCAACTGGCTTGGCTCCATGCTCCTCACAGATTACGCTATACTCAAGCCTGATATCATTCAAGCTGACATAGGCCGTCTTCTTCAGCCTTAAGGCCCTTACCAAACCCCAGAGTATCAGCCTCTCATCCGGATCCATATAGAGTATGTCCTCACTCGTGATCCTTGGATTCGTATCACCATGAACCCTCCTTACGTGATCTAGAAGGACTATGTCGCGTCCTTCTCTCTCGGCTAGAATGCCGGCATATAAGAGCAGATCTAGGCTGACTCTCAGATCGCCGTTTATCGGAGGCATAGCCGTGACGTCGCTCACGTAAGTCAGGACTTCCTCATCCACCCTGCCTGGCTTGAATGCCTCCTCAACCCTGAAGCGCAGAATATCCTTAATCTGCTCGCTCGTGTAACGCGGAAAGTCGATTATGATCCTGCCTAGCGTAGACTTCTCGCTCTCCTCGAGCATCTCATGGAATGCTAGGCTACGATCTATAAATATTACGCCCAAAACTCGGCTGGGCCTTCCCAGTGTCAGCTCGTTCAAGCGTGTCAAGTCGTAGACTAGATGTTCCTTGGAGCTCGTGAGGAAGTAGCCGATCTCATCAATCGTTATCAGAACGTATTCATCGTTTTCTTCCAAGTATTGTATCAGCCGATTCAGCATCTCCTCCGGGCTTAGACTGCGAGTAGCAATGCCGGAGGCAACCTTATTCAGCATGCTTCTGTAAAGAACGAAGCGCCTAGCCCCCTCAAGCTTACAATTAAGGTAGACATGCTTAAACTTAAAGCCTCTCCTCTCAGCCTCCTCCTTGACGATCCGACCGAAACGAAGAGCTGTTGAGGTCTTCCCAGTCCCAACCGGGCCGATGAGCTGACAGATCCTCATGTAACCATGCTGGGGATCCTCTAAGACACTCCTGAAGATAGACTGTAAAAGGCTCATCTGCTTCTCCCTGTGAGGCAAGATCCTAGGCACATATCTAGGCGAGAGCTTACTTGGATCCTTAAATATCAGAGAGCCCGACATTATCATTCTCCAAAATCTAGTTCTTGAAATAATTATAAGAATCTCCTAGTATCAAATTTTCTAATTCGGAAGTCTCGGATGTCAGTTATTCCGATAGTCTGTCTGACCAGTTTGGGATAATATTCATATTTGAATTTCCCACCGCTCAATTGCAAATCCAAATTTAATACTTCAATTTGTGTATCGTGGGCTTTGTGTTCCGCGCCACTAACACTCAGCCTCACAGTGGAGCGGGCTCGCCCCTCTCAGCTGAGCTCTCTCAGACGCGGATTTTCTAGCCCACGCCCGCCGTGTCCCGCTTATGGGTAAGCCCTCCATCATCGAGGATGAAGAGCCATCCATCTCTGTTGGGTCCGTCTAAGCGGGCATTCCATTCCGGCGGGATCATGTTATTATCATTCAAAATGTGGATATGAACCTTTCGAATCACTCCGCATGCCTAACTCTTCTCATATCATCTACTGATATCTCAAATGCCGATGCTGGATTCTCTAACTTCCAATTCTGGAGCACCTGAGGGTGGATCTCACCTATTATTCCAGCTTCTTTTCCCTCCAGTATTATCTTGCCAACCCTGCCCTCTACGAAGCTCCCATGTCTAGTCTCCTCCAATTCATACTTCAATCCCAAATTTGATAGTAATGCATCTAATTGTGCCTTCACCTCAGTGAAATTCGCATTTGAATGTATATTTACGCATGCGAGTTTCTCAACGTCCCTTGTCATGTTCTCTCTAGTTTCATCATGCAGGACGCAGTATCCAACTTCAAAGATCCTTTGAGGATAAGATACATGCACATTATGGCTGAGAAACTCCATGAGGCTCGGCAAAAGCCAGTTTCTCAGACAGGTCATAGTCGCGATCTTAGGATTCGCCAGCTCAACGACCTTGGAAGGCTCAATATTCATCCTTGTAAACAGCGCCTCGGGATTCGTCATTATGTATGTTAGAACCTCCTGGAATCCTAATCCAACCATTAATTCACGGATTAAATTTCGAAATTCTGTTTCGCTGGATAATTTGCCTATTGTCGGCAGATTCGGCCATTCATCTGGGATCCTATTATAATCGTATGCTATTGCTATATCCTCTACGATATCTATTGGATGGAGGATATCCATTCGATAGCATGGAACCTGAACGGATATCTTGCTCTCAGAGGATTTCGCAACTCCAAATCTCGCCTTCTCTAGGAGCGAAATTATCTCGGACGTTGATAGCTCTAGCCCGATGAATCTTTGAATGTAGGAAACATCCAGACAGATCGTCTCAACGTCAAGCTTCGGAGTTACGTCATCAGCCAGCTCGGAATATGGATAGTGTATCTCTGCTGAGTATATCCTTCCCCCTCTATCGGCGAGAGAGACAGTTATATTTATCAGCGTATCGAGCACGGCCTTATATGATGTCCCAGTAACCTCTACGAGCACATTTTTTGTCTCCTCAGTTATCCTCCCCAGATCATTAGAGTTTATTATTGGGGGGAAGGAGAGCACCTGATCCTCGGAATCCATGAAGATCGGCCAAACTGGGAATCTCCGAATTATATGTCCATACTCTATTCCCTTAGGATGCCTCTCAAGTATCTCCTCCAATGTAAGTTTATCCTCGAAATCTAATGGAACAAAGCTTATCTCTTTGGGCTTCGCGACGGTAAAGCGGAGTGGAGGCTTAACCAGATCAAATTCGTAGAGTCCTATCGATGTTCTGCGCCTATTCCTCCCAACAGTCTGGTCCATCTTGTCTTGGAAGCGCATCAATTGGCGAATAGCATAATCCGTTAAATTAACACCTTTAATTACGGCGCAGCCAATGTATGGCCGTATATCCTTGAGTTTAGAACTTACGTAAACCTCGACTCCAGAGCTGCTTTCCACCTTATACTCTTTAAGTCCAGTCTCTGAGCCTAAATATCCTCTTAGAGCTCGGGCTAAACCCTCAACGCTCCATAAATCAGCTCTATTGCTGTCCTTTAATTCGATGCGGATCTCCTCCTCGTCTAGGCCTTTAATCTCCCCCTTCACATACGCTAATATCTCATTCAGTCTCTCAGTATCCTCTGGTAGCTGCATGCCGAGTAGATGCTCTAAATCTCTGCGGATCACCTCTACTGTCGGCATTTAAATCACACCTACCCGCCTGATCCACTCAAGGTCATAAGAGAATAGATAGCGAATATCATCTATTCCCATCTTCATCATGAAAAGCCTGTCTACCCCTAATCCCCAAGCTAAAACTGGAACTTTTATTCCTAAGGGCAATGTGACCTCCGGGCGGAATATTCCTGATCCCCCAAACTCCATCCATCCATAGCCTTCCTTGTAGGCTATAAGCTCAACGCTAGGCTCAGTAAATGGGAAGTAGTCAGGTCTATATTTGACCCTATCAGCCCCTGCAACCTCAATCGCAAACCTCTTAAGGATCCCAAGCAGATCCTTCAGACCTAAATCCTCACCTAAAACTATACCCTCAACCTGATTAAATTCCGTAAGATGAGTCTTATCTATTACATCCGGACGGAAGCATCTTGCAATAGCGAAGTATTTACCTGGAATCTCCAATTTTTCGCTTATCAGCATTCGGGCGCTTGCTGCGGTCGTCTGACTTCTAAGCATGAGCCTTGTAGCCTCAAGAAGTGAAAAAGAGTATCTCCAGCCCTTGGAGCCTGTCACCCATCCATTCTCATGCGTCCTCCTAACATTCTCCAAAAATCTCTTATATCTATCTAATTTGCCATATTTAGGAT
>Ga0209410_1001077_pt1 | contig 13199 bp, 11 predicted proteins | sample Mar14436cmmetaG_FD_184135 | JGI IMG/M metagenome (GOLD analysis project Ga0209410, IMG submission 184135) | Marine hydrothermal vent microbial communities from Guaymas Basin, Gulf of California to study Microbial Dark Matter (Phase II) - Marker... ... | reverse complement strand
CAGGTCAAGGGCCCGGCAGTGATCCTCCACATAGATCCAGTCCCTCACGTTCATCCCGTCACCGTAGAGAGGGAGTTCCTTTCCCTCCAAGGCGTTGCTTATCATCAGGGGGATCAGCTTCTCGGGGAACTGATAAGGGCCGTAATTGTTGGAGCAGCGGGTGATGATGGTGGGAAGGCCATAGGTCCTGTAATACGCCCTCACCAGCAGATCGGCGCTGGCCTTGCTGGCAGCATAGGGGCTGTTGGGGTGAAGAGGGGTGGTCTCGGTGAAGTAGCCCGTGGGTCCCAGGGAACCGTAGACCTCGTCCGTGGATATCTGCATGAAGAGGGCCACCCCTCTCTCCTTCGCCTCTTCCAGGAGGACATAGGTACCCATCACGTTGGTCCGGAGGAAGACCGAAGGGTCCTCAATGCTTCGGTCCACATGGGATTCAGCGGCGAAGTTGATGACCCAGTCCACCCCCTCCATCGCCTCCCGCACGTGCTCCCTCTCGGCTATGTCCCCCTTCAGGAAGGTATAGCGGGGGTCGTCCTGGAGATCAGAGAGGTTCTCGGGGTTGCCCGCATAGGTGAGCTTGTCGAGGTTTATTACCCGATAGTGGGGATATTTCCGCAGGATGTAACGGATAAAGTTTGAACCGATGAACCCGCAGCCGCCCGTAACGAGGAGGGTCTTCCCTTCAGCCATCCTTCCTCGCCCAATCGTAGGGTATGTCGTTATCGTGGGGGTGGATCCGGTACTCGTCCGGGGACTCCCTCCGGTAGGGCTCCGTGGGGATGTTGATCACGATCGCCTCCTCCTCGCTTATGCACATCCAGCCGTGATAGACCCCCGGGGGGATCTGCACCAGGAGCGGGTTGTAGTCCCCAATGAAGAACTCGTTCACCTCCCCCTTGGTGGGAGAGCCCTCCCTGGCATCGTAGAGAACCAGCTTCAGCATCCCCTTCACCACCGCCACGTTATCGGTCTGGACCTTATGGTAATGCCATGCCTTCACCACGTTGGGATAAGTAGTGGTCATGTAGACCTGGCCGAACCCCTCAAAGAGGTCATCGTCCCTCCTCAGGATCTCCATCACCCTCCCCCTCTCATCGGGGATGACCTTGAGCTGCTTTATCCTGACCCCCTCTATCATCTCTCACCTCAGTCCATCTTGTTCGCCCCGGTCTGGGCCACCAGGTTGCTCGCCCTCAGCAGCGAGTCGAAGGTCCCGGCATCGGTCCACCACCCGTCCAGGACCTCCCAGGTCATCTCCCCCCGTTCGATATAGGTGTTGTTCACGTCGGTTATCTCCAGCTCCCCCCGCTCCGAGGGCTTAAGGGTCCTTATGATGTCGAAGACCTGCGAGTCGTACATGTATATGCCGGTGACCGCGTACCGGGACTTGGGGACCTTGGGCTTCTCCTCTATCCTCACCAGCTTCCCGTTCTCGAAGACGGGGACCCCGAACCGTTCCGGATCGGGTACCTCCTTCAGCATGATCTTCGCCCCCCGCTCCTGCCGCTCGAAGTCCTCCACCGCCTTCTTTATGTTCTTTTCGATCACGTTATCTCCCAGGATGACGCATATCTTCTGCCCCTCGGCAAAGTACTCCGCCAAGGCCAGGGCCGCCGCAATCCCCCCCTCTCCCTCCTGATAGGTATAGTTGAGATGCTGAAGGCCAAATTCCCTCCCGTTCCCCAGCAGACGCAGGAAATCCCCCGCATTGTTCCCTCCCGTGACAATGAGGATGTCCCTTATCCCGGCGTTTATCAGGGTTTGCAGGGGATAATAGATCATCGGCTTATCGTAAACGGGCAAGAGGTGCTTGTTGGTGATCTTGGTCAGGGGATAGAGCCTGGTTCCCAGCCCTCCTGCAAGGATCACCCCTTTCATCTCCCACCTCCTAACGGATCTTCCATGTGCCGATACCCTTCAGCGTTATCTCCACCATCACCTTTATCTCCTTGTCCCTCAGCCCATCCGGAGACCGGTTTATATCGTATACCTTAAGCCCCAACTCCCAGCACTGATGAGTCCAGTGGATTCCATAAACCGTCTCTATCCTCGTACCGTCCAAAAGATTGTATCGGTAGGAGAAGGAAAGATCAAGGGGATCTATTATGTGAAGCTTGCTCGATACGTTCACCTCCTCAAGTTCGTCCCTTTGGAAGCGGTACTCAGCGCTTAAGGAATCCCCGCGCCGGTCGGTGATGGTCAGAGCAGCTCCGAAGGCGTCGAAGGCCCTCCGGTGGTAGTCGTATTCAAAGTCCAGGCTCCCTGAGAGCCATGAGAGAGGATGAGCCTTGATCTCGACCTCCAAGGGCTTGAGGCGCTCCTCAAAATCGAGGCCGGGGTAAAAATCGTATCCCTGCGAGACCCTGAGCCAGAGGTATTCCCTGTAGGAGGTCTCCCCCTCCTCTTCCACCTTTCCCAGCAAGCGCTGGGTGAGGCGGAAGGTAAGGAGGCTCTCGTGCTCGAGCCTGTCCAGGCTGTCGAAGTAGGGGTTCTCCTCCTGGTCCACCTCAGGGAGGTAGTGGTAGAGGAGTTCAGGCTCTATCGTATGGCGGAGGGCCACAAGCTTCTCTCCTCGAAGGGGAAAGACCCGGGCAATGGTCGTCGAGAGGGATACCCCCAGCTCATAGAGTACCCTTTCGGTGGGGTCCTCCATCTTCTCTTCCGGGTCGTTATCGGGGAAATAGAAGGTGGAGCGGAAGGCGGCCCATGGTTCAAACCTCAAAACGTCAAAGGGCCTGAGGGGAAGAAAGACCCTGGGATAAAGGTCTATCCTTCCCCCCCTTATCCCCTCCTCCCGCCAGAAATGGGTCCCTTCGGCATCGAACTGATAAAATAGGGGCGTTTTCCCCAAGGGGCGCTTGTAGAGGTGGAAGAAGAGGTCGGGGAGGCGCTGAAGCGTCCCGTCGTTGTCCGCAACGGTGAGGTCACGGAAGTAGTCGGCCTCGGCGCTCAGCTCGCCCCATCGCCACCTCTTAGCGAAGTAAAGGGTGGATTTCAGGTAATTGCGGGAACGGGCATCAATTAGGGCCTCCTCCGGCAGATCCTCATCGAAGTCTACGGGATAGTCCCTATCGCTGACCCAGTTGATATCGGCGAAGAACTCATACCCACCGGGGAGAAGGTGGCGATGGTCAAAAAAGAGGGACCACCTGTGTCTCTCTTGGAGCTCATCGTAGAGGTGGAAGGTCCTTATCTGGCCCTGGGCCTTGGTGCTCAGGGCATAGCGATACTCTATCCCCCCCTTGAACCCCCTGCCCCGGGAGTCACCGTGGCGGGTGAGGAAGAAGGTGGCATCCTGATTGGGGGCGATCACCCAGTAATAGGGGATGGTGATCTGAGGGCCGTACTTGCTGGAGGTGGCGAAGGAGGGAAAGAGAAAGCCGCTCTGTCGTTTCCTCTTCACCGGGAAGATCGCCCACGGGAGATAAAACACGGGGACCTCCTTTATCCTCAGGCCGGGCCACTTCCCCTTGGCATACCCCTCCATCTCCACTTCCAGCTCCTTGCAGGTGAACTTCCAAGAGGGAACCTCCTCGTCACAGGAGGTGAGGGTGGCGTCATAGACCCGGTATCTCGCCTCCCCGAGCTTCTCTATCCTGCTTCCCGTTATGTGAAAGTTCCGCTCCTTGAGGAATATCTTCGCCTCATATACCACGCCCTTTTTTGTCTCCAAGTCCATCTCTATCCGCCGGCACTCCAGGACATCGCCCCCTTCCCTGAGGACTACCTCCCCTTCGGCGATGGCATAGTGCTTCTCCAGATAATAGACCGCCTTCTCGGCCTGAAGCTCCGATCCCCCATAACGGATGACCACATCCCCCTCCATGATCACCAGGGCGGCCTTGCCGTTGTAGATCATCCTCTGGGCCTCTATCTCCACGGGCCCCTTCCCCCTCCCCCCTCCCAGAGAGATGGGATAGGCAAGGGAAGGAATGGCTAAGGAGAATAAGATGAAGAGGAGGAGGGGGACCCTCATGCCTCGCCCCCGAGCAGGATCTGGCGGGCATCGGCCACGGTGAAGAGGGACCCGGTGATGAGGACGAGGTCCTCCCGAGAGGCCTCCTCGAGGAGGAGGGAGAGCCCCTCCCTCATCTCTTCCCTCTCCTTGACCCGAGGACAGAAGCGGCGGGCCACTTCCGCGATCCTCCCCGGAGGGAGGGACCTGGGGTTGGAGGGCCGGGTGGCCACCACCAGCTTCGCCAAGGGGGCAAGCTCCCTGACGATCCCCTCCACATCCTTATCATCCATGATCCCCAGAAGCAGAAACAATGCCCGGTAGCGGATATCCCTCAAGGCCTCCTTTAGCGCCCTCGCCCCCTCCCCGTTATGGGCCCCATCGAGGATGAGGAGGGGGGCCTCCCTCACCACCTCCATCCTTCCGGGCCAGCGGATCTCCTGGAGACCCTCGCGTATGTCGGCCTCAGAAACCGCATGTCCCTTTTCGGCCAGGACCTCAAGGGCGGCGATGGCCAGAGAAGCGTTAAATAGCTGAAATCTCCCGAGGAGCCCCACCTCAAGCCCCTCCATCCTCCATCGGCGTCCGGAGAAATCGAGCCGCTGAGCCCCCCGCTCGCGGTAATGAAAGTCCCTCCCCAAAAGAAATAGGGGGGCACTTCTCTTCCTCGCCTCCTCCTCTATTACCTTGAGCGCCTCCTCCTCCCGTACCCCGCATACCACAGGGACCTCTTCCTTTATGATCCCTGCCTTCTCCCTGGCGATCTCGCTCAGGCTTGATCCCAGCACCTGGGTGTGTTCCTTCGATACGGTGGTTATCACCGAGACCTGAGGGGTTATCACATTGGTAGAATCGAGCCTCCCCCCAAGCCCCACTTCTATCACCGCCAGATCTACCTCCTTCTCCGCAAAATACTGGAAGGTGATGGCGGTGGTAAAGTCGAAAAAGGTGAAGTGCTCAGGCCCACCTTCTTCCTCCATCTTCCTCCGCAGGAACTCCACCAGACGGACCACCTCCCCCTCCTCTATCTCCTTCCCGTTTATCTTCACCCTCTCGGTAAAGGAGTGAAGGTGAGGGGAGGTGTAAAGTCCCACCCTCCAGCGGCGGGAGAGGATCTCGGCCATCATGGCCGATACCGACCCCTTCCCGTTGCTTCCCGTGATGTGGACCGTCCTGAGGCGTCGGTGGGGGTCCCCGAGGAGGGAAAGAAGGCGAGAGATGTTATCGAGACCAAAGATCATTCCGAATCTCTCGAGGGAGTAGAGGTAATCGAGGGAATTCTTGTAGGACATGGGCTTCAGTGGTAGAGGAGGTCAAGGAGCTTTCCGAGGACCTCCTTCAGCCGGCGGCGCTCGACCACCATGTCGATCATCCCGTGCTCGAGCAGGTACTCTGCCCTCTGGAAGCCCGGGGGAAGCTCCTCCTTGATCGTCTCCTTTATCACCCTGGGGCCTGCAAAGCCTATCAGGGCCCCCGGCTCAGCGATGATCACATCCCCCAACATCCCGAAGCTGGCGGTAACGCCCCCTGTGGTCGGATCGGTGAGCACCGATATGTAGGGTAGACGTTCCTTCCTCAGGAGGGATAAGGCGGCGCTGGTCTTGGCCATCTGCATGAGGGAGAGGATCCCCTCCTGCATCCTCGCCCCTCCGGAGGCGCAGAATATCACCACCCCACACCTCATCTCCCTTGCCCTCTCCACCATCCGCGTGATCTTCTCCCCTGCCACCGATCCCAGGCTCCCCCCCAGGAAGAAGAAATCGAAGACCCCTATCAAGGCGGGCTGATCCTCGATCTTCCCCCAACCGTAAATGAAGGCATCTTTCAGACCGGTGGTCTCCTGGGCTTCCCTGATCCTGTCGATGTACCTCTTCTTGTCCTTGAATTGAAGAGGATCCTTCGGGCTCATATCGCTGTCCATCTCCTCAAAGGTCCCTTCATCCACGGTGAGGGCGAGGCGCTTCCTCGCGGGGATGGGGAAGTGATAACCGCACTTGGGACAGACATCCAGGTTCCTCTCCAGCTCCTTCTTGTAGATGATCTCGTTGCAGGCCTTGCACCGCGACCAGAGGTCCTCCCTCAGTTTCTCCTCGGCCTTCCTGTGATCTCTCTTTTTGAACCAGCCCATCTTAAGTCCCTGTAAAGATAGCAGAAGCCCTTACCCCCTTCAACCTCATCTTAAATGGACGAACTAAAGGGGTTGAAAAGGGAGGGAGTCTGGGATTAAATATAGATGTGAGCCGCTACTCTTATTTGCGAGTGGGAGATCATGTCTATCACCTTCGCTATTCCCATTGGGGCGTAGGGGAAGTGGTGGAGGAATGGAGTTCTAAGGTGCCGGGGGGCTTCTCCTTCGTGAAGGTCTCCTTTCAGGACGGAAAGGTAAGGGTCTTCGACAACGATTATCGCAGCAGCACCTGCTGTTACTATACTGGGGTGGTGAAGATCAGGGGCGATTAGCTCAGGTGGACAGAGCGTTGGCCTCCGGAGCCAGAGGTCGGGGGTTCGAGTCCCCCATCGCCCTCCAGAGGTTTCCTATAGTCTATCCACGGGGGCACATCTCGCGGACGCCCCTAAGAGGAGCGGCAACATCAGGGACTCCCTCCCCTATCCCTTCTCCTCATACCCGCAGTCCTTCTCCGGACAGACGAGGAAGACCTCCCCCCTTCTCTTCGTCTCGATCAGATAGGGGGACCCGCATTGGGGGCAGGGCCGGGGCACGGGCCTCTGCCAGAGCACGAAGTTACATTCGGGGTAACGGCTGCACCCGTAAAAGGTCTGCCCTTTCTTCGTCCTCCTCTCGACGATCTCTCCCCCGCACCCCTCCACCGGGCACTTCACCCCCGTGCCCAGGGGCTTCGTGCCATCGCATTCGGGATAGCGTTCGCAGGCGAGAAACCTCCCGAACTTGCCTTCCTTTATCACCATGGGGCTTCCACACTTGGGGCACCGCTCATCAGTGGTCTCCTTGACTATCCTGATCCTCCCCTCCTCATCCCGCACGAACATCTTGGCGTTCTTGCACTGGGGAAAAGCGGAACAGGAGAGGAACTCCCCATACTTCCCCCACCGGATCTCCATGGGGCTCCCGCATAGCTCACACCTTATCTCCGTCGGTATCCTCTCCCTCCTGACCTCCCTCATCTCTTTTTCGGCCTTCTGAAGGTCCTGGGAGAAGGAGCGGTAGAACTCCTGCAGCACCTCGGTCCAGCTCACCCGTTCCGCCTCGATCTCGTCGAGCTTCTCCTCCATCCGGGCGGTGAACCCGACGTCCATGATGGCGGGGAAGTTCTCCACCAGGAGCTCCGACACCAGGAGGCCCAGGGAAGTGGGATGAAATTTGCGATCCTTCAGCTCCACGTATCCCCTCTCCAGGAGGGTGGTGATGATGGTCGCATAGGTAGAGGGGCGACCTATCCCCTTCTCCTCGAGTTCCTTCACCAAAGAGCTCTCGGTATAGCGGGGGGAAGGTTGGGTGAAATGCTGCTTTGGCACAAGCTCGATGAGCTCCAGCTCATCTCCTTTCTTCATAGGAGGCAGGGTCCCCTCTTCCTCGTCCTCTTCCTTCTCCTCGTAAACGATCAGGAACCCCGGGAACTTGAGGAGGCGGCCCGTGGCCGTAAAGAGGTACTCCCCTGCTTTGATCTCCACCGTGGTCTGATCGATGAGCGCCTCTTTCATCTGGCAGGCGAGGAAACGGTCCCATATCAGCTTGTACAGCAGGAACTGATCTCGGGAGAGGTAGGACTTCACCCTCTCAGGGGACAGGTCGAAGGAAGCGGGGCGGATCGCCTCATGGGCCTCCTGGGCCCCTTTCCGGCTCTTGAAGCGATTGGGTGTCGCGGGGAGATACTCCTCACCGAAGAGGCGAGCTATGGTCCTCCTCACCCCTTCTATCGCCTCAGGGGCGATGCGCACCGAGTCGGTTCTCATATAGGTGATGAGCCCTACCCGGCCCAGCTCACCCAGCTCTACCCCCTCGTAAAGCTGCTGGGCTATCGTCATCGTCTTCTTCACGGAGAAACGGAGCCTGCGGGACGCTTCCTGTTGCAGGGTGCTGGTGATAAAGGGAGGAGGAGGGTTGCGTCGCCTCTCCTTCCTCTGCACCCGCTCCACGATGAACTTCTCCCCTCGCAGGGAGGAGATGATCGCCCGGGCCCGCTCCTCGTCGGGGATCTCCGCTTTCTTGTCCTTTATCTTCGTCAGGCGTGCCTCAAAGGGGGAGGGGCTTGAGGGGTGGAGCAACTCCGCCGTTATGCTCCAGTACTCCTGGGGGACGAAGTCCCTGATCTCCTTCTCCCTCTCGCAGATGAGGCGCAGGGCCACGGACTGGACCCTGCCGGCACTGAGCCCCCTCTTCACCTTCTGCCAGAGGAGGGGGCTCAGCTTGTAGCCCACCAGGCGGTCCAGTATCCGCCTCGCCTGCTGAGCTCGATAGAGGCTCTCCTGAAGTCCCCTGGGGTTCTTCAGCGCCTCCCTTATCCCCCGAGGGGTCACCTCGTGGATCAGGAGGCGGTGGATCTCCTTTCCGTCCCCCACCTCTTCAGCGATGTGCCAGGCGATCGCCTCCCCCTCCCTGTCCGGATCAGGGGCCAGATAGATGCGATCGGCCTTCCTGCTTAAGGCCTTAAGCTCCTTTATCACCTTCTCCTTCCCCTTTATGATCACATACTGGGGGGCGAAGTTCCTCTCTATGTCCACCCCAAGCCTGTTCTCGGGCAGGTCCTTGATGTGGCCCACCGAGGCCTTGACCATGAACTCCTTGCCCAGGATCTTGTTAATGGTGCGGGCCTTGGCCGGCGACTCAACTATGATGAGGGACTTTCCCATCTCCTTATGCAAGGGCGAACACCTTTCCGGGCATCTGGGTGACCAGCCCCTTCAGCTCCAACTCAAGCAGAAGGGAGGCCACCTTCTGCACCTCCATCCCCACCTTTCGGGAGAGTTCGTCGATCTGCAGAGGCCCTACCGAGAGGGCCTCCAACACCTCCCTCTCTTCCTCGGTGAGATCTCGAGGGGGGGTCTCTCCCTTATCTCCCTCATACTGGGGGAGGACCTCTTCCAATATATCCTCTGCCCCCTCTATGAGCTTCGCCCCTTCCTTGATCAAACGGTGGGTCCCGCGACTTGTTACCGCCCCGGCATACCCCGGCACAGCGAAAACACTCCTTCCCTGCTCCAGGGCCATGGAGGCGGTGATGAGGGCCCCGCTCCTTTCGGATGCCTCCACCACCACTACTCCCAAAGCGAGGCCGCTTATTATCCTGTTGCGCAGGGGAAAATTCCAGCGCTCAGGGGGGGTAGAGAGGGGAAATTCCGAGATCACTGCCCCATTTCTCCATATCTCCTCAAAGAGCCACCGGTTCTCAGAAGGGTAGATCACGTCCAGGCCACTGCCAAAGACGGCGATGGTCCTCCCCCCGGCCTCCAGGGCCCCCCGATGGGCCTCGGTATCTATCCCCCTGGCCATCCCACTCACCACCGTCACCCCCTTTGAGGCGAGCTCCCCTGAAATCTTCCTGGCGAATGCCCTCCCATAAGGTGAGCACCTCCTGGAACCGACTACCGCCACGGCAAGAGCGTCCCTCTCAGCGAGATTCCCTTTCACGTAGAGAAGAGGGGGCGGATCCGGGATCTGACGGAGATTGGGGGGATACCTTTCCTCCCTTATGGTGATCACCTCTATCCCCAACTCCCTTGCCCTCATCAGTTCCCTCTTCCCCTCCTCAAGAAATGTCCCCTCCTCTATCCTCTTTGCCAGCTCCTCCCCTACCCCCTCCACCCTCCTGAGCCTTTCTGCCGGAGCGAAAAATACCTCCTTTGCCCCCCCGAACTGGGCGATAAGTTTACCATATAGGATGGGTCCCACCCCCGGGACCTTATTGAGGGCGACCCAGTAAACTTTATCGTCATCCATTCGATAAAAGAAAACCCCTTACAGGAGGGGTCCTTAATTTATCATATTTTGACCTCGAGAGGAAAACTACTTCCCCACCGCTGTTACCCGGTCTCCCACCACCAGCTCCCTCTCGCTCTGGAGGATAAGGGCGGTGGAGGTCTTCCTCTGCGTGGCGAGGACAGCAAGCAACCCCACCCTTCGGGTGGGAAGCCTCGAGGGCCTCTTGCCGAAGGAGCTCTTTCCGGCCCCGCCTTCCTGGATGACCGCAAAAAGATATCCTGGCCTCACACCATCGTCCGCCCCCCGGTCGATGTAAATGATGTCTCCTTGCCCCAAAAGCCGCACCTCTTTCCTCGACGCCACTATCCATCCCTTAAGCGGGGATTCCGCCTTCACCGTAGGGAGCTCCTCCACAGGCTCCACATAAGGCAAGAGCCTATCACCCCTCTTTATAGGAGCATAGGAGAGGGTTATGCGGGCAGTCTTCGCCTCGCCCTTTTTCCCCTCGATGACGATCCTCCCCAGGATCAGGACTTTCCTTCCCAACGACTTCTTGGTGACCGGGTGGATCACCTCTTCACCCATCCGGAAAATGGTGAACTCTTCCCCCTCCTCCGCCTTTACATAGGGCTTAAAGATCACATATACCTCATCCCCTTCGCTCAACATCATCTTCTCCCCCCTCGCCCCCGCGATCTCCCCCAATCCTTCCAGCTTCATATCAGTGATAAAACCCGCGTAGTAGACCTCGGGATAGAGGGAAAGGCGGATCCTTTTGGGCAAGGGAAGGACTTTTAAAGGACGAGGCTTCGGAGGAGTCTCCTCAGGTTTCTCCTCCAACAACACCCGATAGGGATAGAGCTTGATGCGGTCTCCTGGATATATGAGATGGGGGTTGAGAATGGAGGGATTCTGCTGCCAGAGCCTCGGCCAGAGGAAGGGATCATGGTAAAAGCGCCCCGATATATCCCAGAGGGTATCTCCTCTCACCACCGTGTATTCCATCTCCTCATCTAAAGGGGCACCGGGCTGCCCTTGAGCATAAGCCAGGGTAAAGGCACCAAGGACCATCATCACCGTTATCCAAAGCCATCTCTTTACCATTTTCTGCTCTCCTTTCCTTCGTTTTTCTCTCTCTATGATAAGAAAAAAGGCCCTTTTGTCAACCAAAATTTAACTTTTTTCCTTCAAATGGACGACACCCCCTTCGGCGGGTGCTGCTGACGAATTTTTGATTTTTTTCATCCTTTGATCTATAAAGGATAAAGAAGGATGAGATACAAGGACGCAGGGGTCGATATCGAGAGGGGGGAAAGGTTTTCAGAGGTGGTGCGCTCCTTGGCGAAGGAGGTATATTCCCCCCGGGTGAAGAGGGGGATAGGGGGGTTTTGCTCATTGGTCGAGTTCGACCCCTCCGAATATAAGAGGCCCCTTATAGCTGCTGCCACCGATGGGGTGGGAACAAAGCTCAAGATCGCCTTTGCTATGGGGCGGCTCGACACAGTGGGGATTGACCTTGTGGCCATGTGCGTTAACGACCTCATCACCGCAGGGGCAAGGCCCCTCTTCTTCCTCGACTATTTCGCCACCTCTCGCCTGGATATCGAGAAGGGGAGGGAGGTGATGAAGGGGATCCTCAAGGGATGTGAGGAAGCGGGCTGTCCCCTGGTGGGGGGCGAGACGGCGGAGATGCCGGGCTTTTATCGGGAGGGGGAGTTTGACCTGGCCGGCTTCGCCGTGGGGGTGGTGGAAGCCGAGGAGGTGATCGATGGGAGGGGTATCTCTCCCGGGGATGCGGTGATCGGACTCGCCTCCAGCGGCCTTCACAGCAATGGCTTCTCCCTGGTGAGGCGCCTGTTCCTCGAGGAGAAGGGGATGAGGCTTGAGCAATGGGTGGAGGAGCTGGGATGCCCCTTGGGGGAGGAGCTCCTTCGGCCCACAAGGATATACGTGAGGTCCGTCCTCGGGCTGATAGAGTCCTTCCCCATAAAGGGGATAGCCCATATTACCGGAGGGGGAATTCCGGGAAACCTCTCCCGTATCCTTCCTCCGGGACGGAGGGCCGTGGTGAAGAAGGGGAAGTGGCCCGTTCCTCCCATCTTTTCCCTCATCGAGAAAGCGGGGGTGGAGGAGGAGGAGATGTGGAGGACCTTCAATCAGGGGATCGGGATGATCCTGGTTTGTTCCCCGGAGACAGTAGACCCCATTATAAGGGAGGCCGGCAACAGGGGGGAAAGGGCCTTCCTTATAGGCGAGATAACCGAGGGAGAGGGGGTGGAGATTGAAGGGATGTGAGAAGGTCCTGGTGAGCGCCTGCCTCCTCGGGATAAGGTGCCGCTACGACGGGGGGAGATTACCCCCTCTCCCCAGGAATCCAGAGGAGGTCTGGATCCCCGTATGTCCAGAGCAGTTAGGGGGACTTCCCACTCCCAGGTCTCCGGCCCGGATCATGGGGGGCGATGGGGAGGCGGTCCTCGAGGGGAAAGCGAGGGTGATGAACGAGACGGGGGAGGACGTGACCGATCGCTTCCTTCTCGGGGCAGAGGAGGTCCTCCGTATAGCCCAGGCCCTTCGCGTGGGGAAGGCGATCCTCAAGGAGAGAAGCCCTTCCTGCGGCGTGAGATGGACCCATAATGGGGAGGGGCTGGTGGAGGGGATGGGGGTGACGGCGGCCCTCCTGCACCGGGAGGGTATCCTTCTGGTGAGCGATGAGGAACTGAGAGGTTCTCCTCCAGATGCGCGATCTTAGGGGAAAGAAGGTCCTGTTCGTCCGGCTCAGTTCCTTAGGGGATCTGATCCTGGTTCTCCCTACCTTCCAGGCCATCAGGGAGCGTTACCCCGATGCCTACATAGCATGGCTCGTTCAGGACTCCCTGCGAGAGGTGATAGAGGGAACCCCAGGCCTGGATGAGGTGATCCCCGTGAAGCTCATCTCGGTCACGGACAAGTACGCCGATTGGCGAAGGGTGCTTCAAGGGGGGATTTCCCTCCTCAGGGCCCTCTTTCATGCGAGGCGCCTTTTCCGAGAGAGGGGCTTTGACGTGGTCCTCGATTTCCAGGGGCTCTGGAAGAGTGGCCTTTTCGTATTCCTGAACCGCCGGGCTGAACGTTACGGCTTCAAGAACTCCCGGGAACTTAGCCACCTCTTCCTCACCCACCCCATCTTCATCCGGGACAGGAGTCGCCATGCCATCAAGAACTATCTGGAGTTTGCCCGACATTTTGGATGTGAGATCGATCGGGTCTCCTTTCCCCTCCATGTGCCCCCTGAGGCCCAAAGGAGGGTGGATGTGCTGCTTCGACAGAAGGGGATCGGGCCGATGGATCCTTTGGCCTTCATCTGTG
>Ga0209410_1001076_pt1 | contig 13199 bp, 8 predicted proteins | sample Mar14436cmmetaG_FD_184135 | JGI IMG/M metagenome (GOLD analysis project Ga0209410, IMG submission 184135) | Marine hydrothermal vent microbial communities from Guaymas Basin, Gulf of California to study Microbial Dark Matter (Phase II) - Marker... ... | reverse complement strand
CTACGGGAACAGGATGGGGATCCCGACTGTGAACGGGGCGGTGTGCTTCGATGAGGGGTTCACGTTCAACCCCCTCGTGTACTGCGGAACGGTGGGGATCATGCCGAGGGATAAGGTGAAGAAGGACATAAGGCCCGGGGACCTCATAGTGCTCGTGGGAGGAAGGACCGGAAGGGACGGGATCCACGGGGCGACGTTCTCCTCCGACGCCCTTTCGGAAGGGATACCCGGAGGGGTGGTCCAGATAGGGAACCCCATAACCGAGAAGAAGCTCGCCGACGTGCTCCTCAAGGCACGGGACAGGGGGCTCTACAGGGCGATAACCGACTGCGGTGGAGGGGGGCTTTCCTCGGCCGCCGGGGAGATGGGGAGGGAGGTCGGGATACTCGTGGACCTGGACAGGGTCCCGCTCAAGTACGAGGGACTGTCGTACACCGAGATATGGATATCCGAGGCCCAGGAGAGGATGCTACTTGCCGTCCCCCCAGAAAATTTGGAAGAGCTTCTGGAGCTGTTCTCGAGGGAGGACGTGGAAGCTACGGTCATAGGAAAGTTCACGGGGGACGGCAGGCTCAGGCTGAGGTACAGGGGCAAGCCCGTGGCCGATCTTGATATGAACTTCCTGCACAAAGGCCTTCCGCTTCCCGAAAGGAAGGCAGAATGGACCCCCCCTACCTATCCCGAGCCTGACTTCCCCCCTCCGAAGGACCTCACCGACGCCCTCGTCGGGGTCCTCTCCCGACCGAACGTGTGCAGTAAGGAGTGGATAATAAGGCAGTACGACCACGAGGTCCAGGGCGGGAGCGTGCTGAAGCCATTGGTCGGAGCCGAAAACGACGGACCCGGAGACGCAGCTGTCGTGCGGCCCGTCCCGTCGTCCAAGAAAGGGATAGTCGTCGCCAACGGCATATGTCCCAAGTTCGGGAGGATAGACCCGTACTGGATGGCGGCGTCCGCCATAGACGAGGCCCTCAGGCAGATCGTCGCAGTGGGAGGGAACCTCGAACGCACGGCCCTCCTGGACAACTTCTGCTGGGGGACGCCGGAGGACCCCCAGCAGCTCGGGGGGCTGGTAAGGGCGGCTTCGGCCTGCTACGACTTCGCCAAGCTCTACGGAACCCCCTTCATATCCGGAAAGGACAGCCTCAACAACGACTACCTTCTGGACGGCAGGAGGGTCTCCATCCCTCCTACCCTCCTGATCTCCGCCCTATCCGTGGTGGAGGACGTGGGAAAGGTGGTATCCATGGACCTTAAGAGGCCGGAGGACCTGGTCTACATAGTGGGGGCGACCTACAGGGAGCTTGGGGGCTCGGAGTACTGGGGACTTATGGGTCACATAGGTAACTCCGTGCCGAAGGTGAGACCCGAAGGAAGGCAGGTGCTGAGGGCGGTCTCCCGTGCGATATCCGAAGGGCTCGTGAGGGCATGTCACGACCTCTCCGACGGAGGGCTCGGCGTAGCTTCGGCCGAGATGGCCTTCTCCGGAGGGCTGGGCCTCAAGCTCGACCTGAGGAACGTTCCGAGGGAGGGCGTGGAAAGGGACGATGAGATACTCTTTTCGGAGTCCAACTCGAGGTTCCTCGTAGAGGTGGCCCCGGAGCAGGGAGGAAAGCTCGAAAGGTTGCTTTCTGGCGTCCCCTTCGCCCTCGTAGGCCAGGTGACGGACGACGATGAGTTCGTGGTGGTGGGCCTGGAGGGCGAGGAGGTCGTGAGGACTTCGCTTGGAACCTTAAAGGAGGCATGGCAGGCCCCTCTCAGGGAGGTGTGAGGGGTGGTCCTGGACAGGTACATCCTGAGGGAACACCTAAGGCCCTTCCTCCTCTCGCTTTCGGTGCTCCTCCTCATACTCATGCTGGACACGATATTGGAGATGATGGACCTCCTGATATCCAAGGGGGTCCCTTTTTTTGTGGTGGGTCAGATAGCCCTCTTCAGCCTGGCCTGGATGTTGGCCCTGGCCGTCCCTATGGCCGTACTGGTATCCACCCTGATGGCCTTCGGAAGGCTCTCCGCGGACGGGGAGGTCCTGGCCATGTGGGCAGGAGGGGTAAGCCCCTACAGGATGCTACTTGCCCCCCTCGTCGCCTCGGCGACCTTAACTGTGGGGATGGTGGAGTTCAACGACAGGGTCCTGCCCGAGGCAAACCACAGGGTGAAGGTGCTCTTGGCCGCCGTGCACAGGAAGAGGCCGGCCTTGAGCCTCAAGGGGAGGGAGGGGACCTTCGTGGACTTCCCCGGATACAGCTTGCTCTTCCGTAAGGTGAAGGGGGAGAAACTATACGGGGTCACACTGTACGGTAGGGGGAAGGAGGGGATAACTACGGTGCTCAAGGCCAAGTGGGGCGAGCTTAACATCTCCCCCGACGGAGAGACCCTTACCGTGACGCTCCATCAGGGCGAGGTGCATCGGATGGACCCCAAGGAGCCGGAAAGGTACGTCCGCACCAATTTCTCCAAGTACGTCCTTAGGATATCCGGCCTCAGGATGGGGTTGAGGCTCGAGGAGGTGGGGAGGGGGGACAGGGAGATGAGCATAGGGATGCTCAAGGAAAAGATAAAGGAGCTTAAGGCGAAGGCGAAGAAGGCCGAATCGAGGATATCGGAGATAGCGCTGAAGCTCGGCATAAGAGGCGAGACCACAGAAGAGATATTGTCCCGCGCACGGGCCATTTCCCGGGGGAAGCTCGGAGGGATGCTCGCGCAGTTGGAGGTGCTCAAGTCCTACAGGAGGAGCATAAACAGATACGAGGTCGAACTTCACAAGAAGTACTCCATCCCGGCTGCCTGCATAGTCTTCGTCCTAGTCGGAATGCCCCTTGGTATAAGGGTCAGGAGGGGAGGACTTGGGGTGGGGTTCGGGCTGAGCGTGGGCTTCTTCGTGCTCTATTGGGCGTTCCTTATAGGGGGGGAGGAACTTGCTGACAGGATGCTGGTCTCCCCTTGGGCCATGATGTGGGCACCGGACCTGCTGATAGGTGCCCTCGGCATATACCTCCTTCTGCGCATGGGAGCTAAGTAGGTGCCCCTTAACGATATAACAGCTCGTACAATCTCCTCTGTCGTTCCATGGCCTCGAGGTAAACCTCATGTCTTTCAGGGTCCGGCTCGTAAGCCCTCCCCAAGAACTCCGGGGCCTCGGATACGTCCCGGATGGTGCCCGTGGATTCCAACGCCAGGAGGGCCGTGCCCCTGGCGGTGGCCTCGGGGACAGCGGAGAGCACGACGGTCCTCCCTAAGACGTCCGCAACCATCTGCGCCCAAGTCGGGGAGGACATGAGCGCCCCCCCGCTCGCCACGACCTCCTGGGCCTCTGGAAGCACTTCCCTCAGAAGCTCGTATATGAGCCCGAACCTGTACGCCACAGCCTCCATCCCGGCCCTTAAAAGGTCCAAGGGCCCGTGGTGGAGGGAAAGTCCCACCACGGCCATCCTGGCCTCACCCCTCCATCCCGGGCTCCTCTCGCCAGAAAGGAAGGGGAGCACCGTGAGCCCGTGGGAGTCGGGGGACATCCTCGAGAGGGCCTCCTCGGGGTCGTCGGGGACCCTCAGGAAGTTCCTGAGCCACACGTAGAGCCCTCCGCCCTCGGTGAGAGCCCCTCCCAAAAGCCCCCTCCTTCCGTCCACCCTGTAGTCCCAGAGTCCCCGTGGGAGCGGAACTTCACCCGTGTGCACCGCCCTTATAGCCCCCGTAGTCCCTAAGGTCAGTGCCACCCTCCTGGGGTCCGTACACCCGCTCCCTACGTTGGCAGCAGCCCCGTCGCCTATCGCCGGAAACCAGGGCAGGTCCCTGAGAGCAGGCCACCTACCGGCCCATCCCCTCCCGAGCCCGACGAAGGGGTGATTCGCATCCACAAGTTCGGGCAGCTCCTCCGGCCCGACCGGAAGGTGGGAAAGCAGTTCCTCGTCCCAAGAAAGCTCGTGCCTGTTTAAAAGCCCGGACCAGGAGGCCACGGAAAGGCTCTCCCCGGTCCTTCCGAAGAGCCTCAAAAGCACGAACGCCCCGAAGGAGAGCCAGAGCTTCACCCTTCTGAACTCCTCCCCCAAGGCACCTTCGGCCCAGAGGAACCTCGCAGGGAGGTAGCTCGTGTGGAAGGGAACTCCGGTGCGCTCGTAGAACTTGCCCTCGTCCAGGCTCTCCTTGAGCTTTTCGACCTCCCCCTCGTTCCTGACGTCCGCATAAGTATATATAGGGGTTAAGGGCCTGCCCTCCCCGTCCACACCTAAGACGTTCGAAACTATGGTGTCCATCCCGACGGCCACGAGCTTCCCGGAGAGCCCTCCCGCCTCCGCCAGGACCTCGTCCAGGGCGTCCACCAGGAGCCGGAAGAGTTCCTCGGGGTCCAGGACCGCCCCCCCGTCGGGCGTGGTCTTCAGTCTGTACTCCCTCCGGGCGGATAGGTCCTTTACGCTCCTCCCCAGGGAGTCGAAGAACATGGCCCTGAGGGCCGAGCTTCCCACGTCCAAGGCTAAGACGAACGGGGCCTCGGCCTCGCTCCTTTCCACCTCCGGGCTCATCTTCTCTCCCTCAACCTGTACAGCACCTCCCCCGCCTTCGGGAGCACCAGTATCCCCTCGTCCTCCCTGCCCATGTAGTCCTCGGGCCTGAAGGAGGATGGATCTATGTATCCAAGGTTCACCTTCTCGACCCTTTCCTTGGGTATCCCCGTGGCCAGGTACACCCGGACCCTGGGCCTCTCCACGCCCGTCCTCTCGTCGTACCATCCGAACCCCTTAAGGTGCGTGGAATGCGCCAGCACGCCCCAGGGGTAGCCCTTGAACCTGTCCCACTGCTTGAGGAAGTAGTCCCTCACGTGGTACCCTATCTCGTCCAAGATCTTGCCGTGGGTGTACGAGATCTCGGTTATGTGGGGTGCGTATATTATCACCTCCCCCCCGTCCGCCACCGCCGGCTCCACCTTGTACATCCCCTTTGCGGCTGTCCATATGTCGTCGTACATCTCGGGCATAACTGATATCACCTTCCTGAAGGGCTCGTCCACCCAGACTACGTGGACCTGGGCGGAAAGGTCCGCCGCCTCCTCGTACGCCTCCTCTGGCGTGCCCGTGTATAGCCCTGCCAGCCCACCGTCCTTGACCACCATCGCAAGGCAGTACTTGGGCTTATCCAGAAAACTTGCGGCCCTGTCTATAACCCTCCTTACCGGGGTGTGCTTGACCCCTATTATCTTGAGTATTGTGATGACAGCGCCGAGCCAGTGGGAGAAGTTTATGACCTCCCAGCCACCTATCCCGGGAAAGAAGTACTTGTTCCCCCCCGAAAACCCCACGACCTCGTGGGGGAACACAGGACCGCATATCACTATCCTATCGTAGTCCAAGACCATTTTGTTGAGCTTGACCTCGACCGGCATCTCCATGAGCCCGTCGGTGATTTCAGCTATCTCCGAAGCCGGTATGGTTCCCAAGGAGACGAAGGTGTCGGGCAGGTCCCAGCGGTGGTTGAATACCCTCACATCCCTGTACCTCCCCTCCCAGTCCTCGGGGGAGACGCCCACGAGCTTGTTTATGGCCTCCTGCGACATAGGGGGATGGGTGCCCAATGCTATGAGGTAGTCCAAAGCCCTCACATTCCCCGAAAGCAGCTCGTGGAACAGCCGGAACATCATAGGAATGGGTGCCGTCCTGGTCCCGTCGGGGATGATGAAGAGGACCCTCCTCCCGTCCAAGTCCCACTTCGAGAACGCTTCCTCGACTACCGACCTGATCTCTTCCTCCGAGAGGAGCCTATCTGTGTATCCCTTCCCGGCCATCTTCCCTCCTTCAGTCCTCGAGGCGGTAAATGCAAAGATAAAGCTTTCCTTGGCGAAGTGCAAGCTTTTACTCGGTAAAATAAAGCCTGCATCATCGATGCAGGCAACATCGTTCCCCATAGGAAGTATTACCTACATAGCCTTAACCCATGACCTTATCTTTAAGCGATGAAATCCGGGAGAGGCTCTCCCTAAGGGAAAGGTTCAGCTTCTCCAGAGCATCCCTGGGGTGGGCAGGCATATAGCAGAGGTGATATTGGCGGAGGTAGGAGCAGACATGAGCAGGTTCCCTTCCTCTGCTCATAGGGATTTGTCCTGGGAATCGGGTAGCATCTCAAACTTATCCTTCTGGGATTTAAGGTGGAAGACACCCACCATCAGGAAAGTAATATTCTTCCGGACAACAGGGTTCGTGACAACACCAAGGACCAGCAGATCTCCATGGATAGCTTTCACCAGGACAGTAATAATGTCCAATCCATTTATGTCCACCCCATGCACAACTTCCAAAGTCATAACATCCAATTAGATGACACCACGGTGCAAAAACCTCCTTTGGTAACATAATGACTAAGCCAACAATGATGACTAAGCCAACAAAGATTCTCCCTCTCATGGCCTTCCCCCTCACTTTAATATAAACTTATCTATCTTCCCATAGCCTATGTTCTCTATGAAATATAGTGCTTGCCTGCCAAGACAGAAACCGAAATAATGTTCTGGAGGTCGGAAAGTCTCTATCAATTTCCCTTTCGGGTTCCATATGTCCATACTGGGCCCTTTGACCCGTAAAACAAACACCTGCCCCTCAGGCGTTACTTCCATATCCCCTACAGGGAAATATGCCCCTTCCTTCGGCTGAGATAGAGAAAGCTCTGGCTTTACCTCCCAGATTAGGTTCCCAGAAGGACTATATTTACGCAATATATAAGACGCCCGAAAGGCAAAATAGATATTATCTTGAGAATCTATCCCTATAAATCCCTCGGCCGCGATTATCCTTCTGAAGTCCTCAGATGTTCTCCTGGCCACGGCCACAGGCTCCGCTGGTTCCCCAAATTCTCCCAATAAGTTACCATCAAGATCATACTTACACAAGATATACTTTGCTTTGAATCCGACCTCGTTTAGATATACATTACCATGTGAATCTATAGCTATCTGCATAGGAGTTCCTCTTACGCTCGGGAAACGATATACTCTGTTCCCTTTGTAGTCGAAACCTTGGACTAATCTTATGTTTGGGTAACATAGGAAGATATTCCCCTTCCCATCTAAGGCAATATCCGAAGGTTCCCCACAGCATCTCTCTTTTACTCGAAGGTCCAAGATCGATATGAGGTTCCCTTGACCATTGTATATCTGGACCTGCCCTCCCTTGTCCAATATTAGAAGGTTGCCATGATCGTCCTCCACAGCTTCCAAAGGCATAAGGAAGAGATGTCTTCCTTTTTGATCCTTGGATAAACTCCATACCTTCTCCATACGAACACTATCGGCCCAAGTGGGGAGACATGTCACTGTCAGCAAGATAAAGCTCAATAGATACATAGCCCCTCCTTTCCTTGAACTTTCAGAAGTTGCTATAGATAGATTCTCCCCGTTCTATATCCATTTTACGCAAAATATACAAGGCCTGAAGTTTTCTATTCTCCGACGAGAACTTCCCCATAAAAGGCTCCAATATCCCCCTCACCAGCTCAAAATCCCTCCGACGGTAACACATCTTCGCCAACTTCAGCCTCGCCCATTCCGATGTCTCCCTCTCAACTTCGTTGGCAATCCTCTCATATTCGCCCAAGGAGGATAGGACGAAATTTACAGCCGATCTGAGGTCCCCCATGGCCTTATAGCAAGCCGCTATCTTCCTAAGATAAAGCACCCTCCCACTTGCCCAAACTTCTTCCTCTAACCTCCCCTTCATACCATCCCAAAACTCCAACGCCTCCTTATACTCCTCCAAAGCCTCGTCATACCTCCCCTGCCCCCTCATCCTCCAAGCTTCCAACTCTAACCTCGAAATCTCTCCCTCAGATCCCAACACCACCTCTATCTCCCTTTCACCTCCCTTCACCTCAAGACCTCCTACTCCATCACCCAATAGCCTCAACCTCGAAAACGACCCTGCATCCCTCCAGGAATCCCGAAATATCAAAGTGCATCCCCTCCTCATCCCCAGTTCCCCGTCCCTGTCCTTGACGGTTATCTTCCAACCTATGACATCACCTGCCTTGAGGATATGCTCCCTGCTTCCCTCAGGAGAAACTTCCAACCAATCCCATAGCCTCATACCCACCTCGTAGTATATCTCCCCTCCTTCATACCTAACCCCATACTCAGCATAAGGCGGCCTCAACGACCAGCCAAGCTCTCCTTCTGGACCGAAAAGCCCAAGATGCCCTCCTCCTCCGGGAAGACAATACAAGTAATACTGCTGCGCCTGACGACTGTTATGTGGCTCCCTGTAATCCCCCCCTGAACAGTCTGCATCTATGTAGATCTCGAATACATCCCACCTCCACATGTCCTGACACTCCTCCAAAGGCAAGGTAGAAAGCTCGTCGTCCTTCACCTTGAGGGCATGGTAGAGCATGTTGGTCTCAGGGCTCCACGCTACCCAGGCTACAACATCGAAGTCGTCCTCTGTGGATGAGCAATATGCGAACTCATCCTTGCTGCAAAATGTCGGTGCCATCCATCCCCAGTCCGAAAGGTCTCCATCTACCTCTATGCTCACACCCTCTGGAACCTGCCTTGCGAAGTAGAGCATCTCCGAGCTTGCCTGGGAGAAGACCAAAGCTAACGCCAACAGTATCTGCATGTCCACCTCCTACCTTGAAAGAAGAAGCTTTACCACATCTGAGAACTTTCCTGCCTGGAACCTACATAGATACACACCAGAGCCCACCTGTCTGCTAAGCTCATCCCTGCCGTCCCAAATCACACTGTGCCAACCTGCTGGCTGCCTGCCCCGGACCAGCTCCCTCACCCTACGACCAAGAACATCATACACCTCGAGCCTCACAAAACTCTCCTTGGGTAGTGCATACCTTATGACTGTAGAAGGATTGAAGGGATTGGGAAAGGCAGGAAGCAGCTCATACTCCAAGGGAACTTCTCCCTCGACCACCGCTTTAACCTCGAACTCCCACCTCCTCCCCGAACCATCCACCAAGGCCAGGGGAAGTGTGAACTCCCCACCCGAAGGGGCACCTTCCAACTCCACCAACATCCTAAGGGGAACCCTGGCGCCTTTGGAAGCCGAAACTTCTCCCAAGCCCTCAACAAAACTTACCCAAGGTGGAAGATTATCTTCATCAACCTCGAGCCTCAGGTCCCTCAGTTCCTCCCCACCCCTGTTCACGATCCAGACCGTAACTTCGTTGACTCCTTCTTTAAGCTTAAGGGGTAAGGCAAATCCAGGTAATGCGAAAAGGAATGAAGTCAAAGCCAGAAGCAGCCATCTCATGGGAACATCACCTCCTTAAAAATACAAAAACCCACATCCAGATTATGGATATGGGCCTAAATTATCCTTACCCCATCCCCTTTTTCTGAGGGGGTCATAAGCTAATATTGAGCTTATGCTGGACTGCAAGTTACATCACCTGCCTTTATTGCAGGGCATAAATATAATCATTTCTCCTCGGTTTGTCAAGAGACATCACTTAGAGTGAATCTCCTCGAAAAAAGCGCTCATAGTCCTTGTGACTTCCTATCCAAAACCAGGTAACCGTATCACCCTCAAGTATACCAAGGGCACGATAGCCACGGGTTATACGCACGGACCAGATGTTTTCATCACGGTTGATACACTTGAAATGGAGGGAAGGATGGAAGGGATTCTGAGCCCACAAACGGAATACTTTCCTCGCCTTGACCTTAATCTTTTCGTCAAGGGATGCATAAGCATCCCAGAAGGATGGTAAGGTGGCAGATTTCATAGCCTCCCATAGTCCATAGGTTCGGCTTTCCCTTCAGCGACCTCTTGTTTAGCCTTCCGTGCAGCAGATACCAACTGGGATTGTGTCTTCTTGAACGACATGTCCCATTGAAGTTCATCCATCAGATCCGCTATATACTCCCGCAGATGTTCTACCACCTGCTCCTGTAAGTTCTCCGGTAAGGACTCCATCATCTTAGCCACCGTCGCAATAGCTGCTGACGACATATCCGACCACCTCCTTGGACAAAGGGGAAAGACCTTTCACGGCACAGGAATAAGGCCCGTTCCTGACAGCCGCCACAGATTATGCTGGCACAAGTTCCCGAACATGGAGGATTTCTCCACGGCCCATAGGCCGAATGTCCGCTTCAGATAGGGTGACAACAGCGACAGTTTCGCCCTCACCCGTGACAAACTCTACCTCAAACGTTTTCCCATCATCGTAACGATGGACCACTGCTGCTCAATAACAGCCCTCATTGCTCTGGACGGAAGATAATGTTTCTTCCGGCAAAATGCAAGCCTTGGGTTCACAGTAAAGGAGGACCTCTAACGGCAAGCTCATCCTCTGAAGGCGGAGAATCCACCGTCTACGGGCACCACGATCCCGGTGACGAAGGAAGCCGAGGGCGAGAGGAGCCAAACCACGACCCCTGTGAGGTCCTGGGGGGTCTCCGAACCTTCCCTGTCAACTTTTTTCCTTGAAGACCGAAGGTCTGTTTCGTATCTTAGCCGTGGGAGGGCGAAGGCACCGAGGCCTTGCTGCAGCAAGGGGGCGAAGATGGGAAAGCTCATCAAGGTCTTAGTAGATAGGTCCAGGGACAGGAGCTGCGCGGGAGGGATAGCGAGGTTCGAACCCGACGATGTGTACAGGACCACGGACAACGGAAGGGCACTCGGCCGGGACGTCCTGAAACGGTACCACGTGATAGTGATATCGGGACATTCCCAGCTTCCATACTCCGATGAGGAGGCCGAGGCTGTCGTGAGGTTCGTGGAGGAGGGAGGAGGACTCCTCCTGGCTATGAACTTGGGGAGGTTCCTGAGGGACGTGGGAGGGGACCCTGAGGGTTCCGCCGTGAACCGTATGGGGGGCAGGTTCGGCGTGAGGTTCTTCCTGCCCAAGGAGGTGGGGCACGACCATACCCTCGTAAGGGGGTTCCCGGAGGACGAGGTGGAACTTGTGGAACACGAACTGTGGAGGGGGCTCGGGATAGGGTACGTTTACCTTTCGAGGTGCTGTGGGGTCGAGGGGCCCGAAGGTGCGAAGGTGCTCCTGAGACATAAGGGGACCGGGACGCCGGTGGCCCTCTGCTTCGGGTTCGGAAGGGGAAGGGTGGTGGCCGTAGGGGATACGAAGCTTCTGGACGAGGGAGGACCAGCATGCTGTCCCCTCCTCGACTGGCTTTCCGCCGGCGCGGAACCCGAGGATGGGGAAGTGCCGGACGAGGTACCTCCTGACGAGGCGATATGCGAGCGGGAGGGCACGACCGTACATTACGTACCGTTCGTGGAGGATAGGGTGGATAAGTCCTTGGAGGTCCTGAGGAAGGTGCTGGAAGAGTTCAATAGATCCTTCGGTAAGGACTTGTCCCTTCCCGAGGTCGTGGAGGTGGTGCCCTCGACGATGACCGAGGTCTCGTACGTGAGGGGGGACGGGAGCTGGGGCGTGAGCCTGGGGGCCCTACCCTCGGAGCCCAAGCTCGCCTTCTGCGTGGGGGTTATGCTCTACGACATGTTCTTCTGGAAGGTGCGCGATGCTTTCATACTCAGCGGTCTTTTGGAGGGCACCCTAAGGATATACTTGGGAACGAAGGCGATGAGGGCCTTAGGGTTCGATGATGAAGCTGAGGAGATGTACGGTGAGTTCATGAAGTGGCTCGGGGAGGACCCGGAGGGGAGGTCGGACTTCGCCCGCATGGGATGGTGGTGGGACGAGAGGAGGATACCGCAGGGGGTGAGGATATGGAGGGAGCTGGAGGAGAAGTACGGGCACCTCCTCCCTAAGCTCATGGAGGAATTCCCGGAGGACCCGAGGAAGGGGGTGCCTCCTGTGCCCTTCACAGAGCTGGATGTAATGGTGTGGACGATGAGCAGGGCCGTGGGGGAGGACCTCTTCCCCTGGTTCGCAGGCATGGGGGTCACCGTGCACCCGCTTCCCCCGAAGGACCGGGACTCCCCGGAGTTCGGAGCTGAGGTGAGGAGGTACCTGGATGGAATATTCCGGGACCCAAGGAAGGAGACCTCGGAGAGGTTGGAGGCCTTAGAGGGGATGTGGGAGATGGACGGGAGGAAGCCGGAGGAGTTAGCGTCCATGCTGGAATCCGAGGACCCGTACGAGGTGGCATATTCGGCCCTCAAACTTGCGAGGGCCTCGGACCGGAGGGCGAGGGAGGCCCTGAGGAGGCTCCTTAAGGAGGAGGATGAGGGACTGAGGGCCTTATCCGCCCTGGCCCTTGTGCGCATGGGCGAGCGGGAGTTCGCCTCCCTGCTCGCAGGTCTTGCGGAGGGGCAGGACCTAAGGTTCAAGCTCGATGCGGGATACGCCCTGAGGCGGGTGGGTCACGAGGGAGGAGGCAGGCTCCAGGTCTCGGCCCTGAAGGAAGCCAGGACCGATGTCGTGCATAGGGGCTTCCTGCAGGTCCGCAACGAGGTGGACGGGTACCTCGTGAACGAGGTGTGGTCCAGGTTCGAGCCCTTCCACTTCCCCGGCAACATCCACGTTTCCTCGGTGTACGTGGGCTGGGTGGGCACGGTGAGGCAGTACAGGAGGAAGGGTCTGGCCAGGGAGACGATGGGGAGGGTCGTGGACCACCCTGCGGTGAGGGGATGCTCGTGTAAAAGGCTCCACACCGGCACCCGGAACGTGGCCCACGCTCTTTACAGGAGCTACGGGTTCGTGGACCTTCGCATCTACACGAGGTACTGGAAGAAGCTCGAAGGGCCCGAGATGGTCCGGCCCTTGGAAGGTGTGGTCGTGAGGGGCTACGCAGCAGGGGACGAGGTGGCCATGGCGGAACTTGCAAACGATGTCACTTCCGAGTACCTGGGCGTCGGGAGGTCCAGGGCGACGAAGCCTCCGAGACACCTCGTGATCAGGCTTGCGGAGGGGGAGGGGAAGCTTTTAGGATGGGCCTCGGCGAGGGTCGAGAGGGAGAGGGCGAGGATAGAGGGGGTCTACGTTAGAGATGTGGACGAGAGGCTCGGGGTGGGGCAGGTACTCCTCTGCGCCCTCCACAACGAACTGCTGTCCGCAGGAGCGAAGGAAGTAGAGTGGTGGCCGCCGGAGGACGAGTTCCTTGAGGAGCTGCTCCAGGGCATGGGTTACAGGTCCGAGCGGACCGACGGGGTCGAGATGTTCGGGGTGGTGGACCTGCAGAGACTCCTGGAGGAGATATCCCCACTTTTGGAGGCGAGGCTTGAAGGAAGCAAGTACAGGGGCTGGACGGGGAAGGTGGCCATATTGGGGGAGGAGCACCG
>Ga0209410_1001074_pt1 | contig 13200 bp, 10 predicted proteins | sample Mar14436cmmetaG_FD_184135 | JGI IMG/M metagenome (GOLD analysis project Ga0209410, IMG submission 184135) | Marine hydrothermal vent microbial communities from Guaymas Basin, Gulf of California to study Microbial Dark Matter (Phase II) - Marker... ... | reverse complement strand
TTGGAAACATACACGAAGTTGAATACCGTTATGTTAACTTCTCTTACTATGGTATAATCTATGATGTCTCCCTCGTCATATAGGAATCTGACAAAGCTTCCCGCGCAGTAACCGTTCTCATAAGACAGTCTCCCAACAAATCCGTGATCTTCTTTCATCTCCTGGAATTTTTTGGTTACATTCTTCCACATTTCTTTGAATTTCTCGCTCGTTTCGTTGAATTTTTCCTGCCACTTTTGCTGCCATTTGTTCCACTCTTTTTCTATCTGGGTTTCATTGAAGTTGAACGTGTGAGCAAATCTCTCCTGCCATTTATCTTTCAACTCCGTCAGATTTTCGAAAGGATTTGGCCAGTTCATGCTGGAATGATTCCATGGCATGGATACGGTATCTATTGATTTAGCGACTTCTGCACCGATACCTGTAAGCACAAGCATCACGATTGCTACAGCAAATATACCATCCCATCTCCCTATCATCAACATAAAACATAAGAGTCTGATTTAAAAACCTTACCTCTCTTATCATGACCGATGGAATGTGTCTCGGGGATGATACTGACGAGAGAAGGTCTAGATAAAGGTTACCTTATATACAGCGACGGCAGGGTAGTGGAAAGAGGAAAAGTTAGCCCTCCTATCAGGCCCAAGGTAAAGGGGTATATTATACCAAGACCCATAAACTCTCATACACACATCGGGGATGCTTTTATAAGAAAGAAGGTTAAGAATCTACCCAGAGATATAGAAAAACTGGTTGCGCCGCCACACGGATTAAAGCATGTTTTACTGGAGGAAGCCGATAGAGATGAGATTATCTGCGGAATGAAAGAAAAGTTGAGGGAGATGGAAGAGATGGGCGTATCGACATTCTGTGATTTCAGGGAGGGCGGTAAGGAGGGTGTTGATATCCTGAAAGGGGCGTTAAGAGAGTTTAATCTGAGCGGTGTGATTCTGTCGAGGCCAAAATCTCTCGAATTTGATGAGAATGAAATCTTTAACCTGCTCATGATTTCGGATGGCATTGGTCTCAGCAGTATATCGGATTGGGATTACGAGGAAATAAAAAGTATCGCTTCTCTGGCAAAAGGAAAGGGAAAATTGTTCGCAATTCATGCAAGTGAGAGAGTTCGAGAAGATATTGATAAAATCCTCGACCTGAAACCGGATTTTTTGATCCACATGAATAAAGCGAACCAGGACGATCTGGAGAAAGTTAAGGAGGAAGATATTCCAATAGTTGTATGTCCAAGGTCCAATGAATTCTTTGGCTTAAAACCGAATCTGGAATTGTTCAGAAAAGTTGGTATAGAACTGTTACTGGGAACAGATAATGCAATGATATCCACTCCAGATGTTTATGAGGAGATGGTATGGATAAAGAGAAATTTTGGAGGTTTCTCTATTGAGGAATTGTTGAGAATGATAACTTACAATCCCGGAAAGGTCTTTGATGTGAAGTTTCCGGAATTTGTTGAAAATGACCCTGCTGATTTTGTTGTGCTCGATACAAAATCTTTAAAACCGATATTAGTTTCAGTGTCAGGGGCTGATGAGCCATGAGAGTTAAGGATATCATGAACAGAGAGCCTGTGGTTGCGTATGTACCTGGAACGGTGAGAGAGGCATTGAAGATCCTCGCAAAACATGATGTATCGGGCGTTCCAGTTCTTAAAAGAGGGACGCGCAAGCTTGCGGGAATGGTAACGAGAAACGACATATTCAAAAATCCCGACGAAGAGCAACTGGCGATTGTAATGAATCCTTCTCCATACACCGTGAGAGAGGATAGAGATATAAAGGTTGCAGCAAAAATCATTTATGAGAATAAAATTCATTGCCTGCCCGTCCTCAATAAGGATAACGACTTGGTGGGCGTATTAACGCCCGATGACCTATTGAAAGTTATAGAAGAGACGGATGAGAGATATGTCCAGGATTTCTACACCACGTCATGTGTACCGGTTTATCAGGAGACACCCTTACCAACTCTTATGGAAATAATAAGCATCACAAATGAGAGCGCCCTTCCTGTACTGGATGATGAAGGAAGGTTAGCGGGAATCGTGACAGATGGCGATTTGTTCAAGCTCAGCCATATAAAGGAGAGCGTTTCAAAATCTGAGTTCGGTCTCGGGGACGATGAAGATGCCTGGACATGGGAAGGTATCAGAGACGTTCTCAGATTGTATTACTCCACGTCCAAAATAGATCTTCCATCTGTACCCGTGAAAGAAGTGATGGTCAGAGAGGTTGAGAAGGCAAGCATGAAGACTCCGATATCGGAGGTTGCTCACAAGATGCTCAGGAAGAAAATAAACCAGTTGCCCGTTATCAAGAGCGACGACAGGCTGGTTGGTATGGTGACGGATATCGAACTGATGAGAGCAATTTATGAAGATAAAAGATAACATGGGCAAAGATAAGTATGATAAGATAATCTCGCTGGCCAAGAGAAGGGGTATACTCAACCCGTCTTTCGAAATATATGGGGGCGTGGCCGGATTCTACAGTTATGGACCCCTTGGCTCCATGATGAAGAGAAACATAGAGAATATATGGAGAAGTTTCTATCTTTTCGGAGAAGGATTCGTTGAGATAGATACTCCAACGATCACGCCATATGAGGTTTTGAAAGCATCGGGGCACGTCGACGAATTCACGGACCTCACCGCGATCTGCGATTCGTGCGGCAGGTATTTCAAAGCAGAGGACATAGAAGAGAATGGAAAGTATATATGTCCCGTTTGTAACAAGGAAATCAAAGAGTTGATATACACCAATTTGATGTTTCAGACGAAAATAGGAGTGGGAGATGAAAGGAAGGCCTTTCTGAGACCAGAGACTGCCCAGGGAATATTTACCGAGTTTCACAACCTTTACAGATTTGTAAGAGAAAAACTACCTTTTGGAGTTATACAGATAGGAAGAGGATATAGAAACGAGATCGCTCCCAGACAGGGAGTGATAAGACTAAGAGAATTTTCCATGGCTGAGGCAGAGATATTTTTCGATCCGGAGAATAAGAAACATAAGAGATTTGAGAAGGTAAAGGATGAAAAAATTCCTCTGTTTATTGATGATAAAATCGAGAAAATAAGCGTGGGCGCCGCCGTGGAGAAGGGAATTATAGGGAATGAAGCACTGGCTTACTACATGCTTTTGACTTATAAATTCTTGATGGCATGCGGAATTGATGGAGATAAAATCAGATTCAGGCAGCACAGAAAAGATGAACTCGCCCATTATGCGAGGGAATGCTGGGATGCTGAAATTTATTCTGATAGATTTGGCTGGATAGAATGCGTGGGTATAGCGGATAGAACCGCCTATGACCTCGAGAGCCACATAAAGCACAGCGGAGCCGACCTCTATGCAATAAAAAGACTGGAAACACCATATGAGGTGGAAGTTGAGAAGATAGAGGTAGATATGGGAAAGCTCGGCCCCCTGTTCAAGGAAAAGGCGAAAGTGATTAGAGAGAAACTCGAGAAACTTGACCCATCGAAATTTGAAAAAGAGATCGAAATGGAGGTGGACGGAGAAAAGATCAAGATACCAAAAGATTGCTACAAGATTAAGAGAGTTAAAGAAAAGGTGAGCGTTGAGAGATTTATACCTCACGTAATAGAACCATCATACGGTATTGATAGAATTTTTTTCCATGTTCTCGAGCATAACTATATCGAAACCACAAAGAAGGGAGAAGAGTACAGGGTGCTGAAACTTCCCTATCTGATTGCACCCATCAAGACAGGAGTTTTTCCTTTAGTGTCGGATGGGAGATTGTGCGAGATAGCCAGAAATATCCACGACACTCTAAGAAAAAACCGCATAGAGAGCTACTACGATGAATCAGGTTCTATAGGGAGGAGATATGCGAGGATGGACGAAATCGGAACGCCTTACTGTATAACCGTAGACTTTGATACACTTGAAGATAACACCGTAACAATAAGAGATAGAGACACGACCGAGCAGATCAGAATAAAAATAGAGGAGCTCGTCAGCTTTTTCAAGGGAAAGGAATCAGAGTCCCTTTATAACATCCTCAATTATTGAGAGTCCCTCGTTTATCTCTTCTGAGTTTATAGTCAGAGGAGGTCTGAATCTGATTCCCCTCGGTCCACACGCAAGCACCAGAATCCCCCTATCATATAGTAATTTTTTCACCTTATCCCTGATCTCGGGTGATGGTAAATCAAAGGCGCACATCAACCCTCTGCCCCTCGAGTTGGATACCTTATCGGGATACTTCTCCTCTATTTCTCTGAGACCTTTTAACAGCACATCCCCCTGTTTTCGCGCATTATCAACGAGTTTCTCCTTTTCTATGACTTCAAGATATCTCTGACATCTCACCATGTCAACAAGATTTCCTCCAAACGTGGAATTGATTCTGCTGGATACCGTAAATACATTTTCTTTGACTTCATCAACTCTCCCACTCACCATTATACCGCAGACCTGTGTTTTCTTTCCGAAACAGAGAATATCCGGATTGAAATCGAAGTGCTGGTAAGCCCACATCTTACCGGTTAATCCAACTCCAGTTTGAACCTCATCCACGATATACATGATATCATGCTCATCGCATATCTTTCTGAGTTCTCTGAGGAACTCTCCCCTAAAGTGGTTATCTCCACCCTCACCCTGAATGGGCTCTATTATCAAAGCAGCTATATCGTCTGGATTCTTCTCTATCGCCTCCCGAATCTGCTGTATGGCGATCTTTTCTTTTTCCATGGTCTCTTTCAGATTTTCTTCTGTTATGGGGAATTTCAACTTTGGATTCAGGATTCTCGGCCATTTGAATTTGGGGAAGTACATGGTCTTCCTCGGATCAAATGTGTTTGTGAGAGATAGTGTATATCCCGACCTGCCATGAAATGCTTCCTGAAAGTGTATAACCTGCTCACCCTTTTCCCCCTTCCCAGCTGCTATGTTCTTTCTTATCTTCCAGTCGAAGGCGGTTTTCAGAGCATTCTCAACGGCGAGGGCGCCGCCGTCTATGAAGAAGAGGTGCTTGAAGTGATCGGGCATCGCTATCTTGCCAAATGTATCAACGAACTCCGCCATTTCGACTGTGTAGACATCGGGATTTGTGGGTTTGTTTACGGCAACTTCTGCCAGTTTCTTGAGAAAATCTGGTTCAAGGAGGGCGGGATGATTACAACCGAGGGGAGATGATGCAAAGAATGAAAAAAAATCTAAAAACCATCTATCTCTCCGTGAATCGTATATCCTGCAGCCTTTGCTTTTTCTTAAGTCCATAACGAGATCAAATCCATCAACTAACATGTATTTCGACAGTATCTTATGGACATCTTCCGGCCTTATTTTTCCCATGATTGACCCCCTTTTTCGAATCCGATAACGGGATAAAATTGTATCGGTTTATAAGAAAAATCCCGTGTTACACTACCGTTTTTTGAACAAGTGGAGCAAAATTTTATCCAAAGGTGATTGCTATCCATTCGCCAATTTCGAATTTGTACCAGAATGTAGACACCTTCTATTACTTCAGGAGAGGTTACAACTTCAGAACATAGGCCAAAGCCCAGTCCGACCTTGACAGAATGCCCCATAACAAAAAGATAGAAAACTGCGCTCACGAATTTTTTGATGGTTGTTGATAAGCATTTTAAACCGTTTTCCTTTTCCAGAAAATCGGTAATGAGGATAGCGGCGGTTCTCAGGGATAGGTGCCAGCCAAAAAAATGCTCCATGGAATGTATAAAATACTGTCCCAAGGTGCGAGCCGGAGACGAAACCATCGTTATAGGAGAGGATGGAAAACCCGTAATTTCCGAAGAGCTCTGCGTGGGCTGTGGAATATGCGTTCGGAAGTGCCCATTTAATGCAATAAAAATTGTCGGTCTACCTGAAGCACTGCAAGATCACTTGGTTCATCAGTATGGAAAAAATGGTTTCAGACTTTTCAGATTACCCGTGCCAAAAGAGGGAAATTGCATAGGTATACTGGGACAGAATGCGATCGGCAAAACCACCGCCATAAATATCCTGTCGGGGAATCTTATACCTAATTTCGGAAATATTGATGGAGGAAGCTCATGGGATATTGTTCTGGAAAAATTCAAAGGAACAGAAATATACAACCATTTCAGGGAACTTGTGGATGGAAAGATAAAATGCATCGTTAAACCCCAGTATATAGGTGGTATTCCAAAAATCCTAAAGGGTAAAGTGAAAGATGTGCTCGGAAGAATGGATGACGATGGTAAACTGGACTGGGTAACACAAAAGCTGAACATGGGGGCGATGATGAACAAGGAGATTCGTAATTTATCTGGTGGAGAGCTTCAGATACTCGCAATATCCGCCGCGATGATAAAAGATGCGGATATGTATTTTTTTGATGAACCCTCTTCCTATCTCGACATACATCAGAGGCTCAATATGGCAAAAGCTATAATGGAGCTATCGAAAAACAAAAAGGTTATCGTTGTGGAGCATGATCTCGCTATACTTGACTTTATCTGTGATTTTGTTCATATTCTCTATGGCGAGGAGGGCGCATATGGCATCGTTACCCACGCCAAACCCGTAAGATATGCCATAAACTCTTACATCTCGGGATATCTGAAAGAGGAGAACATAAGATTTTCTGAACCCATAGAATTTCAGGAGCATCCTCCGAGAGAAAGGATCGATTCAACACCTCTCGTAACCTTTGAGAAACTGGTGAAAAGATTTCCCGAATTTGAACTCACCGTGGAGCCGGGAACGATAAGATGTGGAGAAGTGGTCGGTGTGGTTGGTCCAAATGCAATAGGTAAAACCACTTTCATTAAGATGCTTGCTGGAGTTACAGAACCAGATGAGGGTAAGATAGACAAAAAGATCAGAGTGAGCTATAAACCCCAGTACCTATCCGGAGAAAAAGATGATACCGTTGCCGAGGTTGTGATGACGACCGCCGAGAAACTGATAACCTCCGGATTTCATAAGGTGGAAATATTTGATGCTCTTGAGATCAAAAACCTGATGGAAAAGAGTGTATCTTCTCTATCCGGCGGTGAACTTCAGAGATTTGCCATCGCTCTCTGCCTTGCACACGATGCAGACCTGTATCTTCTCGATGAGCCCTCCGCTTATCTGGACAGCAAGCAGAGGATGAGAGCTGGGAAAGTCATAAAAAGGGTTGTTGAAAAACTGGGTAAATCTGCCATCATCGTGGACCATGATATCTATTTCATAGATATGGTGAGCGATGCCCTAATGGTATTTGATGGAGAGCCCGGGAGGAGGGGTATAGGTAGGGGACCGTATTCCTTACATGAAGGGATGAACATGTTCCTGAAGAACATTAATGTCACGTTCAGGAGAGATGAAGAAACAAAGAGACCGAGAATCAATAAGCCAGGCTCATATATTGACAGGAAACAGAAAGAGATTGGAGAATACTATTACTCCACGTATTGATCCCGCTCAGGCGTAGTTTATCAACGTGAGGTCTATCCGCCCCCAATCATCAAAATCGTTTTCTCCATGTGAGCCATCAGAATAATCAACCAATCTGTAAACATACTGGTAATTCATGCAGCTTTTATAGTTTCTGTATTTCCAGAAATCCTTTTGCCACGGGAATTGCGCATTTCTGTTGTCGCAGCCTGGCGTATTGCTATGGTAAATGCCCAGATTGTGACCGAGTTCATGCATGAAAACACTTGCAAGTGAAATATAATAGTTTGATCCTTCTAATCGGAAAATGGGAAGTCGCATTGTTACCCTTAGCTGGGCTATAAAGAAACTATCGATGTAAAAGGCCATTCCACTAACTCGTCTACCGAATTCCTTTACCCCAAAGCATGATATCACGGCATAATGGAATACACCTTTTCTCCAGTTATTCGGGTCTCCATGCAAAAAGTATCTCTCTCTTATTGTTCTCAACAAACTTACTGTAAGTTTTTTCTCGAAGGGAATGGGTTCTCCTCCTCCACCCATGCAACCATCATCGATGTGAATAGTGATGTTATGTTTCGCAAAGGCCTTCCACAGGAGATATTTTGATTTTTCTGGAAAACTACAAGTTATACCCAGATTTCCAATTTCCATAAAATCAATTTCTATGAAAATATCCCGACTAAACGGATCCGATAACCACTTACTCGTCGTCCATTCTTCCACGTTATCAAGCCCATCTCTGTCAGGGTCCAGGCTCTTATGATCATCATAGGATAGAGGATTATATCCATACTTGTCTTCCCAAGACGTTGGTACCCCATCCCCATCGTTATCTATGATTGCGTAATTCTGGGAGGGATCCAGATTATAAACGTTTATGAGCTCCCATAGAGTCAGTCTGTCAGGATTGAGGAAGGAACTTCCCTCTCTCAACTGATATATATCAAACCATATCTCGCAGTCGTTTTCTTCGCAGTTCCCATCTTCAAATCCCGAGGTGTGCCCATACCCGTTACCATCATTGAGATAATCTTCACCGGTCCACTCCCCTCTCTTCACATCATAAGAAATATCTACGCCTTTCCCATCTTTACTTATATCGCATTCTCTCCATATTCCTAGCGGGGAGTAACGGAAAAATAACCTGATCTTTATGTTTATCGGCTGGTCTCTGTCAAAAGGTGTGTCTCTCATATAGGCAACCGGCCATACCGGAGTTATTTCGAATCCACGCTCTCTGGAGTGGTAACCGATACTTATATCCTCGCCATCCGCGGTAACCTCGACTTTGAAATAAGGCTTTCCATCCACAGAAAGAGCCCTTATGCTGAAGATCCTCACGATGACAACGACCTTATCATCATCTGATTTTCCAACGATTGGTACGAACAATGCAACAAATATTATGGAAAGCACGGCAAAATTTCTAAACATAAGATGAAACGACCTCTTCCACATCCTTCATCGCTTCCTCCATGTTACTCTTTAGTACATCAATCTCGTATAATAAACTTTCTATAAATTTCTTATCATCTATTGACTTAAGGTTTATTTTAACGTTCAGTATCGCCGACTCCAGGCCGGCTTTTGCCATCATCACTGCCACACCAACATCGGTTATGGAATTTTTATTTCCCTTCTCCGCGATCTCCTTGCACAGCTCTATCATTTCTGCACAGAGTCTCGCTGTTTCGAGTGGAACGAGCGCAGCCTCTTTTAACGCTTCCTGTATCTTCTCCTTCCTGACTTTTTTCTCCTCTTCCGTATTCTTAGGAAGTTTAAAAGCATCCATCACCCTGTTAAAAGCCTCCGTATCTCTATCTATAAGTTCCATGAATCTTCCTCTGATATTCTCTACTCTATCCAGAATCTTTTCCATATCATACTCCACATCCTTGTATTTTTCTTTCCCTATGGTAAGGTTACACACCATTGAAGATAAAGCAGAAGATAGAGCGCCGGCGAGCGCAGCAACGCTCCCTCCGCCAGGCGCCGGACTGTCTGAAGAAAGCTCTTCTATGAAATCTTTCAGTTTCATCTCTATCAGCTTCATCACTCCACCTCCAGTAATCTTTTCTCGAGAACCTGATCTATTGAAAAGTTCTCCAGTCGTAGATAGTGATCGGCAACCATAATAAGTGCTTCGAGAGGAACAAGACCCACTATCTCGCTACCTATAACCGGAACCCCATATCTCTCCGCCTCGTTTTTTATCGTCTCGAAAACCCTGAATATGGGTGTTTTCTGATAGTTTGTCAGATTCATGGAAACCTGAACAATGCCTCTCTCTTTTATTTCGAATCCCATCGCCTTAACGTATCTGTATCCTCCACTGCTGTGCCTCACAGCCTTTGCTATCTTCTTTGCTATCTCTATATCTGATGTTCCCAGATTCACATTGAAAGCTACCAGGAAAAATCTTGCTCCAACCGCGGTTGCTCCAGCCGTGGGATGTATCTTGTTTGGACCATAATCGGGAACTTTATCGGGGTCTTTACCTATCGCTTCCTTCAGCCCTTCAAATTCTCCCCTTCTAACATCAGCGAGATTTTTTCTATCGGGTCTTGTCGCTGCTTCCTCATACATGAAACATGGTACACCCGTCTTCTCAGAGAATTCCTTCGCAAACTCGTGAGCAAGCTTTACACACTCCTCCATTGTTACATTATACACGGGGATAAAGGGAACAACATCGATGGCTCCCATTCTCGGATGCTCTCCCTTGTGTTTGTTCATATCGATGAGTTCCACACATTTAATAGCCAAATCCAAGGCGGCTTCTTTTACAGATTGGGGCTCTCCAATAAAAGTAACATCGGTACGGTTATGGTCTGGATCAGAAGAGTAATCTAAAAGCTTCACGTCTTTTCTTTTTCTCACCTGGTCGATTATTTCCTCTATAATTTCCTTTCTTCTTCCTTCGCTGAAATTCGGGACACACTCAACGATCTTTTTCATCCGCATCACCTCGAAACCTTAATGAGGAATCCCCATTTTAATGGTTCGGTGCATATGGCAGAGGTTGACATCCTGATAAAGAATGCAAATGAAGTGATCGTTCTGAAAGATAATGGTAGGCCGAGAAGAGGAAAAGAGATGAGAGAACTGGATATCATCAAGGGAGGATATGTAGCCATAAAGGATGGGAGAATCTTCGATGTTGGTAAATCATGCAAAATGAAAGGAGATATAGAGATAGATGCCAGAAATAAAATTGTACTTCCCGGGTTTGTGGATTGTCATACGCATCTTGCTTTTTCGGGTTACAGGGATTTTGAACTTGAAATGAAGCTCAGAGGTTTATCCTATCAGGAGATAGCGGCGGCGGGAGGAGGGATAAACTATACAGTTAAGCTGACGAGAGCGGCCAGTAAAGATGAACTGAAGAGATCTTCCATGGAGAGACTGAAGAGGATGCTCGAATATGGAACCACAACGTGCGAAGCAAAGAGTGGATATGGACTGAATCTTAAAGACGAAATAAAACTTCTCGAGGTTTACAGAGAGTTAAACGCTGAACATCCCATTGACATAATCCCGACATTTCTCGGTGCCCATTCGATACCTGAAGAGTTCAAAGAAAATGCAGAGGGTTATGTTGAGAGAATAGTAGGTGAAATGATACCAGAAGTATCAGATAGAGGACTGGCAAGGTTCTGTGACGTCTTCTGTGAGAGGGGTTACTTCAACTTAGAGCAATCGAGAAAAATTCTGCTAACTGGAAAGGAATACGGATTGACACCAAAGATCCACGCTGATGAGTTCTCGGATTGCGGCGGCGCATCGCTTGCTGCAGAAATTGGTGCAATCTCAGCAGATCATCTGCTGAGGATATCGGGAAAAGGGATACATGACCTGAAAAACTCAAAAACGATAGCTGTGCTTTTGCCAGCAACCGTATTTTCCATGATGAAAAAGGATTTTGCTCCGGCAAGGAAACTGATAGATAACAACATACCTGTCGCTCTTGCCACAGACATGAACCCCAATTGCTATACAGAAAACATGCAGTTCGTTATTCAGCTTGCATGCTATTATATGAATATGCTACCGGAGGAGGCGATAGCGGGAGCAACCATAAATGCCGCCTATGCTGTGGGAGAAGCACACAGAGTGGGGAGTCTGGATAAAGGAAAATCTGCAGATGTAATAATAATGAACTGTCCATCATACAGATTCATTCCATATCATTTTGGTGTGAATCTTGTTGATACAACCATAAAAGATGGTCGAATCGTCTATTCATCGTCCATCTCCTCAGATAACACCTGACAGATGACATGATAAAGTTTTCTCCTGTACTTCCTCAGTTCGGGATATTTTTCCAGAGAGAGTTCCATGGCTCTCTTCACCGTCATATTGTGCTCGGAACCTTTTACTACTGATCTCACTTTTTTGGATATTTTCTTATCCGACAATGTCTCAATAACGTGTTGATGAATCTCATCGAAGGCCACTATAATTTCTGTGAGCGAAAAGATAAACAGCAATGTGGCGGGAATGATGATCTTCTGGTCACCGATACTCAGAGCATGGTGAAGCATGTAAAGATCTAGAACGAGGATAAAGAAGGGAAAAACCAGCAGGACCCTTTCTATAAAGGTGGATTGAGATAACTCTTTCAACCTGTTCCGCAACCATCTGAATCTTACCATTCCAAATCCACAACGCGATAAACCTTTTAATTTTAATTATTTGGAAATATCTGGAGAAAGATTTAGTGGAGTTTGACCTCCTTTTCCACTGCCCTCACGATCTCACCGGATTTGAGCATATTCTTCATCATCTCGATATCTCTGTACATGGCTCTATCAACATCCAATTTTTGGATTCTTTTTCTGATATGGTTATATGCTATCTGTATGGCTCTGGATGGTTTCAAGGGTTTCAAGAATTCCAGCGCCTGAGCTGATGTGAGATATTCTATCGCTACTATTGTCTGGACGTTATCTATGATTTTCATGAGTTTTTTACCAGCATTTGCACCCATGCTGACAAAATCTTCCTGATTTGCAGATACAGGTATGGTATCAACGCTTGCCGGATGAGATAGGATTTTGTTTTCATTCACAAGAGATGCAGCAAGGTAATGTGGCATCATGAAGCCCGAATGAAGTCCACCCTTATCCGTTAGAAAAGGGGGGAGTTCGGAAAGTTTACCGTCCACAAGTCTTGCTATTCTTCTTTCACTGAACGATCCAAGATAGGATGTTGCTATGGATAAGAAATCAAGAACCATAGCAAGATTCTGACCATGAAAGTTGCCACCGGATACCACATCCCCACTTTCTCTCAAAATTATGGGATTATCTGTAACCGAATTCATTTCCACCTCAGCTATTTTCCTTGCAAAATCGAGGGCATCATAGACGGCACCAAAAACCTGGGGCATGCATCTCAGAGTGTAAGGGTCCTGAACTTTAGGACAGTTTCTGTGTGATTTCAGAATTTCGCTTCCTCTAAGAAGATTCCACAAATTCTCCGCCGATTTTTTCTGCCCATCATGAGGTCTCAACTTCTGAATGTCCTTTCTGAATGCCTGGTCCGTTCCTTTCAGTGCTTCAAGGCTCATTATCCCTGCTATCTGTGCGTTCTTGAGAAGATTGTGAATATCATGAATAGCAAAGCAGAGATAGGCATTCATCAATTGAGTGCCATTTATTAAAGCCAGTCCTTCCTTTGCTTTCAACTTAATGGGCTTTAACCCTTTTCTCTTTAGACCTTCATCCGCCCCGACGATCTCGCCATCAACCTCGACCTCACCTTCCCC
>Ga0209410_1001073_pt1 | contig 13201 bp, 10 predicted proteins | sample Mar14436cmmetaG_FD_184135 | JGI IMG/M metagenome (GOLD analysis project Ga0209410, IMG submission 184135) | Marine hydrothermal vent microbial communities from Guaymas Basin, Gulf of California to study Microbial Dark Matter (Phase II) - Marker... ... | reverse complement strand
GTCATAAAGATGGCAGCGATATACGGGGCGGAGGTGGGGATAGGCACCCAGGACCTCGTGGCGGCCCTGCTTTTGACCCAGTTCGTAGCGTTCCCGTTTTCCCTCCTCTTCGGCAGGCTCTCCGAACGTATAGGAGTGAAGCGGGCTTTGTATATAGCCCTCGGGGTGTACGCCTCGGTCTGCGGGTGGGCGTACTTCTTAAAAGATGCTTGGCAGTTCTGGGTCATGGCGGGGACGGTGGGTACGGTCCAAGGGGGAGCCCAGGCCCTCTCGAGGTCCTTCTTTGCGAGGATGGTGCCCAAGGAGAGGACAGCGGAGTTCTTCGGCTTCTTCAGCACGGTGGCCAAGTTCGCGGGGATACTGGGACCTTTCATGTTCGGGTTGGTCGGGAGCATATTCCACACGAGCAGGGCTGCGGCTCCTGCGATATCCGCCCTCTTCTTAGGTGGAGCCGCCGTTTTGAGCAGGGTGAAGGTGGACCGATGCGGTACATCGTACTTGTGGACGACGAGCCGGAGGTCCTGACCTCCCTGAGGGAGATATTGGACAGGACCGAACTAAGAGATAGTTCGAGGTTAGTTCGGGCTTAATTTTGCCAGCAGCATCGGTTCGATCCCGATCCTCTCCCGTAACTTCCTACCAAAACGCCTTTCGGCCACCATCCATACATCAAGCCAACATCCCCCCTGCGTTCCCTCCTTGGACCGTTACCGATCGTGGTCTTCGGAGTCTAACCTTATAGGAAGCCATGAAAGACGGCGTCGACTTAGAACTCATCCAGAGGTGCAAAGAAGGCGATCACTCTGCCTTCGAGAAGCTCTTCTACCTCTGTAAGGACAGCGTCTACAACATAGCGCTCCGGTTCGCGGGCAACCGACAGGACGCAGAGGACCTCACTCAGGAGGCCTTTATCAAAATCTACTTTGGTCTGAAGAACTTCCGGATGGAAAGCTCCTTTTCGACATGGGTCTACCGGATCACCGCCAATCTCTGTTTCGATTTTTTGAGAATGCGAGCTAAGAGGGCCGCTGTCGAGGGACCATCGGAAGAGCTGAGGGAAGTGCCGGCCAGGGGTGGCGACCCGCTTTTTCTTCTTACTCAGAAGGAACTGGCCTCCAAGGTTGAAGAGGCCTTCGAAGCACTGAAACCGGACGAAAGGCTCGTCCTGACGCTTAGGGTCATAGAAAGGTTACCCTACAAAGATATCGCCGATATCTTAGATTGCAGCATCGGAGCGGCCAAGATGCGGGTACACCGCGCCAGGGAAGCCTTCAGAAAGAAGATCTCAAGCTACCTTAAGGAGGAGTAACCGCATATGGATTGCAACTATTACAGAGCGTTGTTCTCCGCCTTCGTGGACGATGAACTGGATGAACAGGAAGCAAGGAACTTCAAGGCCCACATTTTGAAGTGCAGGGACTGCGGGGAACGATTCAAGGCCTTTCGTAGGGCGCAGGACCTGTTATTGCTTTTGGAAAGGAAGGAAGCACCTCCCCAGCTCTGGGAGAGGATAGAAGAGGGTATAACCAGGAAGGAGGAGCCAGCGTACACCTTCTTCCAGATGCTGGGGGACCCCTCGGAACCGCTCGGACGGAGGCGTGAACTTGCGCTGATCCGCCTTCCGGTCTATCGGACCGGAATCTCATTCGGCTAGCGTAAAGGAGGGATGAAGATGGAGGAGAGAAGGTCCGACATAGTGGTGAAGAGCTGCGAATTCAGCGGCTTGAAGAAAGTAGATCCGAAGGATAATCCCTTTGGACTGAGGCCTGAACAACTCGGTGATAAGCCTTACAACGCTGTGGATATCACACTTGTGATTGTGAATAGGTCTCAGGACGAAAAGCAGATAAATCTTTATACTATCTCCAAGCCCGATGTTCCGAACTCAGCGCAGACTTCGTGGGGCCAGAATTATACGATCGGAGCACAAGAAGAGAAGACGATCAGATACACGATCCCTATGTTTTGTATGTCAGCTTCCGATTACAAGGATTACACCGGCCCTATACGATATCTTGTTCGGGTCCTGGGGAGTGAGGGACCTGTCCCCGATGAGAAGGGGGAGAGAAGATTCTTTGAGAAGACAAAATATTTTGACGTTCCGGCAGAGGAGCCACCGGATGAGCTGGAAGATAAGTTTATCGACCTCGAGGAGTGTTTGTCCGGGCTTGAGAAGACCTCTGTGCTCCAGGACGTCCATATTGAAGGAAACCCCTGTCGGGCGATCGAGTCTCTGACTGCTAAGTTGTTCAATTTTGGGGCAAACACGCAATATCTTGGCATCGACGTAGCTGCGTTTACCGATAGGGGTTGTTATCAGACCCAGTTCTTCTATGAGCTTCGACCCGGCGAGGAACTACCTGTGGACCTGGGCAAGATGATCACAGGGCATCCGACCAGACATTTAAGGATAAGGTTAGTAATTATGCCAAAGTATATCTTTAACAGCCCGAGGGCCAGAGGTGAGTTCCTGTGGAGGAGTTACAAGGAGGAGAAATACGGAACGTTGGTGAGCAAGCTCGATTATTACTTCGGCTGAGGTTGTGGCCGAATAGCTATGGGACATCCTTTAGGAAACAAAGATTTCCTGCTTCTTTGGTCCGGCCAGACGGTCTCCCAGATGGGGAGTCGCATATTCTACATAGCCCTTATGTGGTGGGTACTGGAGAGCACGGGTTCTGCTTTCTCCATAGGGACCATAATGATATCCTCCACACTGCCTATGATCATCCTGAGCCCGTTGGCGGGCACGTTCGTGGACAGGTGGCACAGGAAGAAAGTGATAGTCTGGATGGATATCGCAAGGGGAACGATAATGTTCCTTATTGCCATCCTCATGAAGGCCGAGCTTTTGAAGGTTTGGCACCTTTACTGGTTTATATGCCTGTCCTCCGTAGCCTCCACTTTTTTCAACCCTGCGATAAGCGCAACTATCCCGAACATAGTTCCCGGGAAGGAGCTGACAAGGGCGAATTCTCTAAGCCAGCTTACATCCAACATTACAAACATCCTAGGGCCTTCCGTCGGTGGGATGTTGGTCGCATCCTTCGGGGTACCTTCGGCCGTCATATTGAACGGAGCATCCTTCGTTTGTTCTGCCGTCTCTAAGATGTTCATAGACATACCGAGGGTGGAAAGGGCCTCTATGGACAGGCGGGTACTTGAGGAACTAAGGGAAGGGGTTGGGTTCATCTGGGAAAGGCCCTCCTTAAGGGGGATATTCGGGACTTCGGCGGTGCTCAACTTCTTCGGCGCTCCAGTGTCCGTGCTTCTTCCAGTTCTGGCCAAGGAAATCCTCGAGGTCGGGGTGAGGGGATTGGGATTCATGGAATCCAGCCTATCTGTAGGGGGTCTCCTTGCTGCCCTTTTCCTTTCCGTGACCCCTGAAGTAAGAAACAGGCATAAGACTTTGGTTTGGGGGATATTCACGGTAGGCATCATGCTCATACTTACAGGGACCACATCGAACTTCTATATGATCTTGGGCTTCTTCTTAGTCCTCGGGTTGGCCCAGGGAGTTGTGAACATCCTCATCCATGTATACCTCCAGAGGATGGTTCCCGATGAGAAGAGGGGGAGGGTGTTCGGAGTTTTGACGACGATATGCGGAGGGTTGCAGCCCTTGGGATACGGGATGGGGGGGAAGCTGGCGGATCTTTTGACGGTGCCGGTTACTTTTGTCATATCCGGGACCGCTGTAGCATTGGGAGGAATATCGCTATATCCTGTAGAAAGGAGGCCGAAATAAAGGGAGTACAAATGCTGCTTTGCTCGATGATCGTGGACATCCAAGGTGACATCTAAGAGCCATACCCGGAGATACGCTACCCCTCAGGCAGCGTTTTAGGGAGGGACCTCATGTAGGCCCGATGGTCCTCTGGAGCACGTAAGCTGGGGTTGACTGGAGCGTGACTAAGGATGTATATTTGAGGTGGTGGAACGAGGTAAATGAGGTGGCTGTTTTCAATTTGAAAGGATGGAAGAGTAACACGGGGCTTAATGTGTCGGACAATAGCTTAGAGGGGAGAGTTTACCGAATCTCGGACAGGTCGGCATTGGAGGAAGCCCTCGCCGACTTCTTCGGGAAGCGAGAAGAGGTCGTTGCGGCATATCTCTATGGCTCTTTAGCATCGGGGGATACAGGGCACGATTTGGACGTTGGCGTCTTCGTCCGGAAGGATGTGGATTTCCTCAGGCTCGGGACCCTTTTGGAGATGCACCTGTTCGGGGTCGGGATCAAAGTCCCTATGGACCTGAGGACTTTAAACGATGCTCCCATCTGGGTGCAGTACAAAGTGATAAAAGAAGGTATCAGGGTCCACGAAAGTTCCCACGACGAGGTCGCAGAGCTTGAGGCGAGAATTGTTCTGGAATACTTGGACTTTAAACCAATGTTGGAGGCCTACGACCGTGCTTTCTGGAAGAGGGTGCTCGGTGAAGTTCAACGACGTACTCCAGAGGCTCCTGCAGGAGATGGAGCTTGCCCTTGAGGACCTGGGGCGCCTGAGGGAGGATATAGGCTCGGTCTCCGAGATGGAGAAGGATTCCATACGCCTAAGGGCCTTAAGGGATGCGGCGTTCGTCGCCATTCAAAGCGCCATAGATATAGGCGTCCGGATCATCCATGGTGCAGGCTGTGGCTGTGAAAGAGTCCGCTCCGCGTGGATAAATGGACGCTGTGGGCCGACGGGACCCGCCTGCGCGGGGCGAACATCAATTTGCGGACGAGGAAGTTCGTGCTGGTCAGGTAAAGAGGGAGAGTTGAGATGAGGTCCTGCGCCTGCGGGGCCCCGGGGTTTCCCTGACCACGAGGTCCTCGGGAAGCTCCCTTAGGAACCTGGAGGGAGGAAGTTCGGCCCTCCTGCCGTGGAGGATTCTGCTCTTCGCAGCGGAAAGTATCAGTTCCTCCTTGGCCCTCGTCATTCCGACGTAGAAGAGCCTCCTCTCCTCCTCGGGGTCCCCCTCAGCATGTGGGAGTAGGCCCTCCTCGACGCCCACTACGAAGACCACGGGGAACTCGAGACCCTTGGCGGCGTGGAGGGTCATGAGGGAGACCGCTTCGGTCCGAGCCCCTTCGCCCCTGCGCTCGTAGTCCCCGTCCTTGTAGAGGGGAAGCATCCCTAAGAAATCCCTTAAACTTCCCCTTCCCTCCGCCAACCTCATGAGGCGCAGAAGGTGGCCGTCCTCGCCGAAGATCTCCGTCCACTTCTTTACGGCCTCCTGAGCGGGCTTGTCCTCCATGCCTTCGAACTCCTCCAGAACTTCCCTGAGCCTTCCGAGCCTCCCCCAATCTCCCTCAGTTATTCTTCTCGACGCCTTCTCCCTCTCGGCTGGGGGGAGCGAGAAAGGTCCCTCAGAAAGCACCATCCTGGCCCTGAAGGGGTCCTGTGGGTCCAGGAGGAACCTGAAGAAGGCCAAGGCGCCCCTCACCGACGGCTCCTCCAGGAAGCCCCTGCCTCCGACGACCCTGTAAGGGAGGCCCTCTTTGAGGAAGCACTCCTCCAGAACATCGACCTGATGCATGGTCCTGAAGAGCACGGCGAAATCTCCGAAGCTCCTTTCGGTCTCACCTCCGGCACGGAGCATGGTGGCTCCCCCGACCATCCTCCCTATCTCCCTTACGACGGCTATGCCCTCCGCAAGTTCGCTCGAAGGCCGGAGGAGCCTGATCCTGGGCCCTTCCTTCCTGTGGGCGCTGAGCTTCACGGGAAACCTGTCGGGGTTGTGGGAAATTATATGTCGGGCCGCCATGAGGATGGGCTCAGGACACCTGTAGGACGTCCTGAGGTAGACCCAGCGTGCTTGGGGGAAGTCCTCCTTGAGCCTGAAGAAGAACCTATAGTCCGCCCCCCTGAACCCGTATATGGCCTGGTCCGGGTCCCCTATGACGAAGAGTCCCTTCCCATCCCCCGCCAGTAACCTCACGAGCTTATATTGGGGTAGGTTCACATCCTGGAACTCGTCCACGAGCACGTGCCGGAACCTATCCCTGACCTTCCCGAGGACCTCGGGGTCCTCCAGAAGCTCGACCGCATCCCACAGGAGTTCCTCGTAATCCCAAAGGCCGTACGCTTTCAGACGCCTCCTATAGGCATCTAGAAGCTTCCCTCCCTCCTCCCCCCTGGCCCTGATGCGGCAGAGGGACTCGTATGTGGCCTGGACCCTTCCCTTTTCCCCGAGCTCGGCCATAACTTCCTCTAATATCCTCGTCGCCTCAAGATCGTCCACGACCTCGAAGTCCTTTCCTCTATCACGCAGGATCTCTAAGCAGAGGGAATGAAACGTCCCCGTCCAGATCCCCTCCGCCTCCTTCCCGGCCAGGCCCAGGATCCTCTCCCTCATCTCCCCTGCGGCCTTGTTGGTGAAGGTCACGGCAGCTATACATCCCGGGGGGACCCCATCCCGGACGAGCCTGACCGCCCTGTGGGCCAAGGTCCGGGTCTTTCCCGTCCCGGGACCTGCCACCACGACCACAGGTCCGGGGGAGTTTACGGCCTCCTCCTGGGAGGGGTCGAGGATATGGGAGGGCTCCTGGGGGACGGCCACCTCCCGAGGTCGTGGGACGACCTCGGGGATAGGAAGCTCCGGGGCCTGAGGTTCCTCTGGTACTTCCATAAGCGAGGCCTGTCCCCTGAGCTTGGCCCTCTCGCCCTCCCTGAAGACCTTCACCTTTCCGTACTCCCCGTCGTAGCCCGGTAGCACCTCAAGTTCCCTCTCCCTCACCCTCCTTACGCCCTCCGCCACGAGGGGGTCCACCTTGGAGACCTCCTCGAGGGGGGCCTCCCTGAGCACGAAGAGTTCGGGGCCTATGCGGGAGAGGAGCCTGAAATAAAGTTCTTTGACCTTTTTGGACTCCGGGCCCGCACCCAGGGCGTCCCCTATGACCTCGGGAAGGGGGACGAGGCTTTCGTAACCACGGGCAGATGGGGGCCTGACCCCCTCGGGCCTGTCGGCAAGTTCCTCGACCCTGTGCAGCACCCCCACCGTTACCTTCCTCCCGCACACGGGACATATACCCCCGGCACGGATGGTCTGCCTGGGATGCCACCTCAGGCCGCAGGACCTATGCCCGTCGTAGTGGTACTTGCCCTCCTCGGGGTAGAACTCGATCGTTCCTATAAGCTCGTCCCTTCCACCTCCCCTCAAGGCCCTGGACAACCCCTCGTACGAAAGCTCAGCGTCGAATATGTCGGCCTCCCTGGCGAGGTTCTTGGGGGAGTGGGCGTCGGAGTGGGAGACCAGGGGGAAGGGGTCCAGGGCCGAAAGCCTCCAGTTCATAGGGGGATCGGAGGAGAGGCCGGTCTCCATTGCAGCTATCCTGGACGAAAGCTGGCCGAAGCACTCCTCTATCGAGTCGAACCCCGAGTTCGCCCCGAAGAGCGAGAAGTGAGGGGTCCATATATGTGCTGGGATGTAAAGGGAATCCGGGCAGGCATCTAAGACGATCTCGAATAGCACCTCGGCATCCAGCCCCAAGATGGGCCTTCCGTCCGACTCTAAGTTCCCTATCTTGGAAAGTTCCCCTGAGAGCCTATCGGCCGACTCGAGGTCGGGTAGGACGATGAGTACATGGATCTTCCTGGTCCTTCCGCCCTTCTTGTATATGCAGCTTATCTCGGTCGAGGGCACAAAGCGCACCTCCCTCCTGCAGGAGGGAGGGACTTTCTCCTCGACTTCGGCCCTTAAGTCCGGCCTGAGGGTATAGAGTCCATCCTCCTCCCGCACGAGCTTTTTCCTGAGCTCCTCCCTCCACCCCGGATGGGTGCAGTCCCCGGTCCCGAGGAGGCTCAGCCCCTTGAGGCAGGCCCATCTGTGGTACTCCTCAGGAGTGGCCTCCTTGCTCGTAGCACGGGAATAGTGGGAGTGGATGTGCAGGTCAGCTAAGAACGTCCCCATGCGACCTCCCTCGGAACCGTCAATATAGGACACCGGAGGAAGAATGTCAAGCTCTCCCTGATAATTTCCTTGACACCGACCGGTCTCTACTTTTCGCTAAACTTGACTGAAGGGGAAGACATGTCCTATGATTACAGTGATACCCACACCAACACTGTAAGGAGGGACCATGTCAACCGCTTCGGAGAGAATTATACTCGCCCTTGAACAAGTTGTCAAGGATGCGCCTGGCACTAATTCCATTGAGGACTTGTATCAATATATGGCAGCATCATAGACGATTGGTATAACTTGTGTTTCTGCAAAAGAGTTTTGAGTTGAGAGAATAGATGCAACCTTTTTTTGTTTCCAGCGTTTTAACATTAAGGAGCGAGGGCGTCTAAAACTATGAATTTAAAAGAAGAAAAAGAACTGGTCAAAAGGGCTCAAAAAGATCCAGAGGTTTTTGCTAAACTTTATGACGAATATTATCCTAAAATTTTCGGCTATATCCTGAGAAGAGTAGCCAATCTCGAAATTGCTCAAGATATCACTTCCGAAACATTTTTTAAAGTTCTAAAAAAACTTTGGCAGTTTCGCTGGCAGAATATTTCCTTTTCTGCTTGGCTTTATAGAATCGCCAACAATGAGATTGCCAATTACTATAGAAAAAATCGCTATTTAGTTTCTTTAGAAATACTTAGAGATGAACAAGGATTTGAACCAGTCGCCCTTCATAATCCTGAAACAGAGTTTTTGGAGGCCGAAGAAGAACTGAAAAGACATCAAGATTTTTTGAAGGTTCAAGAAAAAATTTCTCAACTTCCAATTAAATATCAAGAGGTAATCACTTTAAGATTTTTTGAGAAAAAGAAAATCAAAGAAATTTCAGAAATTTTAGGCAAAAAGGAAGGAACAATAAAATCCCTACTTCATCGGGGGTTAGAGAAATTAAAAGATTTAATGGAGTAATTGCAACCTTTTTCGGTCTTCTGCGTTATGATAGGTGAAAGGCTTTCGCAAAAGGTCAAAGGTTAAAGATAATTAGAAGGGAGGTGAAAAGGTATGTCGGAATTGCTACTCTTTGGATTATTAGTTGGAGTAGCAGTGATTGGACCAAATAAGGTAATTTTTGGCGAAAGAAGTAAAGTCATTCAGGAAATGGAAAGGTTAGATGCCCAAGGAAAAGGAACTATTCTTGATCAAGGCGAGGGTTATACAGTAAAGAAATTTCAGCTGAAGAACGGAAAAGAAGGAATAATGTATAAAGCCACCGGAAAAGCGAGGGGGGAATACAACTACAAAGATCCAGAAGGAAGGTGGGAAATCAAGGCAGGTCCTGGTGTGAAGTCGAAACTGGAAGAAATAAAAAACCGTGAAGGAGTTGAACACTATGAAATACGAAGATTTAGTCAAGAAATTAGAAAGCATAAAAACCCCGGAAATTGAAATACAAAGCCATCAGCGACGGCTAAAATCGGCTTTGCTTAACTCTGGATATTTTAATGGAGGAAAAATTGTGAATCCTATTATGTTTTGGGCAAAAAGATTAGTTCCTGTTGGTGTTACCTTGGCTTTAATTTTGGCAGTAGGATTTAGCGTAATTCAGCCAAAATTACAAATAGCTAAAGCAATGGAAATTGCTAAAAAAGACCCTCAGATTCAACAGTTAATAAAAGATTATGGATTGGAGATCAAGCAGGTAAAACTGCAAGACGGTAAGGCGTATGTTCTTCTTGCTCTTCCTGAAGAAAAACTACCTTCTGGATTAATCAAGGGTGGAATACAAGGTCCTGGGCAATTTTTCATCACTTACCAAGATCCTAAAACAGGCGAACTAATACAAACTTCCGGTTCAGTGGCTGAGATAGACCTTAAGGGAGAGAAAGTTGAAAAGTTAGAAATGGTTGAAACAGTGAAGGTTATTATTCCTTTGGCTGAAGAAGAAAAAGCCAGAGCAATTGAGATCGCCAAATCTGATCCAAAGGTTCAAGAGATGATTCCTGATTTAGAGAAAAGAGAAATAATTGTCAAACCTTTGCCTCCTCTCAAACTTCGCTTAGAGAAAGATTCTAATGGCAGAGTGAAAGTTATGAGTGAGTATAAGGAAAAAAGAGTTAATGTAATTTTTAAGTCTGATAAATATCAAGATGTGATCACGGTTAATTTGACAACCGGCAAAGTAGAGGGAGTGGTTTCGTACTCAACTGGCTCTGAGCATCCTAATAGTGCCATTAAGCCCAGGTTTTATCTTAAGCCAGATGGAATTGGGACATCTCTACCCGATGAAGGAGTAGGAGTACCAGATGAAGGAGAAGGAATAGTAATAATGGAACATGGAGATGGAGGTCTCACGGCTAACCAAAAAGAGATATTTGCTCAGATGCTCAAAGGCATCGCCGAGAAGGACGGCAGGATTAAAGATTTACTAAAAGATAATGATTATGAGATTTTGGAGATTATCAGGTCAAAGCCGATTACTACCAAAACTGAGAATTCAACAATGACAAGAGTAGAAACCGTCACTGTGGTCTTAGAAAAAGGAACTACAGGAGAGAGATACTGGATCACTATTGACTTAGGAACTAACACTGTAAAATCAATAAAAAGCGAATAATCCCTCTTTCGTCCATAGAGAAGACTGATAAAGCGCCAAAAAATTAGCAAAAGCAGCCCAAATCCGGGTTGCTTTTGTTTTGCTTTCCGCTAAACTTGACTGAAGCAGGAGACATGTCCTATAATTACAGTGATCACTAAGTAAGGAGGTGACCATGACCCGCAAGCTATTTGCAGTTCTGATGCTGTTGGCTACGATGTCCTCATCCGAAGCTCGGGTTACGGTGGATGTGAGGGAGAAGCTCCGGAGGATGGAGATCGAACTGGTAGAAAGGTTCGGATGGGGACCGGACAGGACGGGAATCCTGGCCAAGCCCGGCCTTAGGCCCTCCCTTGGAACCAAAAGGACCTTTTGGGCCTACGACTTCGCCTCGGAGAGGTTCTACCAGGTGGAAGCCACCTGCCGGGGTGTGGGGGAGCACTGTTACATCTTCGTGGAGGACGCCAACTGGAACACGAGGGTGAGGCGGGAAGATGTGGAGGCGCTCCTGACCGCCTTCGACAGGAGGACCCCGGCACATCCGGACAGTGGGATATACCTCGTGGATAAGGACGTCTTCGGGGAGCCTCCCGATGTGGACGGGGACCCGAAGGTATACATACTTGTATTGGACATAAAGGACGACCTCGGCGAAGGGCTTTATGTGGGGGGATACTTCTCGGGGGTGAACGAATACAGCGACAGGGAGGCGAGACAGAGGGGTTACAGGAGCAACGAGACCGAGATACTCTACATAGATTGCGACCCTCTGGACCTCTCCTCCTCCGGAAGCCATAGGGTCCTGGCCCACGAATTTCAGCATATGATCCACTTCAACATGGACCCGGAGGAGGAGACTTGGCTGAACGAGGGATGCTCCACGTTTGCGGAGTTTATAAACGGATACGGAGTTCGTCCTCCCGAGAACTTCAAGGACCATCCCGAGGACAGCCTCGTGGAATGGGAGGAGAAACCCGTAGATTACGAGCAGGCGGGGATGTTCGTGGACTATCTCTACGAACACTTCGGGGGGACGGAGATCGTCCGCTCCCTCGTAGCCGACCCGAAGCATGGGGTAAGGGGGGTGACCTCAACCCTACACAGGATGGGGTACGATGAGGGGTTCGACGAAGTTTTCGAGGGATGGGTGCTGGCCAACTACCTGGACGACCCAAGGCCGGCAGAGATGTATTATTACGAGAACTACGAGCTTTCAGGAGCTTACGATTTCTCGGATACCAGGGTATACCTCTCCTACCCAGCCGAGGGTAGGGGTTCGGTCGGATATACCTCCACGAACTACGTCTCGTTCTTGAATGTAAGGGACCTGCACGTAGAGTTCGACGGGGAGGACAGGGGGGATTTCCGGGCCTTCGTGATACTTTTCCCGGAGGAAGGGCCTCCCCAGGTGGACCAGGTCCCCCTGGACGAGCGGAACGACGGGTGCTGGTCGTTCTACGGTAGGTACGACAAGATCGTCCTGGTGCCCGTAGTCAGGGACCTTCCCACAGGGATTCGGGTCACCTACATATACTCAGCCAGGGAGATGGAGAGGGGCGTGGTGAGCGTATATCCTTACCCAGGGGCGACCGGGGTACCTTTGGACGCAAAGCTGCGGGTGACTTTCAGCTCCCCTTACGATCCCACAAGTTTGAAGGTGGATTTCGGACTCTATCCCGCCGGGAAGCGGCTCAGGAGCAAAGACGGAAGGACCCTGACCGTGCTCCCCTCCGAGGACCTGAGCCCCTACACCACCTACACCATACGCATACGAGCAGGCGTAAAGGATCTGGCCGGGGAGGTCCTCCTTTGGGATGACTACTCCTGGAGCTTCACCACAGGGGCGGGAGCGGAGGCCACCGAACTTGCGTACGACGACGGGAATTACGACCTATGGCTCTATTGGGAGGAAGAAGGGGAAGGCTCGGGGGTTAGGTTCACACCTCCCTATGTCCCGGCGAGGTTGCTCTCGGCCAGGTTCTACGTGGCCGATGTAACCTTCGGCAGGACCTTCTGGGTCAGGGTCTTCGAGGACGACGGCGAGGGATATCCAGGAAGGGAGCTTACCGAACCTATCAAGGTCGAGGCTCCTGGCGTGGGATGGTTCCATATAAACCTGGAGGACAAGGACATAGTCGTGGACGGGGACTTCCACGTGATGTTCCAGATATATGTGGTCGTGGATACCCTGAAGGCCGGGCCCGGCTTCCTGGTGACGGAGAAGAGGCTCTCCAGCCCCTACTTCGGTGCCGAGGACCATCCCCCCATATCCGGGAGGAGCTGGGACCTCTTCCGCCCCTTCCCTTTCTCCGAAAGGCTCGTATACCGAAAGGCCAACTACGATTACGGTATAAGGGCCGTGGTCGCGCCCGTATCCCAGCCGACGGATACCCAGGAGACCTCGCCGTCACCTGAAGGGTTCATCCTGTCCCAGAACCGTCCGAACCCCTTCAACACCTTCACACTCATACCTTACTCCATCCCGACACCCTGCAGGGTGGCCTTGGACGTCCTGGACCTGAGGGGGAGGAGGATCAAGAGGTTGGTGGACGGAGAGATGCCAGCAGGTGAGCACAGGACGCTATGGGACGGAAGGGACGAACTCGGAAGGGAGGTCGCAAGCGGGGTGTACATCTGCAGGTTGAGGAGCGGTGGACGTACCTTGGTCAGGAAGATGGTGCTCGTAAGATGAACCTCTTGTCTTCGTCCCTGAATGGGTTTATATTTAGG
>Ga0209410_1001072_pt1 | contig 13202 bp, 8 predicted proteins | sample Mar14436cmmetaG_FD_184135 | JGI IMG/M metagenome (GOLD analysis project Ga0209410, IMG submission 184135) | Marine hydrothermal vent microbial communities from Guaymas Basin, Gulf of California to study Microbial Dark Matter (Phase II) - Marker... ... | reverse complement strand
GATCAGGACGATCGACTTTATCCTCTTCACAGCGATACCTCCAATGTCGTCAAAATATCATCGAAGTCGTCGAAACACCGTCTAAATCGTCTAAGTCGTCGAAATCGTCGAAACATCGTCGAAGTCGTTTACGATTTAGACGATTTGGACGACTTCGACGATTGCGACGATTATATTCATCTGACGGCTATCTTATGGAATCTCCGCATCTTTTCACCGCCGGATATGACCTCGAGCACGCAGAAGTAGATCCCTCTGGGTATAGTCTCACCATGGAGATCGGTGGCGTCCCATTTTATCTCATAGCTTCGGTTAGGCATGAGATCCGGGCCGTTCATCTTTTTCAAGAAGACGAGATCGCCTCCCGAGTCGAAGATCATGATCGTGCCTGAATCTATAGGCCGATCCAGCGTATATCCGATCGTCATCTGAGAACCGTATTTCACGGGGTTCGGATAGCTCATCACCTTCATCTCCGCCGAAGCGGAGACGGTGTATCGCAGCTTGAGTTGATTCTGGTTTCCCGCTTTATCGACAGCGACCAGTGTCAGTTCGTCCTCGCCTACCGGCAGGGAGATGGGCCGCGTGGAGAGGGAGTGTATGCCCGTTTCGGGATCGAATTTCACCTCTGAGAACGGAACCTGGTTGAGGTTCCACCGCAGATATACCTTCTCCAGGCCGCTTGGAGCGGGAGTGGGATCTCGGACATCCGTTTGGAATTGAGTTCCTCCCACGAGCGATCCTCCACTTGGTGGCGAGACGTCGATTATTTCGGGAGGTGTCAGATCGACCATCACCTCCCATTCGCCGAGGCTAAGGATGAGGTTTAGAACGGGGTCGAAGGCCGATATCTCCATTCTGTAGACGCCTTCAGGGACGATCTCCCCTTTCTCGTCCTTGCCGTCCCATGAGATCGTATGTGTCACCCCGGCGGTTTGTATCTCATCGAGCAACGATTTGATTTTTTCACCCTGGGTGTTGAGCACTGAGATCTCCACCCATGCGTTCGCGGGCAGCGAGTACGAGAGAGAGACCCGATCTTTCACCCCATCGCCGTTTGGGCTGAAGGAGTCTGAGCTGAGCTTTGACAGGGGGAGTCCTCTTACCTTTCCGAGGATGAGGTTGACGCCCTCAGCGGGGAGATTCCCCTTTGAGGCGATATCGAGGGCACATTCTCCTGAGAGATCGGCCTTGAGCTGAACTCCCCTGGGTGCCCTGCTTAGGAGATCGAAGAGGGATTTCGCTGTCTGCGGCCGAAGTTTGACCAGCACTCTACCTCTCTCCACCGATATCGCACCGGAGTTCCTATCTAGGATCACCCTTTCTCCGGGGAGGTATGGGTTATAAACGGTCAGGTTGAACTTAGATCTATCGACCTTCACTATATCCTCATCGAAGGGCAACAGCAGTTCACCCCATCCGGAGGGTGATTTGAAGATATAGACAGTTTGATTCAGTCTTGGTCTGTACATCTCAAGTCTCAGGTTTTTATCCACCGAATCGCTTTCGATTCCCGAAGGCGATCTAAATCTCACCGATATGAGCTTCTCGCCATCCCTGCCGCTCAAGTTGACCGTCATATTTTCCCTGTAAGCGATCCATTGGAAGGTGCTAGTGTCATCTATCACGTCACCCGATATGAAGAGCTCAGAGGCGTTCTGAGCGCTTATTTTGAGCCTTATAGAGGGGGTTTCAAACGGGCTTTTACCCTCTATCTGGACGGAGATGTTCGTCGGGGGGGTATCGTCGAGTTTGATAGTGATCTGATCTGTGGTTGAGTTTCCGGCCTCGTCGCTCAGCGTGACGTGGGCTGTGTACTCACCGGTCTTCAGGTTCGACGTATTCCAGGTGAACCGGTATAGTCCGTTTTCGTCCGTCACTTTCTGTTCGCCACTGTCATATGCCGGGCCGGTCAGGGTGAAGGTGCAGTTCAGATCATGTTCCGATCGGAGTGAGATCACGATGATCTGCCCCGGATGGTATATCCCGTCCGAATCGTCAGGGTTATTCTGATCGTATGATCTGAGGTCGGAGATCTGCGGTGGGGTTCTATCCAGGGTGACCTCCGTTTCGATCCTGGGCGTTTCGTTCCCCTCGGCCGATCTGAATGTCACGCCGATCGATTTAGGTCCATCCCCTTCGGTCAGTCTCACCTCCATCTCGTTCGCGTAGGGTATCCACCTGAACGTGTTGGCCTCCCTGATCACGTCGCCGTCGATGTAGATCTGGGAGGCATGATCGGCGGATAGCTCCAGCCTCACCTTTCTGGAGTTGGTGAAGCTAGAGTTTCCCTTTATGCGGACGGATATCGAGCTTGGGCCGATCGTATCCAGTTTGATCGTCGAGGAGACCTGTTCGCTCTCGTTTCCCGCCTCGTCCCTGAAGAGGGCGTATATGAGCTTATCGCCGTCCCCCTTGGTCAGGGTGACCTTTAACCTTTCGGTGTAGGGGATCCACTTGAAGGTGTTATCATCCTCCACGAGGTCGCCGCTTATGAAGATCTGGTTCGCATCTTCGGCCTTGAGCTGGAGGGTCACCTCGCGGTATGCGGTGATCTGGGCGCCATCGTTCACGGTAAGCTCAGGGTTAAGCGGCGGCGTGCCGTCGAGGGCGACCTTCAGCTCGGAGGAGCTCTCCCTCGACAGCGGATCGGTCACCTTCACCTGAACCGAATAGTCATCGGCCTCCTTCAATCCTGTCGTATCCCAGGTATATGTGAAGTTTCCGTCCTGGCCGGCTTTCATCTCGATCTCGCCCGAATCGTATCCTACCGATTGAGAGCTTATATGTATCGTGGCGATGAGATCCGGCTCGGGCTTAAGCCGGAGGATGAAGGTCACTTTATCGCCGGGCTTGTATATCTCCCTCTTATCCTCAGTTGAGAGGGAAAGGATCTCGGGCGGCTTTTCATCGAGTATCACCTTTTTGGAGATGAACTCCGTCTCGTTCCCCGCTTTATCCCTGAACTTGACCTTTATCTCCTTTTCCCCGTCGTCCGGGGTCAGGTTGATCACCAGCTCGTCCGGCACGGGGATCCATCTCATCACGTTGGAGTCGGGGACGAGATCGCCGAGGATCAGGACCTCGGTGGCATCTCCGGCGGTGAAGCTCAGCTTCACGGATCGGACGGCGCTTCTCGGCCCCTGAGCCACGTCGAAATCGACGTCCCGAGGAGGCGTGTTATCGATGGTGAGCGAGAGGGTATCATCTTTGGCTCTATGTCCGGCCTTATCCTCAAGCGAAACCGAGACCAGGTAATCCCTCCCCTCGTTCAGTCCGTCCGTGAACCACGTGAAGGAATAGCTTCCGTCGCCCTCATCGGTCAGGCTCTGTTGGCCGGAGTCGTAGCCGGTTGATTTGGAGGTTATCCGGAGGTTTCCCTTTAATCCGGTCTCACCATCGGTTTTAACAGTTATTTTGACCTTATCGCCGGCCTTGAAGATCTCGCGTTGTCCTATGGTGGCGCCTTGAAGTTCGGGTGAGGCCTCGACGGAGAGGATCCGAGGAGGAATCCGATCGAGAGTTATGCTGGATCGCGCCGAGCCGATCCGTTCGCCTTTCTCGTTCCTGAAGAGGACGGTGATCTTTTTAAGGCCGTCACCCTTGCTCAGGACGAGTTTGAGATCGTTCTTAAACGGCACCCATTTTCTAACCATATCTCCGTCCTCGATATCCCCATCTATGAACATCTCGGCGGGGTTGGCGGCGACGATCTTGACCGATACGAGCCTGGAGTCGGTGTATTCGGCGCCTTCGTCGATTATGATTTTGTCCAGGGCAGGCTTCTCGGAGAGGGAGATGATCAGGGGATCGCTACGTGATGTGTTGCCCGCTCGATCTGTGAGCTCCGCCTTCACCTCGTAATCCTCCGACGGTTTGAGGTTGAACGTCTCCCAATAAAAGGTATATCTTCCTCCCCCCATATCGGTAAGCGGCTGAGGTGAGAGCTGGTATGAGACCTTTTCCGAGCTTATCCTCACGTTTCCCTCAAGCCCTTCCTCATCCGATTGGATCTCGATACACACCAGAGTTCCAATAGGATATCGGTTGTCCGAGTCCAGCGGGTTGGCGGCGTCGAGGGATCGCAAGAGGAGGATATGGGGTGGTGTGGTGTCGAGCGTCACGGTATCCCTTGTCTCATCGGTCTCATTGCCCACGTCATCTCTGAATTTAGCGGTGACGGTCTTCGGTCCATCCCCTTTGGTAAGCTCCACTTCGATCCCCTTGGAGAAGGGTATCCATTTGAAGGTTTTCTCCGTCTCGGTAATATCCCCGGATATGAGCATCTCGGAGGCGCCTTCGGCGTTCAGCTTAAGCTTGATCCTTCTGTCCGATGTGAGGGTTGGGCTGATGGAGATCGCGGGGTTTAGGGGAGGGGTCGTGTCAAGGGTGATGTAGGCAACTTTGGGATCGGTTTCGTTTCCGGCCTTATCCTTGAACTTCACCTCGATCTTCTTCCTCCCGTCGCCCTCCATGAGGCGGACGAGGAGGCTTTTGGAGAAGGGGATCCACCGGAAGGTGGAGTTATCATCCATCACATCTCCGGATATGAAGACCTCATGTGCATCCTGGGCGGAGAGGTTGAGCTTAACCGTGCGGGACGCTGTTTTGGATCTGCCCAGCGACACCTTTGCCCCTCTGGGTGGGAGGCTATCCACGGTGATTCTCAGCGACTCATCAGCGCTTTGATGTCCTACCTCGTCGGAGAGGGTGATTTTTACCTGGTAGTCGTCACCATCTTTAAGCTTGGAGGTATTCCACGTGAAGGTATATATGCCATCCCCCTCATCCTTCATTTTCCTCCGGCCGGAGGAGTATTTCGTTTTGGCTGAGCTTATGGAGATCGAAGCGTTCAACCCTTCGAGTTCGGTATCGGTTCGCATCTCTATCATGAGTTTTTCGCCCGGCCTGCAGATGGTGTCGTTATCAAGGGGATTATCGGCGTTCCACACCGATACGGATCTTATGGGCGGGGGTGTTAACCTCAAGTGGATGAATTCCGTGGCAGGGCCGCTCACGTTATCGGCCGCGTCTTGGAATTTGACCGATATACGTTTCACCCCTTCTCCGCCGCTCAAGGCGAGATTCACCTTGTTTCGAGGTTTCATCCAGCTTCCCACATATAATCCCCGTTCGAGATCCCCCTCTATGAGGATGGCTGTGACGTCGGCCGCACATGAGATGGAGAGGGTGATATATCTGGAGGAGGTGTATTTAGCTCCTCCGTTTATAAGCAGGGATCCGATCGGTGGCGGGGTGTTATCTATGGTGACGGCCAGAGATCTCCCCGCCTTTCTGCCCAGGGGATCTTCCAGTACAAGCGATATCCTATAGTCATCCCCCTCCATAATCCCGTCCGTAACCCAGATATAGGTATAGGTGCCGCCGGAGGATGTGAGCTCCTGCCAGCCGGTGTCATATCCGTTTTTATTGGATGAGATCCTCACCTTGCCGTTGAAATATGCTTTGTCCCCCATCTCCTTCAGCTCGATCTTAAGGGTTTCTCCGGCGTGGTATTTTCCGTCTTTATCCGACGGGTCGTTGAGATCATAGACCGAGGCGGAGGATATGATCGGTCCCTGTCGGTCGAGTATGATGGATGCGCTCAGGGGTATGCTTTCGGTTTCCCCCCTTCTGAGTTTGACGGTTACCCTTTTAGTTCCGTCGCCGTTCGTGAGGGTTATTCTCACCTGTGGGGAGAACTTGATCCATTTGAAGGTCAAATCATCCTCCACCACGTCACCGGATATGAACATCTCCTCTGCGTTTTCGGCGGAGATCGAGAGCTGGACCGATCTGGAGTCGGTCATCTCCCTGCCGCCGTTTATCTTCACCCACTTGGGGATAGGTGCGGGTTGAGCTGACGAGAGGGTTTGACATAAGATGAGAAGGATGATGCAAACCAGCGTTGAGATCTCGATGAATTTCATAATCTACCTCCTGATCATCTAGCGACGATCCAGACAAGCATAAGCGCCACCGGTATCAGTATCGATCCCCCCAATTTGGATTCGCCTTTTTCCCCGACGTCTATCCTATATGAGCTTCCTCCCTGCAGCACAAGCTTTCGAGATCGACCTTTAGGATAGACCTTCCACCCGTCCTTATACGTCGGTATGAGTTCGATGCGGTCCGATGGGATCAGGGTGAGCGTTGGCGGTCTTAAGGAAAGCGCCTCGTGAGCTGCCCTGAACCTCGACAACGCCCTTGCGCTCTCGCCGAGGTTGAACTCCACCACGCCCATATAGTAGAGCGCTTCGGGATTTTGCGGATCGAGCTTGATCGCCTTCCGCAGGGCTTTAAGGGCCGAATGGTAATCTCCCGTCTCGATCGATTTCACGGCGGACGAAAGATATGAGTTCAGGTCGGATTCCGCTCCCGCGGGCTGTGAAGGGATAAGCAGTAAAAGTAAAAGGAGAAGCGGAAGCCGGACGAGGAATTCACATCTCATCATGGCCAACACCTCATCTTATGAACCATATCGCCGCTAAGGCGAGCAGCGGGGTTATCCTGGCGAACATTCTCTTGATCGAGCCTGCCCTGTTCACATCTATAAGGTACGATCTGCCGCATCTCAACTTCACCTTTTCGCCTGAGAGGACGTTCATCTTTCGACCATCCTCGCTTACGGAGATGAGCTTCCCTCTTCCCGCCTCGAAACTCAGCTCGACCACATCGTTTCGATCCGGCTGCACGGGTCGTCGCTCAGGAGATATGGGTTTGAGGTTTGGGTATTTCCCTTTTATCTCCTTCAGCAGATTGGGGTGAAGCTTATCGTATCTCATGCCCCTCTTCTCGGCCTCCTTCAGGTAGAAGAGGGCTGCCTGGAGATCCTTCTCGGTGCCCCGTCCGTATCTTATCATTCCGAGGAAGTAGTAGGGTTCGGGGTTTTCAGGATCGGATCTGACGGCGAGCAGGAACTCCCTTTCGGCCCATATCGGGTTGCCCTCATCCATCAGGGCGTAGACGCCTTCGATCAGATGTCTATCGGCGGCCATGAGGGGCGTTATACTGATAGCCAGAGTTAAAGCGGACAGTATGAGGGTTATCGTCCCTTTTATCATGTCATTTCGACTCATGTTTATACCTGTAGTATTTATATTCATAGTAATAGGGCATGGCCTTCGTGATGTTGTTGAGGACCATGCCCAACAGGTTGGAGTTTGACTTCCTCACGAGTTCCACAGCTCTCTGTACGATCTCCCTGAACGTCTTGCCGCCCATCACCACCAGGATCACGCCGTCCACAAGGGGCCCGATCAGCTCGGCGTCGTTGACGGGAACGATCGGGGGCGTATCGATGAGCAGCATGTCGAAGGCAGCGGAAAGCTGCCTTATGAGCTCATTCACCCTATTGACGTTCACCCTGAGCACCCCACCTGGGGAGGAGAGCCTCTTCCCGCTTGGCAGCAGGAAGAGGTTCTTCATCGAGGTGGCATGTATCAATCCGCCGATATCCTTGTATGGAGGGTCGGCTGTGAGGTATTCTCCCATTCCGGGACTTCTGTTTACGCCAAAGAGCCTATGTTGTATGGACCGCCTCATATCCAAGTCGATAATGATCGTCCTCCTCCCCAAGTGGGCGGAGGTCATGGCGAGGTATGCCGTCAATATGGATTTGCCCTCTCTGGGCATCGGACTTGTGACGAGCAAACTCTTAAGGGAATTCCCCCCTTTACCCCTGATCGTCGCCAGGAGCCTGTGTACTTCTATGACGCCGGGCGAATCGGGGTCGAACAGCTCGGGGAGCACGGGCGATTTCCTCTTCTTTCTCCTTCGTCTCATACCTTACCTCTGACAAGAGCTGAGATCGTTTTCAGGATCAACCAGATGTCCATTTTCAGTCCTATTCTCTCCATATATTTTATATCCCATCTGAGCTTTCTATAAACGCTGGTGGCGCTTTTGTCATAACCATGCCGGAGTTGAGCCAGCCCGGTCAACCCCGGTTTGATCTCATGTCTTCTATCATACGCCGGCATTATCTCGACGAACCTGAACACGAACTCCGGCCTTTCAGGTCTAGGTCCTACGAAACTCATCTGTCCTAAAAGGATATTTACCAGTTGGGGGAGCTCGTCCAGCTTCGTCCTTCTGAGAAATTTGCCTACTCTTGTGAGGCGTGGGTCAGACTGTGCCGCCCATATCGGTCCGGTTTTAGATTCGGCATCCTTAAACATGGTACGGAATTTGATTATCTTGAACACCTTTCCGTTCTTGCCCACCCTAGCCTGTCTGTAAAAGGGGGAGCCGGCTGAGTCGAACTTTATGGCGATGATTATGACGAGAAAGGGGAGGAGACAGCATAGGAGCCCTATTATCGCTCCGAGGAGATCGATGCATCTTTTAAGGATGAGATATTGAAGGGGAAGTTCCCTCCTCGGCATGCTCTCAACATATCTGAGAAACTCTCTGTGGTGCTTAACTACCTTTCTCAGGTCGTCGTAGAACCTAATATCACCTGTTGGGGAGATCAGATATTTCGCCCCTCTTATACAATATTCCGAATAATGCACTTCCTACCTCCTCAAGAACCTGGTAAGAACCCGCCGACCTGATCTCTCCGCAGAGTAAAGCAAGGATTATGCCAACCCTGTTATCAACCCTGTTATAAGGTGATTTAACGGCGGTCACAAGGTTGAAGTCAGGATCCAAGTATGCATTTCAATTCCCAAAATGTGAAGATAAATTCACTAAATCTGCTTCAGATCAGGAGCGTGAATTCCGGACGTCTCTTCCTCAGCGGCTCTCTCATTCCTGCTTATTGAGAGCGAGAATGTCTCACCCTCATAGCTGGGGACGTTGTATGGCATGTAAATTGCAACTATTCCGAAGTACTGCTAATGATCGATGTCTCATTTACTCAAGGTGCGATTTCTGCTAAAATATACTTACAATGAATCACAGGCTCTGACGGAGAATGAGTGAATGAGGGAGATATATGAGCTTCTTCACCCCTTCCTACAGGTGATAGCCGTCTCGCTCAAGGCCGGCAGGGTTTCCATAGTTACCCCTAACGGCGATGGCACGATATCTCCGAAGGTGGGCCTGGGGCTTCCGGGCAGGGCTTATAAGCCTGCCCTGTGGGATATAGGAAGGGTTTCCGCATACGTGATGGAGACGAGAACCCCGCTTCTGACAAACGGTTTGGATGAAGGTGAAACGAGGTTTAAGCTTAACAGGTCAGGTTACAATGGTAGTTCTTTCATCTCCGCCCCGTTGATCGTGAACGGCGATATATGGGGGGTTATAAACCTCAGCGATAAGGAAGACGGCACCTCATTTGACGAGAACGATCTCAGGAAACTTTCCGAGCATATCTCCGCCCTGACGGAGTTCATTAAAAGGATCACAGCTTTGCGATTCCCCTCCTCCCCCGGTCCTGACGATCCTATAATTGAGGAGAAGCTTGTCGGCAGGTCTGAGAAGATCATCAAGGTGAGGCAACTTTTGAAGACGTTATCCGGGACAGACATGACGGTTTTCGTGAAAGGTGAAACGGGTACGGGCAAGAGTTTGGTGGCGAAGCTTCTGCACGATCTCTCGCCCAGAAGCTCCAAACCCTTCGTGAAGGTCAACTGCGCAGCACTGCCCGAAACACTGCTCGAAGCAGAGCTGTTCGGATATGAAAGGGGAGCCTTCACAGGAGCATTCGAGAAGAAACCGGGGAAATTCGAGATAGCCAATCACGGAACCATACTGCTGGATGAGATAAGCGAACTGGACATAAAGCTTCAGGCAAAGCTGCTCCAGGTGATAGAGGATAAGGAGTATCCCCGTATAGGGGGGAAGGATAACATCAAGGTTGATGTCAGGATAATAGCCACCAGCAATTTGGATCTCGCCGTCGCCCTTGCAGAGAACACCTTCAGGAGAGATCTATTCTATAGGCTAAACGAGGCTTCCATACATATGCCGCCCCTTAGGGAACGGAGGGAGGATATACCGATTTTGCTTGAGCATTTCCTCAACCTTTACAATCAGAGGTATAAGCGTAACGTGAGGCCTCCTTCTGCCAAGGTGATGAAGGCGCTTGAGAGTCATAGTTGGCCGGGGAACGTGAGAGAACTGGAAGCTCTGGTGAAGAGATATGTGATCTTCGAAAACGAGGCCACGCTGACGAACTTCGACGTTGAGCCCCCTGTGATCTCCCATTCGATATTCGATCATGATCCGGAAGAGGGGTTATTAGAGATTCAGAAGAAGGTGGTCGCCGCCGTCGAGAGGGATGTCCTGATAAGGGTATTAAATGAGACTAGATGGAACAAGAGCAAGGCGGCTAAGATTCTGAAGATAAGCTATAAAACCCTGCTGGAGAAAATCAAGCTATACAACTTAGAGGAGAGCTAGGATGGGACTGAACGGACAGATAACCGTCTTCGACAGATTGACGGGCGTTTTCACACCTCAATACTGGAGGCTTAGGTTGGCCGAGGAGTGCAGCAGATCCGAACGATACCTTCACTTCTTCTCGATCTTAACCCTCGACACCCTCCCCTTTATCCTGGATAAGGGCGAGGAACAGAGGACGGAAAAGCTCTCAGAGATAGCTCTTCTGCTCAGGACAAATGTGAGGAAGACCGACATAATCGGGCTGATGGAGGACGGAAATTTCGCCCTAATCCTGCCGGAGACGCCCAGTGAGGGAGCCGAGGTGGTGGTAAGGAGATTGACGGAACTTCTGACCCTGATGGAGGGTCCTGGAAAGCCGGTCAGGATGAAGTTGGCCCTCTATCCCAGAGACGGCTCCAGGGATATAGATCTGATCGAGAAGCTAGGACTCCCACTGACAGGAGGATGAGATGAGAGGTTTAACCCTTCTCATCCCGTTTCTGATGGTGATCATATTGGCCTCGTCGATCATCGGTTGTAGAGAGACACATTATCAGAGAGGGATGATATACCTGAGACAGGGGGAATTTAAGAAGGCGGAGATGGAGTTCAAAGAGGAGATCAGACGGAACCCTTCCATTAGGGCCTACGTCGGCCTTGCCAAGGCCTATAGAGGGCAAGGCAGAGATAATCTGGCGCTTGACAGCCTGATGAAATCGATAAAGCTGGAGGGAGATAAGGTTGAATCTTATCTCCTTGCCGCTGAGATATATCTTTCCAGAGCTCAAGCTGAGCTGGCCATGGATATGTGCCGAAGGGTCATCGAGATCGCTCCTAAAAATGCTCACGCGTATAACCTGATAGCCAAGGCGTATCTACAGAGGGGAAGGATCGACGATGCGGAGAAGGAGTTTAGGACGGCGATTCAGATGGCGCCGGATCAGACGGAGTCATATCTGAACCTGGGAGATCTCCGCGTTCGTATGGGGAGGTTCAAGGAGGCCGTTAAAGTCTATCAGGGGGCGCTTAAGGTGAATCCGAAGTTGATCCCTGCCCATCTGAGGCTGGCCGGGATCTATCTGAGGCTCTCCGAACGGGACAAGGCTGAGAGTGAGTATCTGAAGGTGATAGAGATAAACCCCAAACATCTGGAGGCGAGATTGGCCCTCGGCAGGCTGTATATGGGGATGAACCGGTTTGAAGATGCGATCTCACAGTTTGAGGAGGCTCGAAAGCTCTCACCGAATTCCATTCCGATTTACATGAACCTGGCGTATCTATACAATATGCACGGTGATTATCATAAGGTGATACAAATGTGCGATCGACTCTCGAAATTCGTTCCGGAGAACGCCGATATGAACGACCCGAAGGTCGGCCAGTTCGTCCGATCGGTGTTGGAGTTCCAGTTCCTACACAAGGGAAGGGCCTATCTGGGGCTGGGCGATCACCTCGAGGCGTTGAAGTATCTTCAGAGGCTGGTCGATATGATGCCCGATTCGGCGGTCGCTCATTACCGGTTGGGCTTGGCCCATGCAGGTCTGAGGAATTACAGACAGGCGGTGATGGAGTACAGAAGATCGCTGGAGCTTGATCCGAAGCTTACGACGGCCCGTCTGAAGCTGGCTGAGGCATATATCGCCCTCGGCGAGTTCGGGAAGGCACGGGAGGAATGTCGAGCGGTGCTGAGAGGATCGCCTGAAAGTTCAGAGGCCCACTATCTATTGGGCGTGGCCTATCTGGGCGGGGGAGATCTGAAAACCGCTGAGGGTGAGTTGAGAAGGGCGATCGAGCTTAACAGCAGATATGCCAAGGCATATGCCGCGTTAGGCGATCTGGAGAGGCAGGCAGGGAGATGGGTTGAGGCGGAAAGGGATTATGGGAAATCCATCTCGTTTGATCCCAATCTGAGCTCGGCCCATAGGGGCCTGGGCGACCTATATGCCGCCGAAGGGAAGAGGGAGAGGGCAATAGCCGAATACAGAAAGGCGATCGAACTTGAGCCTGACTCTCCTATCAACTACAACAACCTAGCCTGGTATCTGGCATCCGAGGGTGTGAATTTGGACGAGGCGCTTCGACTCGCCCAAAAGGCGGTCTCGCTTGAACCTCGATCCCCTATCTTCCTCGACACCCTGGGGATGGTCTATTACAGGAAGGGCATGTTCGATGAGGCGATCACGAACTTGCTAGGTGCTAAGGTGGGAGCGAGGGATAACCCGTTGATATCCTATCACCTAGGCTTGGCGTATTACGGGGCTGGTCGAAGGGAAGATGCGGCGAGAGAACTGACGGAAGCCCTGAGGTTGAATCCTAACTTCGAGGGCTCCAAGGAGGCCAAAAAGATCCTAAAGGAAATAGGCGGAGGATGAGAGATGGTGAGAGGATCCGGATATCAATTGGCTTTCATTCTTATCCTTGCTATTTTGCCCCTACACGCTGTCATGGCGGGATATGAAGTGGGGCCCGGCGACGTCCTGAATATCAGGATCTGGGGACATGAGGATCTGGGAGGGGCAGTAACGATCGGCCCTGACGGGACGATAGCCCTGCCACCGCCTATAGGCGTTCTACAGGTGAAAGGGCTTACCACATCGCGGATATCTGAAGAGATAAGATCGATCCTGAAACGGTATATGAAGGGCGATATCCAAGTGATCGTACAGGTCACCCAGTTCAACAGTCAGGCGATTTACATATTCGGTGAGGTCTCATCCCCCGGCAGGAAGAGCTTCGTCCGACCCCCATCTCTGATCGAGCTGATAGCCATGGCAGGAGGGTTGAAACCGGATGCGGATGTTGAGGATATAAGGGTGATCCCCTCAGACCAGGGGGCTCCGATCGAGAGGGTTAATCTCTCCAGATTTCTG
>Ga0209410_1001071_pt1 | contig 13209 bp, 12 predicted proteins | sample Mar14436cmmetaG_FD_184135 | JGI IMG/M metagenome (GOLD analysis project Ga0209410, IMG submission 184135) | Marine hydrothermal vent microbial communities from Guaymas Basin, Gulf of California to study Microbial Dark Matter (Phase II) - Marker... ... | reverse complement strand
CTTAAAAACAGCGTTGCAGATGCGATCTTAAAGGGCCCGTCGCCCAGCCAGGATAGGGCACAGGCCTCCTAAGCCTGGGGTCGTGGGTTCGAATCCCACCGGGCCCGCCATCCCGAGCCTTTTAAGGTTTAGATGAGGAGGGGTTATTGTGGCGAGGCGTAGAGGTATAGATGTATTGAGGCGTAGGGCGGTGGAGTTCCTGGAGGGGGCGGAGGAGGCGTTGAGGGCTGGGCGTTATGGGCTGGCCTGCTTCCTCTCCGAGCAGGCTGTCCAGCTCTATGTAAAGTCGAAGCTCCTGGAGTTTGTAGGAGACTATCCCAGAACCCATTATATCAGGGTGCTACTTGGAGAGCTGTTGAGAAGCATCGACGATGAGCGTCTTAGGAGATTTATAGGAGATAACAGGGTGAGGATATCAAGTCTTGAGGATGCCTACCTGATGGCGAGATACTCTGAGAAGGAGTATTTCAGGGAGGATGCCGAGGATGCCGTCAGCCTTGCGAGGGAGTTGGTTAAACTCATCGAGGGGCTGTAACAGCCATGAGCTTCATGGATACGCTTAGAAGGAGAGCTGAGATGGTGAGGAGTTGGAGGCGATGGAGTGAGAGGATAGCTGAGGCGGTTGGGGAGGTTGCACCGGAGGCTGAGGTCTATGTCTTCGGAAGCGTCGTTAGGGGGGAAGCCGTTGGAGGAAGCGATGTGGACATCCTAATCATAGTAGATAAGCTCCCACGGGGAGTTTTGGAGAGGGCTGAGATCAAGGAGAGCATCGTAGAGAAGGCTGGACTCCCCTACTACCACCCCTTCCAGATGCATCTGGTGACGAGGGAGGAGGCTGAATCCTACTTCGAGAGGGCGGGTGACTGGATCATTAAGATTAGGTGAACCTCCCGAGGTATAGGGCTCTTGGATATAGGGTTAGGAAGTCTGGGTCGTTGGAGAGCTCCACATACTTCATCTCCTCGGCAACCCTCTCGGCTTCATCTCTCAGCCTCTTAGATAGTAGCATCAGCCTCGCCCCCTCCACGGCTGTGTTGCCCACAACCCTTATGCGATCAGAGGGGACGTCGGGTATCATCCCTATCTCCTTAGCGTTCTCAGGGTTTAGGTAGCTTCCGAAGGCCCCTGCGATGTATAGCAGCCTTATGTCGCTGGGCTCTACGCCCATACGCTTCATCAATATCTTCGATGCCGTGTAGATGGCTGCCTTCGCCAACTGTATCTCGTTGACATCCCTCTCCGTCAACGTTATCTCCCTCCCCGTAGCGGTTTCATCTCTCAAGGCGATGATGAACTCCGCTGGAGGCCCAGGCTTTATGCGTCTCCCCTCGGCTGTGATCCTTCCATGGGGGTTTAGGATGCCCCTCCTCAGCATCTCGGCCACTGCGTCGATGACGGCTGATCCGCAGAGGCCGAGGGGCTTCACATCCCCTATGGTCTTATACCTCACCTCGAGGTCCTCATCGATCCAGATGCGCTCTATGGCTCCCCTTACGGCTCTCATCCCATCCTTTATATGCGCCCCCTCGAAGGCGGGCCCCGAGGCGCAGGATGATGCCCAGAGCTCCTCTCCATCTCCCAATACGACCTCGGTGTTGGTTCCCACATCGATGAGCAGCGACAACTCCTCAGCCTCGTGGAGTCCTGTTGCGATGACATCAGCCACGGCATCGGCTCCGACGAAGCCCGCCACCACCGGAGGAGTATAGACCCTCGCCCCCGGATTGATGTTTAGGCCGAGGTCTTTAGCCTTCGCGTTGAAGCCTCTCCTGACAACTGGTGTGAAGGGGGAGACTGCGAGACGCCGTGGATCGAGGCCGAGGAAGAGGTGATGTATAGCCGTGTTACAGGCGACAACTGCCTCATAGATCGAGTCTCCATCGATGGTGACCCTGCTTAGAGCCTCCTTCAGGGCCTCATTCACGCCTTCAGCAGCCAATCTCTGGAGCTCCTCGAGGTTGCCTGGGGACTCCATGGCGTATGTCATCCTCGCCATTATGTCCTCCCCATGTATGGCCTGGGGATTCTCAACAGCTCCGGTTGAGACGACCTCTCCGGTTGAGAGATCGACGATCTGGACGACAACCTTCGAAGTCCCTATGTCCACGGCCAATCCATAGATCGTTTTCGTGGTGTCCCCAGGCTCTACGGCTATGAGTGTTGAGCCCCATAAGGTGGCTGTGGCCTCCCAATCCCCCCTCCTCAAGGCCTCTGGAAGCCCCTTAACGGCCTCCCAATCTACCTCCACATCGCCTCCGAGGGCTTCAAGCAGCCTTTCGAGGTCGCCCCTCCTATCGCCGAGCTTGGGCTTCTCCAGCTTCATGTGGAGCTTCCATATCATAGGCTCCAGCTCTACGACCCTTCTCAGGCCTTTAACCTCAATTCTCTGAGCCTCAACCCTGCTCTCCGGCGGTATGCTGACGAAGAGCTCACCCAATACACGGGTCTGGCATGCGAGTCTCACACCCCTCTCCAGCTCCTCTGGTGTTAGAAGCCTCCTCTCAGCATCCGTTGGAGGTGTGACGGCCTCGGGGTTCTCGACGATGACTCGGCATCTGCCGCAGAGACCCATGCCTCCGCATTCGCTTCTCAACCCTATGGAGGCCCTCTTGGCCGCCTCGAGGATGCTCTCCCCCTCATCGACCTCGACTCTACGGCCATAGGGTTCGAAGACTATTCTAAGCTGTCTCAAGTCTCTCCATTTAGGGTTTTAGGCCTATAAACATCTTTGCCTACCTCGGCTTCACCTCGAACTCGCAGTAGGGGTCACCCATAGCTATGCACCGGGTCTCGGTTGCGATCATGGGTCTTTTGAAGCAGTGGGTGGCGAAGCCCGCTAACATCCCCCTTATGAATTGGCTGTATGGCTGTTTCGCCCCCCTCCCCAGCTCGCATTCTATGGAGCGGTAGACTCTGAGGATGGCTTGTGGCGGCTCTCTATGGAGCTTCACGGGTTTGAATATGCCATATCCCAGCGATGTGAGGATGTTGGAGAGTATCTGGCATTTCCCACCTAAATCGAGGATGCCTATCGACTCCGCCTTCTCGAATAGATGGGCCGCCCTCATGGCTCCAACCTCCACTCCGAGGTGGTAGAGCATCGCCTCCCCTCCGGTTCCCAGATGCTCCCTGAAGGAGACTAGGAGACCTCTGAGGGCTGTCTCATCCAGTATGATGGCCCTGAGGGAGTCGAGTAGGAGGGGGAAGGAGACATCATCGGAGATGAAGCCCTCGAATTTGGGCTTGATCAACTTCACATCCACTATGGGTTCAAGCTCCTCCAGCTCCCTCGCCAGCGTCGTGGGTTCGATCTCTGAGTCCGTGAAGTCTATGAAGAGGAGTATGAGACCCCTCTCATCCGCCTTCACCGTTCTGGTGGAGCAGTAGGTGATGTCTAATCCCCTCTCCGCTATCTTACTCGTCACCGCCGCCAGGACTCCAGGCCTTGATATGGCTTTGACGACGAGGCCGTAGAGTCTCCTACCCCTATAGAACATGAACCTCTGGACGCCGAACGGTATCACGGTTATGAATCTCTGGAACCTACTTTTATTTTTCTTCAATCACTGATAAATATTAGAATCACATATCCCTCCAAGATTCATATACCCCTTTCATCACGAAAAAGACTTCTTCCACCCCGAGAATATAATCCCTGATGTCCGAGAAGGCGACTGGCAGATTCGTCATCCAGGAGCATCATGCGTCGCATCTACACTGGGATCTGCGTCTGGAGATGGATGGCGTCCTGAAGAGCTGGGCAGTCCCAAAGGAGCCTCCGAGGGAGCCAGGCGTCAGGCGTCTCGCCGTGGAGGTTGAGGATCACCCCCTCGACTACATCGACTTTGAGGGGGTCATCCCGGAGGGACAATATGGAGCTGGAAGGGTCATAATCTGGGATAGGGGCACCTACACCCTTGAGAGCCGTAAACCAGATAAGATCGTCTTCTGGCTCAACGGAGAGAAACTAAAGGGCCGATATGCATTGGTGAGGTTTAAGAGGAATCCGAAGAATTGGCTCTTCTTCAAGACGAAGGAAAAGGGTTAGAGGAGGCTCTTCGACGGCTTCGCCACCGTATAAAGCGGTCGACGACCTTGGCTACGTGGATGCGGGCTGTGAGGCTGAGATGCATATATGCATCCTAAGCTCCTCTCGATACGCCTCAATCTTACACCACATTTAATTTGGCGCTGAGGGGGAAAGGCGAATAGGAAAGATTAAATGTCGGTTCTCAGCCCATACATACGGTTCAGGGGAGGGGTGAGTATTGGCCTTAGAGTATGTATACGCTGCGATGCTCCTCCACAGCGCCGGAAAGGAGATAACTGAGAGCGCCTTAGAGAATGTCCTCCAGGCGGCCGGCATAGAGCCTGACTCCGTGAGGATTAAGGCCCTGGTGGCCGCCCTCTCGGAGATCGACATCGACGAGGCGTTGAAGACTCCACTTGTGACGGCCGCCGTCCCAGCCGCTGCGCCTGAGAAGGCTGAGGAGGAGGAAGAGGAGAAGCCTGAGGAGAAGGCTGAGGAGGAGAAGGAGGAGGAAGAGGAAGACCTCCAGGGGCTTAGCGCCCTCTTCGGCTAAGGCCGGTGGGAGCTGGCCGTCTTGGAGGTTCCACCAGACGAGTTCAAACTACCCTTCTTTGAGGAGAACGGCTTCATAAGGAAGCGATGCCCCATCTGCGGAAGCCACTACTGGACTCAGAACCCCGATCAGGAGACCTGTGGAGACGCCCCCTGCGTTCACTACACCTTCATCGGCAACTCGCCTATGAAGATGAGGCTGACGGTCTCGGAGATGCGTGAAAGATTCCTCAGCTTCTTCGAGAAGCATGGCCACGGCAGGGTTAGGCCCTACCCCGTCGTCGCCAGGTGGCGGGACGACCTGATGGTCACCATAGCCAGCATCGTCGACTTCCAGCCCTACGTCATCGAGGGCGTCATACCTCCGCCGCATAACCCCCTCGTCGTCAGCCAGCCCTGCATGAGGTTTGAGGACATAGACCTCGTAGGTCCAACCTTCGGGAGGCACCTCACCATCTTCGAGATGGGTGGGCATCACGCCTTCAACTATGAGGGCAAACCCGAGATATACTGGAAGGATCAGACTGTTAGGTATCATCACGAGCTCCTCTGCGATGAGTTGGGCGTCCCATCGGAGATGGTCACCTATAAGGAGGGTCTCTGGTCTGGAGGTGGAAACGCAGGCTACGACCTGGAGGGATGCGTCGCAGGGCTGGAGGTCTCAACCCTCGTCTTCATGATGTATAGGGTCGTCGACGACCGCCTGGAGCCTATGCCATGTAGAGTTGTGGACACGGGCTACGGAATAGAGCGGTGGAGCTGGCTAAGCCAGGGTTCGCCGAGCGCCTTCCACGCCATATATGGCTCACTGCTCGAAGAGCTGCTCAGGGAGGCGGACATAGACATCGAGGAGACCCTGCTGGCTGAGGCGGCTAAACACTCCTGCATCTCAAGGGCTGAGGAGCTCCTCGAGGCGAGGGGGAAATTGGCGGAGCTCCTCGGCATGAGGCGTGATGAGCTCCTGAGGATTCTGAGGCCCCTGGAGGCCATCTATACGGCTTTGGATCACACTAAGGGCCTCGTCTTCCTTCTCTCGGAGGGCGTCGTCCCATCGAATGTGAAGGAGGGTTATCTCGCAAGGCTGCTTCTCCGCAGAGCCTACAGGATGCTCCGCAGAGCTGGAATAGAGGCGAAGCTCCTCGACCTCGTGGAGGCCCAGATAGACTACTGGGGCGGAGACTTCCCACATCTCAGGGAGATGAGGGATGAGATCATAGAGATGGTGGAGGTGGAGCTCAGCAAATACCGTGAAACCCTGAAGCGGGGTGGAGGCCTCGTCAGGAGGCTTCTAAAGCGTAGAAAGAGGCTGGATGCTGAGACACTCGTCGAACTCTACGACTCCCATGGATTGACACCCGAAGACGTGGGGGAGGCGGCTTCACAGATGGGCGTTAGAGTCGAGGCTCCAGAGGACTTTTACGCAAGGGTAGCCCGAAGACACATGGCGGAGGCATCAGCCGAGTTGGTTGAGGAGAAGCCCCACATCGATGTGAGGGGACTCCCGAAGACCAGGCCCCTCTACTATGAGGACGCATATCTAAAGGAGTTCGAGGCTGAGGTTCTGGCAGTCCTCAACGGTGAGTATGTCATCCTCAACCAGACGGCCTTCTACCCAGAGGGTGGAGGACAGCCAGGGGACACCGGATGGCTGATCAGGGGCGACCTGAAAACGAGGGTCGTCGACACCCAGATGGTGGAGGGGGTGATAGTCCACAGGGTTGAGGGAGAAAAACCCCTAAAACCTGGAGATAGGGTGAGAGGCCTCATCGATTGGGATCGGAGATATGCCCTAATGAGAAGCCACACGGCTACACATATCCTCATCGGAGCCGCCAGGAGGGTTCTCGGCCTCCACGCCTGGCAATCAGGAACACAGAAAGGAGTTGAACATAGCAGGCTGGATGTCAGCCACTACAGGAGGCTGACAAGAGAGGAGATAGAGGAGATAGAGAGATTGGCAAACCAGGTCATCTGGGAGGCAAGGCCGGTGAGATGCCGATGGATGCCCCGAAACGAGGCTGAGGAGCGATACGGCTTCAGGCTATACCAGGGTGGAGCCGTCCCAGGAGGCGAGATAAGGGTCGTAGAGATCGAGAACTGGGACGTGGAGGCCTGCGCCGGAACCCATGTGAAAAACACCCATGAGGTGGGCATCATAAAGATAGTCGCCACGGAGAGGGTTCAAGACGGCGTTGAACGCCTCATCTACTCCGTCGGCCCCTATGGATTGAGGGAAATACAGCATCGAGAGGAGCTCCTACTCAAAGCCTCAGAGGCCCTTGGAGCACCGATGGAGAAGCTCCCAGAGGCAGTCGCCAACACCCTTGAGAACGTTAGGAGGCTGAGGAGGGAGCTCAACGCCTTGATGAGGGAGGCCTCGGCGGCGAGGGCTGAGAGTCTGCTGAGGGAGGCTGAGGAGATTGAGGGCTTGAAGCTCATCATCGAGTCTGAGAGGACTCCCCTCAACTACCTCATAGAGGTGGGGAACGCCCTCGCCGAGCGGGAACCCAACGTCGTCGCCATCCTCGTCTCCGAGATCGATGGCAGATTCATAGTCAAAGCCGGAGACAGGGCCGTTGAGAGGGGAGTCCACGCCGGAAGGCTGGCGAGGGCCTTAGCCAAAGTCATAGGAGGCGGAGGCGGAGGAAAACCCCACTTCGCCCAGGGGGGTGGGGGAAACCCCTCAAAGCTGGAGGAGGCCGAGGAGGCCATAAGGGAGGCCCTTAGAGGTCAGTTAGGCCCAGGGGGGAATCCGGTATAAGTGGTGGCCACTTATAACAACTCCACAAGCTTCCTCCAGGCCTTCAATCTCTCCTCACGCTTCCTCGGCAGCCTCATACGTTGATCCCATCGATCTCTACGCATAAGCTCCCTCATCACCCTCAGCATTAGGGTTAGGTCTCTGAAGAGGCGTGGCATATTCCTCCTGATCTCGACGAAGATCATCCTCGTGGTGTCATCCTCGAAGCCCTCCTCCAGCCATCTCAGCAGCCTCTCCTTCTCCCTCCTCGTGAAGATGTAGCTCCTCACAGGCATCGACGTCGAGTCAACCCCTATACAGGTTTTTATGAAGCCTCATAATGGGTAGGGTTGTTTACGCATAACCTTTAATCCCCTCCGAAGACTCCATATATCTGTCCCCCTTAGGAGAAGGGATTTGTCATGGTCGATTGGGCTGCGATAGAGGAGAAGTGGCAGAAGCGATGGGAGGAGGCCCATCTCTTCGAGGCGGATCCAGACCCCGATAAGCCGAAGTTCTACATAACCGTCGCCTACCCCTACCCAAACTCGCCTCAACATATAGGGCATGGCCGAACCTATACTCTGGCCGACGTCCACGCCAGGTATCGAAGAATGCAGGGCTACAACGTCCTCCTGCCCATGGCCTGGCACTATACTGGAACACCGATCATAGCTATGGTCGAGCGCCTGAAGGAGGGGGATGAAGACCTCATAGAGACCTTCACAGACATCTATCACATACCACGTGAACGCCTGAAGGAGCTTGAAACCCCCATAGGTATGGCCAGATACTTCACCGAGGAGATAAAGCAGGGCATGAAGCGTATGGGATACAGCATAGACTGGCGAAGGGAGTTCACAACAATCGACCCCTACTACAGCAAATTCATCCACTGGCAGTTCGAGAAGCTCCGTCAACGGGGCTACATAACGCAGGGGAGCCATCCAGTAGGCTGGTGCCCCCACTGTGGAAACCCCGTCGGACAGCATGACACCATCGGCGACATGGAGCCTGAGATCCAGGAGTTCACAGCCATAAAGTTCAGAGCCGGCGATGAGACCTATCCAACGGCAACCCTCAGACCCGAAACAGTCTTCGGAGTCACAAACATCTGGGTCAACCCCGACGCAGAGTATGTGAAGGCCAAGGTCGACGATGAAACCTGGATCGTCAGCCAGCGGGCGGCTGAGAAGCTCGTCTTCCTCGGATATAGAGTCGAGGTCCTGGAGAAGATGAAGGGGGTGGAGCTCCTCGGCCGTAGGGTTGTCAACCCGGCGACGGGGGCTGAGGTTCCCATACTTCCAGCGGAGTTCGTCGACCCAAACCATGCGACGGGCGTCGTCATGTCCGTTCCAGCCCACGCCCCCTACGACTACATAGCCCTAAAGACGCTTCAGGGCCTATCGAACACAGCTCTGAAGAAGAGGGGGCTGAGGCCAGGCGACGTGAGACCTCTGAAGCCGATAGGAATCATAGAGGTCCCCGGATACGGTGAGTGGCCGGCGGCTGAGGTCGTAGAACGCATGGGCATAGAGACCCAGGACGACCCGAGGCTGGAGGAGGCGACTAAGGAGGTCTATGGGGAGGAGTTTAGAAACGGCCTGATGAGGGGGAACACTGAAACCTATGCGGGCATGAGGGTTGAAGCCGCCAGGGAGGCGGTGAGGAAGGACCTCATAGCGGAGGGGAAGGCCACAACGATCTATGAGTTGGTGAAGCCCGTCTACTGCCGCTGTGGAACGGAGGTTGTGGTCAAAATCTTCGAGAATCAGTGGTTCATCAACTATGGAGACCCAGATTGGAAGAAGCTGGCCCATGAGAACCTCGACGAGATGACCATAATCCCAAGGGAGTTCAGACAGGAATTTGAGAATGTCATCGACTGGCTGAAGGCGAAGGCCTGCGCCAGGAAGGTTGGCATGGGGACGAGGCTCCCCTGGGCTCCAGACTGGATCATCGAAGCCCTATCGGACTCGACGATCTACATGGCCTACTACACCGTCGTGAGACATCTAAAACGTCTTCAGCCAGACCCTGAGACCCTCGACGTGGAGTTCTGGGACTACATCTTCCTCGGCGAGGGCTCTGCGATGAGGGTCTCGGAGAAGACTGGCATCCCAATAGAGGAGTTGGAGAAGATGCGGGAGGAGTTCCTATACTTCTACCCACTTGATGCGAGGCATTCAGGTAGAGACCTAATATCGAATCACCTAACCTTCATGATCTTCAACCACACAGCCATCTTCCCCAGAGACCTCTGGCCGAGGGGCATCTACGTCAATGGAAGCGTCCTCATGGAGGGGCAGAAGATGAGTAAGTCTTTGAAGAACATCATACCCCTCATCGAGGCCATAAGGGAGTTCGGAGCCGATCCGCTGAGGCTATCCCTGATGGCGACGGCTGAACCAATAAAGGATGCGGACTTCAGCAGGAGCCTGGCGAAGTCCATGAGGGAGACCCTTGAGAGACTCTACGACAGGGTGATGGAGGCCGCCAAGCATGAGGGAAACCCCTCAGACCTGAAGGAGATAGACCTATGGATGCTGAGCAGACTCCAGCGACACATAGCCGAGGCAACTGAAGCGATGGAGGAGCTGAGGGTGCGGAGGGCCATACATGCCATCCTCTACGACATGAATCAAGACCTCGAATGGTATCTACGCAGAGTCGCCCCGCAGAGAGAACAGCGATCCAAGGCCATAAACTACGTCCTAAGGAGGGTGGCGGAGGCCCAGGTGAAGATGCTGGCACCCTTCACGCCACATCTCTGCGAGGAGCTCTGGGAGGCCCTCGGCGGCGAGGGCTTCGTCTCCACAGCCCCCTGGCCGAAGGTCGATGAGAAACTAATAAGGCCAGACCTCGAGGAGAAGGAGGACATCATAAAGGCCTGCCTCGAGGACATACAGCACATACTGAGGGTGACGGGCATACAGCCTCAGCATATACACCTCTACACGGCGACAAGCTGGAAGTGGAAGGTCTACCTCAATGCCCTGGAGCTCGCCTTAGCAGGAGAGCTGGACGTCGGAAGCCTCATCAGGGAGTGCTTCAAGGATGAGGAGCTGAGATTTAGGGCCAGGGAGGTCCCAGAGTTCGCCAGGGCCATCGTCGAGGATGTGACTAAAACCCCAGAGGATCGGATAAAGACGAGGCTGGAGATGGGCGTAGTCAACGAGCTGATAGTCCTACAGGATGCAGCAGACTTCCTAAAAGCCGAGTTCAACTGTGAGGTCTCCATCTGCGGAGAGTCAGACCCCTGGATAAAAGACCCAGAGGGCAGAGCCAAGAGGGCTAAGCCCTATAGGCCTGCGATATACATCGAATAACCTAAATGAATTTTTGAACCCCTATTAGCCATGCATCGGGTCCCGGAGCATATTAAGGGTCAGATGGGTCCATGCGGAATCATCTGCGCAGACTGCGACCTCGGAAATGGAACGGTGGCCGAGACAGCTAGGAGGCTTAAGGGATACCTCACCCTCTACGGCGTGGAGGAGTGGGCGAGGCTTCTACCAGGCGGCGATGAGATAGACTTCAAAGCCCTCAACGAGGCCTTGAGCTGGCTGGCGGAGTATATGGGATGCCAGGGCTGTGAGAGGGGTGGAGGGCCGCCGGACTGCCCCATAAGACTCTGCGCCAGGGAACACGGCTATGAACTCTGCTCTCAGTGTCCAGAGCTGGAGGACTGCACCAAATTCAACTGGCTGGGGGAGTATGGAGACCAACTGAGGAGGAGGCTCATCGAGGCGAGGGGGAAATCGAAGGAGGAGCTTCTAAGGGAGCTCCAGGGGAAACGTTGAGGAGCTCGGCATCCATTTAAGTTTTGAGGGACACCTTCTCCTGATATGGTGCAGGTCTCGATAATCATCGGAAGCGAATCAGATCGAGAGCTGGCTGAGAAGGCTTCAGGCATACTAACCGAATTGGGGGTAAAACATGAAATAGTCGTCTACTCCGCCCACAGAGACCCGGATGGGTTGAGGCGATACCTGGAGGAGGTTGATGCCGAGGTCTTCATAGCCATCGCAGGACTCTCAGCCGCCCTGCCAGGCTTCATAGCGGCTCACACCCTCAAACCCGTTATAGGGGTTCCGAGGGCTGTTAGGCTGCTGGGACTCGACGCCCTATTATCGATGGTTCAAATGCCTACGGGTGTCCCCGTCGCAGTTGTGGGCATAGACTCGGCGAAGAATGCAGCCATACTGGCGGCTGAGATACTGGCGCTGAGGGATGAAGGGATCAGAGAGAGGCTGAAGGCCTATAGGGAGGGGTTTAAAACCTCCTCTCAACATAGTTGACGACCGACTCCAAGATTAGGCGTCCATCCCCATATCTGGGAGGCTCCTCATACCTCGTCCAGTCTGGGAGCTGCCATCCATAGTAGGCCCTCTCAGGGTGAGGCATTAAACCGAGGACGTTTCCCTCGGGATTACAGATGGCGGCGATGTCGTGAAACGATCCATTAGGGTTGTAGGGATACTCCCCCTCAGCATAGGAACCATCAGGCCTGGCGTAGCGGAGAACCAATTGATCATTCTCGTAGAGCCTTCGGAGATACTCCCGCTCAAGGTCTCTGGGCAGTAGGAAGCGGCCCTCGCCGTGGGCTACGGGAATCCTCAGCACCGCATCCCTTGGGATGGAGGCCGTTAGGTGGCAGCCGCCTCGATTCACATGCCTCAGATAGACCCATCGGCAGTGGTATCCCCCAGGGACGTTGCTGGCGAGGGCCGCCTGTGGATAGGGGGATTTACCCTCGAAGCCTGGTAGGAAGCCGGCCTCGACGAGGAGCTGGAAGCCGTTGCAGATGCCGAGGACGGCCTTCCCCTCATCGATGAAGCGTTCAAGCTCTCCGCCGATGTGGTATTCGCACTCCTTAGCCCAGATGGCTCCGCTTCGAACATAGTCCCCATAGCTGAAGCCACCTGGGAAGACGAGGATGTCATACTGCTCCAGGTTTCTCTCCCTGAAGACCCTCTGGGTGTGGAGAACATCAACCTGGACTCCGAGGTCTCTGAAGGCCCTCGCCGTCTCAGCATCACAGTTGGTTCCAGGAGCTCTCAGGATGAGAACCCTTACTTCGCTCCGCTTCATCGCTAAGCCCCCAGTGGAGTCTTCCAGGCCTCTATGAGCTCCTTTAGGCTGAGATTCATCAAGGCCTCACCTCCACTTAGGATTATGAGATTCTCCTCATCTATGACTCGCCCTATCTTGGCGTTGGGTGAGTCGGCCATCAAATCCTCGAACTCAGATTCACGCCCCTCAACGACCTCCACCAATAGTCGGCCATTAGACTCCGAGAACAACAGCTGATCGGGGCGCATGACACCCTCAGCGGGAACGGCGTCGACGTCGATCTCAAGGCCGAGCCATCCCGTGAAGGCCATCTCAGCCGCCGCCACGGCCAAACCCCCCTCCGAGAGGTCGTGGCAGGCCTTGACCAGGCCTCTATCCATCGCCTCCAGGAGCCTCCTATAGGCCTTTATGGTCTCTTTGGGCCTCAGCCTCGGAACAGATGCCCCGAGGAAGCCCATGAGGCGGTAATACTCGGAGCCCCCCAGCTCTGGTTTAGTCACCCCTATGATATAGAGGGGGTCTCCAACCCTCTTCAGGTCGAGGGTTATAACCCTCCTTATGTCGGGGACTATGCCGATGGCTGTGATTAGAAGCGTAGGCGTGACGGGGCCGAGGGGAGACTCGTTGTAGAGGCTGTCCTTACCTGAGATGAAGGGCATCCCATAGGCCCTGGCGACATCGTAGCAGGCTCGGCAAGCGTAGACGAGGCCTCCGAGGCGATCCTCCTTCTCTGGGTTGCCCCAGGTGAAGTTGTCGAGGAGAGCAATCCGACGGCCTCCCACGGCTATGTTGTTCCTCACGGCCTCATCAA
>Ga0209410_1001068_pt1 | contig 13218 bp, 13 predicted proteins | sample Mar14436cmmetaG_FD_184135 | JGI IMG/M metagenome (GOLD analysis project Ga0209410, IMG submission 184135) | Marine hydrothermal vent microbial communities from Guaymas Basin, Gulf of California to study Microbial Dark Matter (Phase II) - Marker... ... | reverse complement strand
TAGTGGGCCGTGGTGGCTGCCTCTCATCCAGCCTGCTACTAGGTGTGGGAATGCGAATGCTTCTAGTACTTCGCCTACTGCTGGGAAGCCGTGTTGGGCTCTGACTATGAGTACGGGGTCGTCTTTTCCTACGTATCTGCCTGCTATTAGGCTTAGCCTTGTTACGCTGGATACGGCTGCTGTTTCCATGTCTTTTTTCCTGTATACTCTTCTTATGACGTAGCGTCCTGGGGTGCCTATTAGGGCTAGTATGTCGTAGAGTTCTTCAGGTGCTTTCATTTTTACTGCCTTGTGCTCGATTACGTCTAGTATGTCGAATATGAAGCCTTCGTGCATGCTGGGGTCTATTACTAGGCCTGCGGTGTTGAAGGGGTCTGCGAAGATCTTATAGAGGTTGAAGTTCCATGCTCCTGGCTCGGTCTTGTCGGCGGAGAATACCAGTATGGGCTCGCTCTTTCTTTCCTCTATTTCCATTTCGGCGACGCCGGGGCCCATTCCCCTGATGTTGCCTGAGAAGGTGTCGCTTAGGAGGTCTTGTCCTGCGCCGTAGAGTTTGAGGGGTTTGGACACGTTGTTTGTTACTTCGAGGAAGGTGTCCCATGCGAGTTTGTGTATTTCGGGGTTTGCTTCGCCTTTGGTGTGGGTCATCAGTAGTTGTAGGTCGTCTCCTGCGTGGTAGACGTAGTAGTCTATTAGGAGGCCGGTTTCCTTGGCTTCTTGCAATTTTTTCTTGGCGTATTCTTCCTGCTTGGGGTGTACGACGCTGTGTCCGACCCATCCGCCGATGTCAGCCTTGATTAGGCTGATGGTTACTTTCAACCTTGTTTCACCATGTGAATTTGAACGTTGGGGTATATAACGTCTACCTGTGATGTATCTACGTAAGGGTAGTAAAAATGGATAAATAATCTAGTGGTTGGTTGAAACTTTAAAAACCTTTGTTGTGTTTCGGGTTTGCTGCTGTCTGCTGTTAATAAATAGTCTCAGAAAAGTTTATTATTGTAGGAAGTTACTACCCTCATGTAGATATTTGTGGGAGATGCTATGGAGAAGGAGCTTTTGGCATGGTTGGAGAGCTTGAATTTGACTAAACAGGAGGCGGAGATTTTAGCGTTTATTATGGTTAAGGGGCAGGCGACGGTGAACGAGATTTCGGAGGGGCTGGGGATTGCGAGGCCGCACGTCTACACTGCTCTTAAGAATCTTTGGGCGAAGGGGTTCATCGCTAAGAGTAGTTCTAGGCCTGCGGTTTACAACGCTCTTCCGTCTATTGACGCGTTGAGGATGCGGGTGAGGGAGCTTTCGGAGTGGTATGAGAGGATGCTTTCTGTTGTTGAGAGCTTGGCTAGCCGTGTTAGTCTTCCTGAAAGGGCGGTGTTTATTGAGGGCGGCAATGCTTTTCTGACTCACCTGGTTAACGATGTTTCTAAGGCGAAGACGCTTGTTTGGATCGCGCTTCCTAGGCTCAGCATTGCGGGTAAGAGTTTGGAGACCGCGTTGTACAGCGCTAGGAGCCGCGGCGTGGATGTTAGGGTTGCGGCTTGTGACTACAGCTTGCTTAAGAGGTTTCCGTCTTCTCCGAACTTTTATAGGTATGTTGAGCCTCCGCCGCCGTTTGTTTTGGCTGTCGTGGACTCTACGAGCTATTTTTCGCCTGCGACTGTGGACTTTCTGCCTGGTGGGATTGTGACTCGGAGTCCGCAGATTGTTAGGGAGTATAAGGCTTATTTTGAGCATATTTGGAGCGAGGATTACCTGCATACTGTGCATAAGATTAGGGTTAGGAGTCCGAGAGAGGTTTATTGAAGCCTCGGCTTCCCGCTTTCTTCACGGGTCTGGTCATAACCCCTTCGTCATCGGCGTGTATATATTAGTGGCGCAGGTTTTTAAACGTAGTATTCCGGCCTTCTTTCGCGGGCTTGCCGCATTTTCTCGGCTAGCTGTCTGACTTCTTGCTCTTTCTTTTTTATTTCCTCTATTACTTTGTCAAGGTTTTCGAGGCTGACTTTGAAGTCGTAGATTTTCATGAGTACTTTTACTATTTCTCTGCCGGCTTCTGGGTCTGGGGCTTGGAGGGTTGTTGACGCCATGAGGGCGTAGGCTTTGAGGCCCATTTTGCTTGCGACTGCGGGGACGAGGCCGCAGGCTCCGGTTATGGTGCCTCCTATGCTTGGCTTTACTCCGAAGGTTTGGAGCCATTTGCCTGTTTCTTCGTTGTCGGCGGCGTAGTAGACTTCTTTTTTGCCTTCTTCTCCTATGGTTGTTCCGCAGACTGCGGCTACTTCTACTCCGCCTTTCTCCTTGAAATATTGGAGCATTTTTTCGGCTACTTCGTATTGTCCCCAGCTGACTGGCTGGACGTCGCTGGTGAGGAATAGTAGGTCTCTGTTTCCGCTGTAAAGGTAGAACTCGTAGCGGGGTATTTTTAGGAGGCCGTCGTCTGTTATGAAGACTCCTGCGCTGCCTGTTGGGAGGGTTAGGTGAGAGCTGTAGAGCTCGGCGACTTTTTGTAGGCGTAGTTCTTGGATTACGTAGTCGACTGCTATTTTTCCTGCGAAGCCTATTCCGGGGAGTCCCTGTATGAGGACGCCTTGGTTTAGCTTGTATTCTTTTAGCTCCTCTATCCACGTTACCATTTAGATCCCCGTTTAGAAGGCCGAGCGAAATATTAAAGTTTCATATTTGCCTGTGGAATACGGGGTGATGAGGCGCTGTCCCCGTGGGAGCGGTGACGGCGAACCTCCCCCTTTGCTGACTCGGCTTTCTCGGCTTCGGGGTTGGGCTTGCTGAACCGCTTGCCGCTGGAGGGTTGGGCTGTGATTGATTGCTTTGCCTACTTTTTGTTGAGGATTTTCTTCGCGTTTTGGTGGATTTTTTCTGCTACTGTGTTCTGGTCTAGGCCTTTTATTTGGGCTATTGTTTTGACGGTGTCGGGGATCATTTCTGGTGTTAGGTTGATTCCCCTGTAGTTGTAGGGGCCGTCGCTTTCTGTCAAGATTGCCGAGAGAGGCGTTTCTTTAACTATTTTTCTCATTTTGTTTTGGATTTTTACTGCGGGGTTTACTGTTATCATGTAGCCTTTTTCGACTATTTTCTCTAGAATGCTGAGGGGGCCTGTGTACCAGTGGAAGATGGCTCTTTCTATATTATGCCTTTCCAGCTCTTCGAGGACTTCTTTCCAGGCTCCTGCGGCGTGAATGTTGACTAGTAGCGATAGCTCCTCTGCCGCTTTTAGGAACTTTCTGAAGATTTCGAGTTGTCTTTCGAAGGTTTTTGGGACGAATTTCTTGTCCAGCCCTACTTCGCCTATGGAGATGGCTTCCTCCCTTTCTAGAAGTTTTAGTGTGCGTGAAACCTCTTCGTCGGAGACTTTATGGGCTTCCCAGGGGTGGACGCCGACGCAGGGGTGGACCTTGAGCGCGTGGGCTAGTTCGAGGGTTTTTAGCGAGGACTCGTAGTCGTCTGATACTGCTATTAGGATGAACTTTTCAGCGAATCGCGCTGCGCTTTCCCTGTCGAATTCGTGGAGGTGGACGTGGGCGTCGACGTACCTCATAGGTAAACAATTTAGGTTCCCTGTAATCTTTGTTTTCTGGGATGAAGAGCCCAGGCGACTCTGAGCGGTGAGGAGGCCTGCATCGTCTCCGACCCTACTTTACATAGCGTATTACAAGTGGGCCGCGGTAGCCTCTACGCCAGATCCATCTTACCCTTATGCCTGCTCGGGCGGGTAGTATCTGGCCGCGGGAGGGCTGTATGAAGGATACTCTGGACGCGCCTACTAGCACTATTTCTCTCCTATGCTTGCCGCTCCAGTCCAGGTTTACCATGTATTTTCCGTTTGAGATGCGCTCTTTGACGGAGCCTTTGATTACTAGGCGTACATTTACCCTGTCTCCTCCCTTTTTCCTGGAGGTTTCGATGTAGAAGGTTTTTGCTTCTTCGCCTTCGAGGTATCCTACCGCGGAGACCCAGTCTCCGTGCACGGCCATGTAGTGCACGTCTATGGGGTAGCTGAATAGCTCTACGCGGGTTCCCTCGCCTATGAGCCTTCCCCTGCCCGTGAAGGAGACACGGGACTCGCCGCTGGGCTTTATTTCTTCTATCCACAGCGAGTACGTGTACCTGATCTTCAAGCTTGCTTACCAAATACTTTTTAAGCTTCTCGGTATTATATTAATGCCCGTGACGGCCAGCTGACAGGCCCTGAGGGGCTGGTGTGAGGCTGGCCGCCGGCGACGGCGTGATGAGAACTCCCGGCTGTGAGCGCGTGATAGAAACTTACCCGGCTGATCGCAGTTTTCTTCTTTGGGTGAAGGATTGATAAGAGGGTTTTCTTCCATTATTTGGGGCGATGAATTTTACGGTGGGCTTTCTGACGGGGGATGAGACTACAGGGGGATGAGCCCCTAAAGCTTCGCCCACTGCGCATGCGTTTTTGTTGTTTCCGCTATTTCGCGGGCTAGCTTCGCGTTTTTCGCGGCGATGAGGCTTATTTTTCTTTCGAGGCTTAGCCTGGCGTCTTTAGGCGCGTACAGCACGGTGCCGCCCGCTTCTTTAACTATCAGCATGGCTGCGGCGTAGTCTATTACGCGCGCGTGCCCTAAGACTAGTGAGGCGTCTAGCCCCTCTGTGACCCACGCTACTTCTAGGCTGCCGCAGCCGTATCCCCTTATTTTCCATTTCTTTTTGAGAAGTTCTTTGACGATTTCAGCTATTTGGGCGCCTGTGCTCGCCGAAAAGTTGATCGCTATGGATGGCGCTGAGTGGGGAGAAGCTTCCTTAATGGTTAGCTTTCTGTCTCCTACGAACGCTCCCTCCCCCTTTAAAGCCTTGTAGGGCTGGGCGGAGGGGTTTAGGGGTAAAACTACGCCTGCAGCTACGTCCTTGAGCGAGCCTCCGTGGGCGATAGCTATTGACACCGCGTAGGGCAGTAGCCCCCGCTTTACGTTGTAGCTTCCGTCTATTGGGTCGATTATGAATAAAGGGTAGTCGGCGCTGTATTTCCTGTAGCCTTGCTCCTCGCTTAGTACAGCGTAGCCGCTGCCCAGCCTGTTTTCGAGTACGCGGAGTATCGCCTCCTCAGCCGTCTTGTCGACTCTGAGTGTCGTGTCTCCGCTGGCTCCTACGCCTTCAATCTTGCTGGCTTGCCCGCCTCCGATTACTTTTCTGGCAGCTTCGGCGGCGGCTCTCGCGGCCTCCTCGGCTATCTTTAGGAGAAATTTTTCTTCGTACAACTCTTTCACCTTTGTCTTGGAGATGCGGGGTCCTGATTAATTTTCCGACGTAGATTAAGCTTAAATTAATTGGGTGGATGATGTATACAGTAAGTGGGGGATGATGCTCCTGCGCCCCTCGGTGGGCTGCAGGTGGCCTGCGCTAGGCCTGCTGACCCCTACCTTTTTAGAATGACGTAGTTCCTGCCTTGAACTTTTTTTACCTCGACTATTCCGAGCGAGCTTAAGCGCATGATGCGCCGCCATACCGTGGTTTTCGGCAGGCCTAGTGCACGCATGATTTCGCTTTGGTATGCTCCGCCCCCATACGATTTCAGTACTTTAATTATGGCCTCGTCCTCGGGCGTCAGCAGCACGGGCTCCTGCGACGACCTTTTGTATAGGTATATTACGGCAGCAGCGGCTACTACCAGTATGATTAGCGCCGCTAGAATGAATGGGGTATTACCTTGCGTTATGGAGACGGGAAAGTAGATTGAGGTTCCGCTGGGCTTTTCTTGTTGTTGGTTGCTTTGCTGCTTTGTGCCGCCTGTTTCTTGCTGTGTTCCGGATTCGCCTCCCTGCTCTGCTTGCCCGGTTTCTCCGCTTGTTTTGTTTATGGGTACTATGGTTACGGGGATGGTGTAGCTTAGGATTACTGTTTTGCTTCCCTCGGGGTACTTCATTATGATGTATCCTTTTTCCACGTTTATTGTCTCTGGAACTGGGTCCATGCTGGTGATCACGAAGCCGTCTGGAAGCTTCAGCGTTAGCTCGGCGCTGCTCGTTACGTTCAGCGTCCATATTTCGCCTTGCTTTTCCGTGAGCTCCTGGGTGACGTATAAAACTTTGATGTATGTTGTGTTTACGACGGCTACCCGCAGCAGCTTTTCGTCTTCGAACTCGTATATCAGGGGGCCTCCCTCGTCGTCTAGAACCAGTAAAGTTGAAGTTCCATTTGTAGGCTCGTATGGCTTGGCTAGAAGCTCGACTTGTACTTCTCCGAGCTCCATGGTGACGTTGAAGGTTTCCTCTACGAGGCAGGACCCGTCGTAGAAAACCTCCAAGCTAACGCTGCTGCTGTTTAGGGGCTGAGGAGCCGTGCTTACCATAGCTGAGACGTACATTATTAGCGTCAGCAATACTATTATGAAGCGGCTTAATACGCTCTCCATAGCAGCACCTTAGAGAAATACATTATATTCTACTTAAAATGGGTAATCCCTCTTTGCTGAGTATTAGAATAGAAAAAGATGGACGGGTTATTTTAGGAGTACTATTTCTGCTGAAAGTTCTTCTAAATCGAGGACGGCGTATGAGGCTTTTCCGGATAGGTATCCGCTTAGTTCGCCTGGGTTTAGCACGAGCGTGCTTCCGATTCTTTTCACTTCGGCTTCGTGAAGGTGCCCGTAGATTACTGCGTCGAACTCGCCGCTTTTGGCTAGGGCATAAGCGAACCTGCGCGTCTTGTCGGCGCCGTCTACTCCGTGAATTACCGCGACTCTATAGCCTTCCAGCGTGAGGAAGAGGGGTTGCTCCTCCAAGGTGAAGCCGTATTTTTCCGCGATTTTTGATAGGAGCAGGCGTTCTCCGTCGTTGTTGCCGAATACGGCGTAAAGTTTTAGCCCTTGAAACAGCTTTAAGGCGAAGGGTGATATTATGTCCCCGGCGTGCACCACAACGTTTAGCTGTCTCTTCTTTATGTCCTCCACGGCTCTCCTTATGTTCCCTAGGTTATCGTGAGAGTCGGAGACAACGGCTATCTTCATGGTCTTCTCCCATTCACGTAAAGCATTTAGCAGCGTTAATACTTGACGGTTGAAGGGCTGCGGCACTTCTGTGAGTGTAATTCATATATACTGTGTAGCAAATATTTGCTGGGGTGCCGCCGTGAGCATACACAAGCTGGACGATAGGGCTTTGAGGAGGATGGTGGATAAGGCGGCGTGGCTTATCGAGACTGGCAGGGTAGTTCGCATAAGCAACATAATGTTCTACGTAATGGGCAAGCGAAACAGGCACATCGTAAAAATAGAGGGAGATAAGCTCGCGTGCACTTGCCCGGGCTACAAGGATAAGGGAATCTGCTCCCATGTCCTAGCAGTAATGGCTATACTTGAGATGAAGGACGGGCTAGAATACCTTGATGAGAAGATAAGGGAGAGGATAAGGAAGGAGTGGGCTGCAATAACTAGGGGCGGATATAGGGCATAGGCACCCCGGGCTAGAGCCTCTTCTCCATAATCCAGCTAATGATAGTGCTTAGTAGTAGGCCTCCAACCCATCCCGCTAAAAGGGGCGTGGCCTTAATGGATGCTAAGAAAGATGCTAAATAATAAACTGTAGTTGAGAAATAGATTCTATCCGCCTTCTTCCGGCTTTTCTTGCCGCTTCTACGCCTAGCTTTTCCTGTAACTTCCCACGCAAAACTCCCGCCCAGCAGCACTTTAATCAGTGCATACACGGCGTAGAGCGAAAGCGCGTTATATAATACTGAGCCCACTGCGAGCCCTGTAGCCGCCTTCTTTATCCCTATTTTCTGGCTAAGAGAAGCAAAGAGCTGCACGCCGAAAATGGCTAGCAAGGCGTTAAGCAACGCCGTTGACGCCATAAACACGGACGTCGAAAGAGCCTCTCCTGTGGCTAGGGAAACGATCGGCACCACCCCTACTAGGGCATTCAATAGGAGACCGAAATAGAACGATAGGAAGGGGGCAGCTACAAGTGCCTTAGCCGAGCCCTGTGTAAAGAGCTTGAGAGCCTTAAAGAAGCCCTGAAAACTCCCTACAATCCATCTCTGCTGCTGCTTCCGAAGATCCGAAAATGTGGCCGGAGGAAGCTCAGAAACATTTTCTTCGATTATTGCACCTCTTTCTCCCTTGCTGACAAGCGTCACGAAAAGGTCTATATCCTCTGCTAGGGTTTTCTCGCTCCAACCACCGACTGCTAGAATGGCTTTCCTGCTTAAGCCGTAGCCGTAGCCCGCAATGAAGGGTAAGCCGAGAGCTGCAGTCCCTTTCAGGAGGAAGTCGTTTCGAAAGCATACATAGGACGCGTAGGCGGCAGCTACCAGACCCTCGACGCTCTCGGGGAACGTCTTCGACTGAGCTAGCACGTAGCCGCTCTCTATGCAACCGCACACGTTTTCTAGGAATTCGGCTGAGAACCCGGTGTCTGAGTCTACAATTACTACTATCTCTCCATTGGAAACCTTTAGCGCGTCGTTGAGTGCACCTGGCTTAAACCCCCTGGGCTTATCTCTGTGGATTACTTTTACGGTTTTCTTTAAGCCTAGGATATCGTGGTTCGGCCTGTCGCTGTCGTCCACTATTATGAACTCTACGTTTCTCAGCTTGTTGGTCGTGTTTTTGATGAAGTTTGAGAGTCTGCGGAGAACATGCAGCGGTTCGTTTCTTGTTGGTATTATTACAGATACTGTACAGGTTCCGCGCTTTCTGCAGATTCGGGGCCGAGCGAAACCACTTAAGATTATTATAAATGTGATAAGCGCTAAAAGCGAGACAATAACCGCGAACAACGTAGTAACAATGTTCATAGCGCCACCATCTGCACGTAATCCTACCTTGGCCACGGTAATAACCATTTTTAGTCTTTAAGAAGTATGGAGTGAGTATTTTCAAGGCTTAGCCTGCTTTGCTGGAGAGATTAATTAATGCTCAGGATCCATGTCGTTGGCTTACACAACGTTTATATACCGGAGGCTGGAGTTGTAGATGCAAAGGCAAGGGAAAGAAAATGGAAAGAGAAGAGATAAAAGTAAGGGATCTTAGGCCTGGATTAAGAAATGTGAATATGACTCTTAAAGTTGTGAGCGTTGGTGAGGAGAAAACCGTTTTCTCCCGGAGCGACGGCAGCGAGCACAGGGTTGCAGACGCAGTTGTTGGCGATGAAACTGGCGTTGTCTACATGTCGCTCTGGGACGATGATATAGACGAGGTTAGGGAGAAGGAAGGTTCAACTATCAAGCTTAAGAATGGTTATGTGACTGTTTTCCGCAACACTATGAGGCTCAGCAAAGGAAGGTACGGCAAGATAGAGGACAGTGATGAGGAGATAGAGGAGGTAAACGAGAGCAACAATGTTTCCGAAAAGCCTAGTTTTAGCGGCGGAAGAAGTTATAGGAGAAGAGGTTATAGAAGGGGCTACTAAGCCCCCAATTTTTTCTCAACAACTATTATCAAGAAATCATTTACATTTGTTCCCGTATATCCTGTTTTAACGTGTCCACCTGCCTTGGCGAAGAAGCTGTAGCTGTCGTTATTCGCTAGATACTTTATTGGATCGAGTCCCTTCTCCAAAGCTATTTCTACCGTTTTTCCATCTACTACGGCCCCGGCAGCATCCGTAGGCCCGTCTCGACCGTCGCTACCTATAGAGGCTATTGCAACACCGGTTAATCCCTTGATCTCTATGGCTGCTGCCAGCGCTAGCTCTTGGTTTCGCCCTCCTTTGCCCTTTCCTGTTACGGTGACTGTTGTTTCTCCTCCGGCGAGTATGACTGCTGGGGGCTCTATTGGGTGTCCTGTTCTAAGCGTTTCCTTGGCTATTGCCGCTGCTACTTTGCCTACTTCTCGCGCTTCTCCCTCTAGCATTGCGGTCAGGATTATGGCGTTGTAGCCTAGCTTCTGGGCTTTGTCCTGCATTGCCTTTAGGGAGTCTATGTTGCTTGCGATTACGTGGTTGTGCACTTTCCTGAATATGGGGTCGCCGGGCTTTGGCGTTTCGGGAACTTCTCCCCTCAATCCCTTCGTTATGTATTCTTTTATGCTGGGCGGCGCTTTGTCCCAGACTTTTCTGCGCTGCAGGACTGCGGCGGCGTCTTGAAAGGTTGTTGGGTCGGGGACTGTGGGGCCGGAGGCTATAGTGTCCATTCTGTCGCCAACCACGTCGGATATCATTAGGGCTACTAGGGTTGCTGGGTAGGCGTGTCGGGCTAGCCAGCCTCCCTTTATTCTGGATAGATGTTTTCTGACCGTGTTTAACTCGAATATGTCTGCACCCGCGTTCATTAGGGCTATGCTTACCTCGGCCATATCTTCTATAGTTACTCCTTCTACGGGGCATTCGATCAAGGCTGACCCACCTCCTGATATTAGGGCTAGCACTACGTCGTCCTCGCTTAAGCCGGAAACTAGTTTTAGGATTTCGTTGCAGGCATGTACGCTTTTCTCACTTGGCCTGGGGTGGGTGGATCCTACCAGCCTTATCTTTTTTAGGCTGTAGTCATTCACTATTTCCTCCGGCACTGCTACAACGCCGTCCTCTACTATTTCTCCCATTATTTCCTCTACGGCTTTTGCCATGCCTCCCGAGGCTTTTCCGGCGCCGATTACGTAGACGCGGCCTTTTAGCGGTATCTCTTCGTTTTTAACTTTGAGCTTGTTGGCGGCGTATTTTAAAGCGTTTTTTATGGCTGTTTCTGGGTCTGCGACTGCTATTCCTTCTAAGGCGAGAGTTAGGGCTGTTTTTCGGGCTTTTTCGTCGAACTCGGACATAAAGCTCACCTCTAAAAGTTTAGTTTCCCAGTATTACTAGTGTATTCTTTTGTTTAAAGTTTCTTAGGGTAAGAGTAGGGCTGTTCCGAATGTTTTCTTGATGAAGGTATCGATACTCGCGTATTTGCCTGGCGTGGAAGAGCTTGTTGCGAAGATTGCGTGGGCATCTATTTCTGGGCTTCCGCCGCCCGAAATCTCGGTGGGCGAGGACGACGTGGCGAGGCTTTTTAGGCTTGCTAGGACCATGAAGCTTAGCAGCGTACTGGACTTCCCTTTCTATATTTTCTCTATATCTGGCGTGTCGAGGGTTTTTACCCATCAGTGGGTTAGGTATCGCATAGCAGCGCACATTCAGCAGAGCATGAGGTGGGTTAAGATCGATACGGGCTTCGACCCAGAGGATCCCTGGTTTATCGTTCCGCCGAGCATAGTTAAACGGGGCGCTGACGCGGTTGTAATGTACATTAAGGGGGTGATCGAGGCCGGAAGGCGGTATTTAGAACTAGTTGATGAGGGAGTGCCTACCGAGGATGCCAGGTTTGTACTGCCCCATGCTGTTAAGACCCACATTTCTACTGTTATGAACGCTGAGGAGCTGCTTCACGTGATTGAGCAGCGGACTTGTTTTGATGCTCAGTGGGAGATTAGGGCGGTAGCGTATGTTTTATTGGCTGGACTTTACGCGTTGTCACCCAGAATTTTTAGGAACGCGGGTCCCTACTGCGTGTGGGAGGGCGTTTGCCGAGGACGGGGCAGGGGCAGATGCCTTAACGAGGCGAAAAGTTTGACGCGAAAAGCTCTAGAGGCAGGTGAAAGGGCTAGAAAAATGCTTGAGGAATCGGGCTATAATAGGAGCGTGGTTTTAGACCTTACTGACCTGTTTGGTTTTAAGGCTGAGCCTGAACTTAAAGCTACAGTTGGAGAAATGCTCGGGCTTGACAAGCCAGTTAACCTCGACTATCCAGCAATATTAGAAATAAAGTCCCTGTCCGAGGTTCTCGATACTTAACTAATTTACGGCTTGCTCTACTTCGCCTAGTTTTAGGTACATATCTGCTCCAGCCGGGACCGTTACGGTTTTCCGCGAGAAGGCGGGAACCTTTAGGATGTATTTGTCTCCATTTTTCTTGTCTAATAGCGTTATTTTGACGGTTACTGGTAGTCCATTAAATACTTCTATTTTTGTTTCGTCTCTTTTTGTTGCCCTGATCTTTGATAAAGCGGTTCTGGATACCCTTTCTGCCTCGTCCGCCCACTCTTTTATTAGCGTTTGCTCAGGCTCTTTGTAGGCGTACCAGAAGTAGTCACTGTCTATTGCCGTTGCCGAGGCTTTGTAGGCTTTGAAGAGGAACGAATTCTCGTCGCTTAATAGCCTGTCCTTCTCTTCGGGCGGTATTATCGACGCAAGGAATGCAACGTATTTTAGCTTCTCGACCACGTAGTTCCATAGTTCATCCTTGATGCCGCCTGTCCACTGGCTTGCCGATAAAGCTATCCATGAGCCTTCGGGCAGCTTCTCTATTCTCCGCGTGGGCTTCACCTTAGTTAGGACGTTTTGAAGCGTCGTTAGTTCGAAGTAGTCGCTGTTGCTTACTAAGAAATTGTAGACGTGGTAGAGGAAGAAGGGGGCGTATCTTTTTTCTATCATTATCATCCAGTTTTCCCCGTCGAGGGCTATTACTACTACGCCTCCGGGCTTCTGTAGATGCCTCTCGTATAGCGCTGCTACAAACCACCTAGCTTCGAGCTCTGCGTTTTCTTCTGAGCCGGGGTCTTTTAGGAAGCTTATCCAGTCGCTTAGCTTCCTGTCTCTGAAGAATAGGGTAAAGTTAGTGTCTCCGAGAAGGTACGGCTCGTAGATTGTGTCCTTTTCGCCGACTGCTTTTTCGAAGTGTTGGTCGCATAGGACGGTGTATCTTCCTCCGGCTTCGAGGTACAGTTTTTCGAGCCCTTCTCCCCAGTATAGTTCTGGGGTCCATACGCCTTTAGGCTTGATTCCTAGGGCTTGGGTGACTAGTTTTTTGCCGAGTTTTAGTTCCCAGAGGAGGAGCTCTCTCGCGAATTCTTCCATTCCCTTTTCTTTGAATACTTTGAGCACATATCCCTGAATTGTGTGCGCGTATACGCTGAACATGGGTTCTATTTTTCCTTCGAGGGCTAACTGTTTGAAGCCTTTAAAGACTTTCTCGATTTTTCTTTTGTCTTCCAGCGATATTTCTAGCTTATTTTGCAGCGCCATCATCCATGCTTCTAGGAGAGAGGGCGAAACGTGATCGACGTCTAGCGCCTGCGGTATTTTCCTGTGTATGTCTACGTGGACAGCGTATGGCCCGCCCTCAAACCCTTGAAACGAGCCTTGGGATACGTGAATGTAGAACCATGGCAAGACTATCTTCATATCTGGGTTTAAAGGAGGTGCTTGATGATGATGCCATACGAACACTACTTTTAGCTTGTTTTTTGGCGGCTCGCCTATACCTATGGGC